>SMVA01427554.1_pt1 | contig 12547 bp, 10 predicted proteins | sample 2456451 | NCBI WGS metagenome assembly SMVA01 (sample SAMN11095933, study PRJNA526329) | marine sediment metagenome | biome: Marine sediment; feature: Surficial sediment; material: Deep marine sediment; isolation source: Hadal surficial sediment | place: Pacific Ocean | collected 2014-05 | depth...
GTGGAGACGTTGTGTAACGTACCGGGAATTCTTAAGAACGGCGTAGACTGGTTCCGCGACCTCGGGATCGGTAACGACTCAGGCACTAAACTCTACGGCGTCTCCGGTAGAGTCAAACGGCCCGGTTTATGGGAACTGCCAATCGGGACGACGATTCGGGAGATCATCGAGGAGCATGCCGGCGGCATGCAGGACGGCTATAAGTTGCGGGGTATTCTTCCCGGTGGCGCATCCACGGATTTTCTGACCATCGAACACCTCGACCTGCCAATGGACTACGGTTCCATCCAGGCCGCAGGCAGCAGGATGGGGACGGGAACGATGATCCTGATGGACGATTCCATTTGTCCGGTGGCGATATCGATCAATCTGCAACACTTTTTCGCCCAGGAATCCTGCGGTTTCTGTACACCGTGCCGCGAGGGTTTGCCGTGGTTGGAGCAGTTGCTGATCGACATCGAAGAAGGTCGCGGCCAGCCCGGAGACCTGGAACTTCTGGACGGAAACGCCGCGTTTATTGGTGCCCCTGGCAATACGTTCTGCCTTCATGCCACCGGGGCCATGGAGCCGTTGCTGAGCGCGTTGCGCTGTTTTCGCGAAGACTTCGAAGCGCACATTGAAAGTGGCGGCTGCCCGTATCGCGAGAGAGGACACTAACGTGGCAACAATTGTCGTAGACGGTGTGGAGTTTGAGGTCGACGAAGGTCAGAACCTCTTGCATGCCTGTCTTTCACAAGGTCTCGAGTTGCCGTATTTCTGTTGGCATCCTTCGCTCGGGTCCGTCGGGGCATGTCGGCAGTGTGCGGTCATTCAATACGCCGATGCTGACGATACGCGCGGTCGCCTCACCATGGCCTGCATGACGCCGGCCAAGGACGGTACCCGCATTTCCATTCAGACGGAAACTGCAAAACAATTTCGCGCATCGGTCATTGAGTGGTTGATGGAAAACCACCCTCATGATTGTCCGGTATGTGAGGAAGGTGGCGAGTGTCACTTGCAGGATATGACCGTCCTGACCGGTCATACCCAACGTCGCTATCGCGGCAGGAAGCGAACGTTTGAGAACCAGTATCTCGGGCCGTTTCTGAACCACGAGATGAATCGTTGCATCACTTGTTACAGATGTGTACGTTTCTATAACGACTATGCAGGCGGTACCGACCTGCAAGTTTTTGGTTCGCGAGACCGTATGTACTTTGGGCGTACGACTGACGGTGTGCTCGAAAACGAATTCAGCGGCAATCTGATTGAAGTGTGTCCAACGGGCGTATTCACTGACAAACCTTTCAGCGAAAGCTATACCCGCAAATGGGATCTCTCTAGCGCGCCGTCAATCTGTGCCGGTTGTGCGGTTGGCTGCAATACGTTTGTGAGTGAACGTTATGGCCGCTTGAAGCGCGTTCACAATCGTTACCACGGAGAGTTGAACGGCTATTTCCTCTGTGACCGCGGCCGTTTTGGCGCGGGGTTCGTCAACTCAACAGACCGGATCGAACACGTGGGGGAACGAGTCGAAGACGATTTCTTCGATGTGCTCGACGGTGAAGTCGGGATCGCGAAACTCGCAGAGATGATTCGTCAGGGTGATGTTGTTGGTATCGGATCCCCGCGGGCATCACTCGAAACCAATGTTGCTCTGAAGACACTCGTCGGTGAAGCCCAGTTCTGTACCGGCATGAGCAGTGCAGAAGAAAGCCTCGTCGATCTGATCATACAAACCCAACGCGCTACGTCAGCCGACATTCCGTCCTTGAGCGATGTCGAAAGTGCAGACGCTGTACTGATACTCGGCGAAGATGTTTTGAACACCGCACCACGCGTGGCGTTGGCATTACGCCAGACAGTGCGTAACCGGGCATTGAACCTCGCCGGTGAGGCGGGCATTCCCCAGTGGCAGGATGCCGGTGTGAGCAGTCATGCCCAGGGGCGTTTGAATCCGTTATTTATTGCTGGCGTTCTGCCAAGCGGTATTGACGATATCGCTGCAGATTTGCTGCATGACGTTCCATTGAATCTTGCCGACTGTGGTTTTGCGATTGCTGCGTGCATTGGCGAGGCAAGCGGATCTGAACCTGGCTACGTTCGCAAAGCTGCCGCGGCTCTCAGATCTGCACAGAACCCGTTAATCGTCTCGGGCACCAGTACCCGTACCCGGGCAATAGTCGAGGCTGCCGGGGCCGTTGTCGCGGCGTTGGAAAGCGCAGGTAAGGCGCCTCGATTGTTGCTGGTTGCACCGGAAGCCAACAGTTTTGGGAGTGGCTTGATCGGTGGCGGTCTGGACATGAATACGGCGCTTCAAAGGGTTGCCAGTGGCAGTACGAAGACGCTGATTGTTGCAGAGAACGATATTTTCAGAAGGGCCGAGCGCGAGCGGGTGAAGCAGGCTCTGTGCACGGTAGAAAATCTCGTTGTGCTCGATTCGCTGGATACGCCTACCGCATCGCTTGCGGGTCTGGTGTTCCCAGCTGCCACATTTGCCGAGTCCACGGGTACCTTCGTGAACTATGAAACCCGCGCCCAACGATTCTATTGCGTGTTCGAGCCGAGGCACGAAATTGCTCCAGGTTGGCGTTGGCTTGCACAGGCTGCAACCGACGCGGGTCGAGACGACCTCGGGTGGACGCACGTTGACGACGTGCTCGAAGCGGTGGCTGCGAGCCCGAATATGGCGGGCGTCAGAGCTGTGGCGCCAGATGCAGGCTACCTTGGCAGCAGTTTGTGCAAAACGCCGCGCGAAACGCCTCGTTTCAGCGGACGCACCGCGATGAACGCGAACGTGAACATTCACGAACCGAAAACTTCCGTAGACGAGGAAACACCGCTGTCTTTTTCCATGGAAGGACTGAACCGCGATCAACCAAGCGCACTGTTACCGTTCGTCTGGGCACCCGGGTGGAACTCAAATCAGTCGGTTTTCAAGTTCCAGCAGGAGGTTGGCGGTGCAGCTGCCGGGGGCGATCCCGGCGTACGGTTACTTGCAAGTGGTTCAATTGGCACGATGCCCGCGCGCTCCGCCTCGGTACGATCAGACCGCGGCGGTGTTGATACTGGATTTCGTCTGATCCCCGTTCAAGCGATATTCGGAAGTGACGAGTTGTCCAGTCGTTCGCCACCGGTCGTGGAAAGATCGTCGGCAGCTTTCATGATTTTCAGTCCCATGGACGCCGAACGTCTCGGGGCGACACAAGGTATGGGCGTGAGTTGCTCCGTTTTAGGTGCGACCTTTGCCGTCACTGTGGACGCGGCCATGAAATCGGGATATGTCGGAGTGTCCGTTGGCTTCACGGGGGCTGAAGGTGAGCTTCCGGACGGCCTCATTGGGTTGGCGGTCGATCCCAATTACCGCCCAACACCGAATCCACACGACCGTGTGATCGCGAGGGGGTAACGGTGGAAGTCGGCTTCATCATGATCTTGCCGTTGGTTGTTGGAGCCATGTTGGGCGCTCTGGTACTGGTCTGGTGGGAGCGCCGTTTGTTGGGATTTTTGCAGGATCGTCTGGGACCTAATCGGCTTGGGCCTTTCGGTGTCGGGCAGATGGTTGCAGATCTCATCAAGCTCATTACCAAACACGATTGGGTACCGCCGTTTGCGGATCGCTTAGTGTTCACTCTGGCGCCAGTCGCGATCGTAGCCGCCATGTTGATGGGTTTTGCGATTGTGCCGTTCGCCCCGGGTTGGCACATTATCGATCTCAACATTGGCCTGCTGTTTTTCCTCGCGATGACCTCCCTGGCAGTATACGGCGTGTTGCTTGCCGGGCTTGCGAGTAACAACAAATACTCCTTGCTTGGGGGGCTACGGGCCGCTGCGCAGATGGTCACCTATGAAGTGTTCATGGGACTTTCCATCATGGGCGTGGTAATCCTGACCGGCTCATTCAACCTGAGCGAAATCGTTCGTGCTCAGGAAGACCTGTGGTTTTTCATTCCGCAGGTGCTCGGCTTTGTCGTGTTTCTGATTGCCGGTATTGCCGAAGCTCATCGCGCACCATTCGATCTGCCCGAAGCGGAACATGAACTCGTTGCCGGTTTTCATACGGAATACTCTGGTATGAAGTTCGCATTGGTCATGGTCGGGGAATATCTCTCGGTGATACTCACCTCGGCCATCATCGTTACGCTGTTTTTCGGTGGTTGGCTGGGTCCGGATTTTTTACCACCGATCATCTGGTTTTCGTTGAAGACGGGATTATTCATCTGTTTTTTCGTGTTGTTGCGCGCAGCCATACCGAGGCCCCGTTACGACCAGCTGATGTCGCTCGGATGGAAAATTCTCCTGCCGATCACATTGGTGAACCTGTTGGTCACAGGTGCGGTTGTGTTGCTCGCCAAAGGGTGATCTTGAGGACAAGAGTATGATCAGCCAACTAGTATCGTTGTGGAAAGTGTTTCTACATCTGTTCGCGTCCAATGAGACCGTGCAGTATCCATCGAAGAAGAAGTGGTGGTGGAGTCAGCCGACTAAGGTCATGCCTTACCTCGCGCCCCGCTACCGTGGACGCATCGTGTTGACTCGTGATCCGGATGGTGAAGAGCGCTGTGTCGCGTGTGGCCTTTGTGCTGTGGTGTGTCCTGTCGATTGTATTGCGCTGCAGAAAACCGAAGATGAGAACGGGCGATGGTATCCCGAGTTTTTCCGGATCAATTTTTCGCGCTGCATCATGTGTGGTATGTGTGAGGAGGCCTGTCCTACCTATGCGATTCAACTCACGCCCGATTTCGAGATCTGCGAGTACGACCGTAACAATCTGGTTTACGAAAAAGAGCACCTGCTGATAAACGGTGTTGGTAAGTATCCCGATTACAGTTTCTGGCAGGTTGCCGGGAAAACGATATCCGGAAAAAACAAAGGGGAGGCTCAGAACGAGTCGCCACCGGAAGACGTGCGCAGCCTGTTGCCATAACAAGGTTTGAATAGACGCAGCCGCGGGGAAGGGTTTGATGTTCGGGTTTAGAATCGAGACAGGACACTAACATGGAAGTTGTGCTGTTTTACATTGCCGCAAGTATTGCGCTCACTACTTCGATACTCGTCATCACCAGAACCACCGCTTCCCACGCGCTCATCTATCTGATTGTTTCTTTGTTGGCTATCGCGGTGATTTTTTATCTGCTGGGCGCACCGTTTGCCGCGGCGCTCGAGGTCGTCATCTATGCCGGGGCCATCATGGTGCTTTTCCTGTTTGTCGTGATGATGCTGAATCTCGGCCCGAGTCAGGTCGCCCAGGAGCGGCGTTGGCTGGAGCCACGAATGTGGATCGGACCTTCGATACTCACGCTGATCCTGTTTTTCGAAATGGTTTATATACTCGCTGGCACTCCCGCTCTCACTTCCGGCGTCGCGGTCTCCGCCAAGGAGGTGGGTGAAAGGCTTTTCACCACCTACCTGCTGGGAGTGGAGCTTGCCGGGTTTCTACTGCTCGCAGCACTCGTTGGCTCTTACCACCTCGGTCGCCGTTACATGCGCGCGCGTCGTGAGGAGATCGGTTGATGCAGACTGCCATTGCCGTTCCAATCGAACATGTATTGGTCCTGGCGGCTGCGTTGTTTCTGATCGGGCTCACCGGCGTGCTGGTGCGCCGCAATGTTATTTTCCTTCTGATGTCGCTGGAAATCATGATGAACGCGTGCGGACTTGCGTTTGTGGTTGCCGGGGCACGATGGATCGAACCCGACGGGCAGATCATGTTCATGTTCATTCTGTCTCTGGCGGCGGCTGAAGTGGCGGTTGGTTTGGGTCTGGTACTGCAGCTCGAGCGCCGGTATCGGCATCTCGACATAGACGCTGCAAGCGAGCTGGAGGGTTAGCGTGACGGACCTGCTCTGGCTGATTCCCGCACTGCCGCTCATCGGATTTCTGATCCTGCTCGTAACGGAAGGCCGGCTGCCGAATTTGGCCGTCGCCTTCATCGGCGCGGGATCGGTTGGTCTGGCCGCGGTTACGACATTTGTGGTGGGAAGCGGATTTCTGGACGCGGGCAGCGAACCCTACGCGCAGACACTCTGGGTGTGGATGGATGTCGCCGGTTTCTCACCCAACGTCACGTTGTATCTCGACGGGTTGTCGCTGGTGATGTTGGGTGTCATCACCGGGGTTGGGTTCCTGATTCACCTGTACGCCACCGGCTACATGGCCCACGAGGACGGTTACAGCCGCTTCTTCGCTTATATGAACCTGTTCGTATTCGCGATGCTGGTGCTGGTGTTGGGAGACAACCTGCTCGTGCTTTATCTCGGTTGGGAAGGCGTGGGTTTATGCAGTTACCTGCTGATCGGGTTTTTTCACACGGAAGCCGAGAACGGCTACGCGGCTCGCAAGGCGTTTGTGGTCACCCGTGTCGGTGATACTGCCATGGCGCTGGGGCTGTTTCTGCTGGTTCGCGAGCTTGGAACTTTGGAGATTCAAGCGGTGTTGGAAGGCGCCCGAGTCGCCTGGCCGGACGGCTCGACAGTGTGTACGGCCATTGCGCTGCTGTTACTCGGCGGTGCGGTCGGTAAATCCGCCCAGCTACCGTTGCAAACCTGGCTGCCGGATGCGATGGCGGGCCCCACCCCCGTCAGCGCCCTCATCCACGCGGCAACCATGGTCACGGCCGGCGTGTATCTCATCGCTCGAATGCACGACCTGTTCCTGCTCTCACCACCTGCGCAACTCGCGGTTGCCCTGGTGGGTCTGGCCACTTTGTTCCTCGCAGCTTTTAGTGCACTCACTCAGACGGATCTCAAGCGGATACTCGCGTATTCCACCATGAGCCAGATCGGTTACATGTTCCTCGCACTGGGGGTGGGTGCCTGGTCAGCGGCGATTTTTCATCTCATGACTCATGCCTTCTTCAAGGCACTGCTCTTCTTGTCGGCGGGTTCCGTCATTTCGGCCTTACACCACGAACAGGATGTGCGGAAGATGGGTGGACTGTGGCGGCGTCTCCCGGTGCCGTTCTGGAGCATGGTGATAGGATCCGCGGCACTTGCCGCCTTACCGCTTACCTCCGGGTTCTACAGCAAAGACATCATTCTGTTGACGAGTTGGGACTTTTACGCAGGCGGACCCTGGTTCTGGGGTATTGCCTCGGCTGCAGCATTTGTGACCGCCCTGTACAGCGCGAGAATGATTTTCCTGGTGTTCTTCGGCACCATGAAAACCGAACCTGAGGATTCGTCGGGTCCGAACATGTGGGGAGTATTGGTGGTACTTGCGTTGTTGGCCGTTGGCGGTGGTTGGTTCGGTCTTGCCCCCTTAGCGGACGTCCTGCCCGATGGAGGGCTCAATGGCCACGATCACAGTACCTCACTTGTCTGGATCACTGCGGCAATTCCCATCGTAGGCATCGTCGTCGGAATCCTGATTTTTGGCAGCAGGCAGATCAAGGTGGATACTCTGCTGCAGACCGGATTGGCCGAAACCCTCAGGCGATTCTGGTTTGGCGGATGGGGGTTCGACACGTTTTACGATGCCGTGCTGGTGCGGCCTTTTGTGCTGTTGGCGCGGGCGAATAAAAACGATGTTGTGGATCTTGCCTATCGTGGAATCGCCGCGCTCGCGCGCAGCAGCAACCGATTGCTCGCAAAAACTCAGACGGGTCGTCTGCGTTGGTATGCATCGAGCATGGCGTTCGGTCTGGTGCTGGTGTTATTTGTCGTGCTGGGGGTGTTGTGAACCTGCTGGCACTCATTGTGCTGATGCTCGCCGGTGGGGGGGTTGCCTGGATTTCCGAACGGTTCAATCCCAAGGCACCGCGGTGGGTTGCATTGCTCGTCTTGTTGGCCGCCGGGTTATGGGTAATCGGATTGTGGGTCTCTGGCGATGGACCCATCTATGCCGAAACGAAGTTCCCGTGGATTGCGCGATTCGGCATCTCGGTTTACCTGAGCCTCGATGGCTTGAGCCTGATGCTCGTCGCGCTCACGTTGTTTTTAGGGCTGGTTGCGATCGCATCGTCCTGGACGGAGATTCGTGAACGGACGGGATTTTTTCAGTTCAACCTGATCTGGACGCTTGCCGGTGTGGTGGGTGTGTTTACCGCGCTGGATTTGTTCCTGTTTTTCCTTTTCTGGGAAGTGATGCTGATTCCCATGTACTTCCTCATCGCCATATGGGGTCACGAGAATCGCGGTTACGCCGCGATGAAATTTTTCCTCTTTACCCAGGTCAGTGGCTTGTTGATGCTGCTTGCGATCGTGGCGCTCGTGTACCAGAACTACGCCTCCAGCGGTGTCCTCACTTTCGACTACCAGGCGTTGCTTGGCGCTGAGATCGATCCGGATATTGCGTTCTGGATCATGCTTGGATTTTTCGTCGCCTTTGTCGTCAAACTTCCCGGTGTCCCTTTTCATACCTGGCTGCCCGATGCGCACACCCAGGCGCCCACTGCCGGTAGTGTGATTCTCGCGGGCATCATGTTGAAGACGGGCGCCTACGGACTCATTCGTTTTGTGGTGCCCCTGTTCCCCGAGGCTGCGCTGGATTTTCGCTGGCCGGCGATGACGCTCGGTGCGGTCAGCGTCGTTTACGGCGGTTACATGGCGTTCAGCCAGTCGGATTTCAAAAGGCTCGTTGCCTATAGCAGCGTCAGCCACATGGGATTTGTACTGCTGGGAGTTTTTGCCTGGAATCAACTGGCATTGCAGGGTTCTGTGGTACAGATGCTGGCACACGGGTTTACCTCTGCTGCGCTATTCATGCTCGCAGGCGCCCTGCAGGAGCGATTGCACACGCGCGAAATGTCAGAAATGGGGGGGCTGTGGGTGAGAGCGCCACGCATGGGGGTCATAGCGCTGTTTTTTGTCGTTGCGTCCTTAGGCATGCCAGGACTCGGTACCTTCGTCGGAGAATTCCTGGTATTGCTCGGCGCGTTTCAGGTCAACGTGACGGTTACCGTTGCAGCCGCGATTGGCATCGTTATCGCCGCGGTCTATTCGCTCTCTCTCATGCAGCGTTCGTTTCAGGGCCCGCCCAATGCCGACGCGGCGGCGATGGCTGATTTCGGCGTGCGCGAGATGACCACGATGCTGCTGATGGCCATCGCCCTGGTCTGGCTCGGTATTTTTCCACAGGGTGTACTGGACATGGCCGCCCCAACGTTTGCAGGCTTCGGGGTAGGTGTTCCATGACCAGGCAGGATTTCCTCGTCCTCGCGCCGTATCTCGCCATTGCCGGAGGCGTTGTTTTGATGCTGTTGCTCGTATCGTTCTGGCGCAGTGTCCGGGTAATGGTGACGATGACGGTGCTGGTGATGCTGGTGACGCTGGGATTGGTTGTCGCCAACATTGACAACCCGCCGCACCTCATTTCGGGTTTTCTGCTGATCGATGGGTACGCTGCACTGTTCAACATCATGTTTGTCATTGCGGCGATCGTCACCGCACTGTTGGCGCACGGATATATGCGCGGCCGTAGCGGCGAACCCGAAGAGTTCTATATCCTGTTGGTGGTGGCGACGCTGGGCGCGATGACAATGGCTGCTGCACATCATTTTGCCGCCGTTTTGTTAGGCCTCGAGATCTTGTCGATCTCTTTGTACGTCCTCATCGGCTATTCGGAGGAAGGCCATCCACCGCTGGAGGCAGCCCTCAAATATCTGGTGCTGTCCGGTGTCGCATCCACCACCATGTTGTTCGGTATGGCCCTCATCTATAACGCAACGGGCACGCTGGTGTTTTCGGAACTAGGGCAGAGTGAATTTTCGTTACCACGCGACGAACTGTATTACGTCGTTGGACACGGGCTGCTGTTTGCAGGGATCGCCTTCAAATTGTCGCTGGTGCCGTTCCATATGTGGACACCCGACGTTTATCAGGGCGCTCCCGCTCCGGTGACAGGGTACCTCGCCACGGTTTCCAAGGGTGCGGTATTTGCTTTCGTGTTGCGATATGCGCTGATAACGGATGTGCTTGAAATTCCAGTCGTGAGTAGCGTTCTTTTGATGTTTGCGGTGTTGTCGATGCTTGGTGGGAATCTGCTGGCGCTTATGCAGAACAACGTCAAACGCCTTCTTGCCTATTCGTCGATAGCGCACATCGGCTATCTGCTGATCGGTTTGCTCGCGGTCGCGGTATTGGCCGACGGCCTGATAGCGGTGGAAGCGAGCCTAATCTATCTGGCTGGCTATTTTTTAATGACGTTGGCCGCGTTTGGTGTGGTCTCGGTCCTGTCCTCTGCTTCGGAGGAGGTGGACGCGGAACACATCGATGCGTTTGCGGGGCTGTTCTGGAGAAAACCACTTTGTGCCGTAATCATGACCACGGCACTACTTTCTTTGACCGGTATCCCGTTGACCGTCGGGTTTGTCGCTAAGTTTTATATGCTGGCAACCGGGGCGGAAGGGGGGATGTGGCTGTTGCTCTGGACGCTGGTCATCGGCAGTGCGATTGCGGTTTATTACTATATGCGGGTCATCTTTACGATGGTGCGATCCGGTGGCGACGCCGGTTACGCACACCCGAGTCCCAGGGTTGAAGGCATGGCTGTTCTGGTTGTGATCGGCATATCGCTGATCGGTTTTGGCGTGTATCCGTCACCTCTCATCGACTTCGTCAGGAGTCTGATTGGGATAACCGGAGGTTGATCTATTATTAGGGTATGGCATTCGCATAAACTCAGACCCGAGCTACGAGGTACAGACACAAAATGTTCAATAAATCTGTAAAAGTCAGTGATCATATGCTCAAGCGCCCGGTACTGGCGAAACCGGACGACGACCTGTATCACGCCATTCACCAGATACTTGCGCACAAGATTTCCGGCGTAACCGTGGTCGATGAACGCAACAGACCGGTAGGCATGTTATCTGAGTTGGATGCGCTGAAAGCAATTGTGTCCCGCGAGTACTACCAGGAGGACGTGGGTGTGATGTTGGTCAAGGATTATATGACACCCAACGTCGAATCGGTCGGTGTGGGTGAAGACATCATTGACGTTGCGATGTCGATGCTCGACCACAAGCACCGACGGCGTCCGGTGGTGGATAGCCACGGTACGCTTGTCGGCCAGGTTACCTGCCGTCAGTTGCTGAAAGGCATCAAGGAAATGGATCATCCTGAGGACAAGAGCGAACGGTAGCTTTCTCGATCAATCGGTCAATCCCTTTCTCACGCGGATGAGTCCACCGACCAGGCATCGAGGCGATTAACCGCGATTCACGAGCGTCTCGATGGCATCACGCCACACCGCATAACCCGCGCCGAGCAGGTGTAGCTCGTCGTTGCTGAATGCGTCGGCGATGGATCCATCCTGTTCGTCCAGGAACAGGGGATAAAGGTTCACCCACAACGCTCTGCCAGCAACCGCCTGTGCCAGAACCCGATTCAACGATTCGATGCGTTCCCGGTATTCGGCGGCTCGTGGCAGGACGCTTTGCACGAACACGTTGGTTTGCGGCGAAGCCGCATGGATCTCGTCGACGATTCGGCCGATGTTGGCGACGATGTCGGCTTCGGATATACCGATGGAAAGATCGTTTGTGCCGATCAGCAGGAAAACCTGGGCGGGTTGACCGAGCCTGACTTGGTCGATCCGTGCGAGCACGCCTGTGGTCACGTCACCGCCGATGCCCCGGTTGCGGACGTTTGTTTCCGGGAACAGTTCGTGCCATGAGCCGCCTTCAGTGATCGAGTCACCCAGAAAAACGGTGTCGCCCGGCAGTACGCCCAACACCTCGAACTGGCTCACCCACCGAAGGTGCGCGGGTTGTATGAAAGCGTTCAACAGAAACCCCTGGCCCCCGCCGAACCATGCCCACAGCAAAGCGGCAACGATGGCGGCGTTGAGCAATATCGACAACGCGACAGCAATTCTTTTCATGAGGCCAACTCCGAATAATGCCTGGGGTATGCGTGGATGGTGACGCGGTTGGTGATGATAGCGCACCAGGCGTACCCGTTTAACAGGCTAACAGACGATATGAGATGGGATTTCCGACATCTTCCGCGACAAGGATTACCCCTTCAGATAGACCTAAGGTGGTATGGACCCGAGTGGTTCAACTACCTGGCCTCGCTGAATTTCCGTTACGATCATCGCGCGTTCAACCAACTCACGGGATCGCCGAAATCCGGGCGAAAGTAACATATCATCCGTCCGTCTGCGCCGGCAGTCGCGGTGGCGGCCCACGGCGCAACACCATGAACTGCCAATCGGTGCGCGATGTATGCCTCTCCTGGTCGTGCCGAGATCTCCACACGATTACATTCATCAAATACTTTTTGCCGAGCCTGATGGTAGGTTTTCGTGACATCTTCATCGCACCACTGTTGCGCCGAAAGTCCTTGGAATCGTTCTTGCAGTGCGCTGCGGATAATCTCATGAGAACCTTCCCAGATGACAAACGGAGAAGCGCCCGCGTCGAATTCAACCAGCGGCAGACCTAAGATGAATCCGTGGTGCTCACGGAGATGGCGGCGTCGTCGTGGTCCTTCCGGCAACAGGCCATCGACATGCGCCGCGTCGCGGTCACGTCGATATCGGAATGCGGACCGTGGCTCTTGTGGCATCGGTTGCGGATAGGCCGGATAACACACAGATATCTGTGCATTGTCCCAGGCAA
>SMVA01140245.1_pt1 | contig 12542 bp, 3 predicted proteins | sample 2456451 | NCBI WGS metagenome assembly SMVA01 (sample SAMN11095933, study PRJNA526329) | marine sediment metagenome | biome: Marine sediment; feature: Surficial sediment; material: Deep marine sediment; isolation source: Hadal surficial sediment | place: Pacific Ocean | collected 2014-05 | depth 0-1...
ATCTGATCGTGAGCGCCGATGCACCGCCTGTAAACCAAGCAATGTAAGGAAATTCAAGCCGTGCAATAGCTGTACCTATATTTATTTCGTCAGAGAAGCTAGTTAGATCTACAATCTGACTAAGCTCAAACTCAATGTTGTCAAAATTATCTGACGTCGTAACGTTATGCTCAGGAATTCTCGAACTGATTTCAGCCCCGAAACAAAAGCTTCCTACCTGGAAAACTCCTGCGATAGTTGCTTCGTCGGGGGCCTCATCAACATTTCTGACGCTGGGAACAGCAAATGCTGTGCCAGCGTTCGTAACACCTGTACCTGACTGAATAACTGTCAAATCCCATCCGGTTAAATCTCCGGTTTCAAAGCTGGCGTTGATTAGTAGATTATCTGTTTGAAACGTGGAGGCTGTACCGCTAGCCAGATTTACCAGCCCATAACAGCGGGCATTCTGAGCAATATTCTCTTGTTCCTTGAGAGTCTTATCGCCAGTGAAATCCACTCTGCCGGGAGGACCCACTTGTGGCCTGATTATATCGTCGGCGCTATGAAGCTTACTGTAATAGAGAAGCTGCTTTGTACTGTTTATGTCTGAGGGAATGTCCAAAATAAGATCAGCTTCCTCGTTCAGATTGTTAGTAATCAAAAGAGGAAACGCTTCCCCCGCTTCTCCCACACGAGAATCGGGTATAGCTATGGCATCTTTAATTCTACCCTCTTCTCCAAAACAAACTTGATCATCTTCAAACTCTATCTTGACATCGCTGATGGACAGTTGCAAAGTGGGCCGGAAAATTAATCTCAGAAATTGAGGAGAACCTCCCAACTTGTAATCTGCCTCTTCTTCAGTTGCGCCCAGCAGATCAGCTGTGATAAAAGTTTCTCCGTCGGCAGAGAAAAGAATCTGGGTATTATCACCTAATGACTCTTGGGATTCGGAAACTCCAAAGATCTGAAACTCCGATATCTTGGTGCTGAAGTGGTAGTCACTAAAATATCGTAAACCTGCGGTACGAATCGTATCAAAATCCCACTGGTACCTATTCCACTGGAACTTGAAGAAGGTTACCTGCGCTCGGGTATTAACTCCCCCAAGCTCTGCGGCGCTGTTGACAAAATCCACACCCCTCTGTGGGTTCCTAGTGCCGTCTGCGGCGATGGTGTCCAACACCACTGGGTTATCTATAAGGATCTCTGCGGTAGCAGAAGCATCTTTCGTAGTAATAAATCCCTGAACCGCCTCAAATCTCATGTTATCAAACTCAACAGCTTGCATAGAGTCAGCGGGTATTATGTCAAAGCCTGGCAAAGAGCCATTGCCTCCCTGGTTGCCATCACCTCGCGAGGTCTCAAGCTGCCAGGAGCGTTGGTTCTTCTTGTCCTTAAAGAAGATGACCACCTTCCCGATCGGTTTGTCCAACCGGGGCGTGGAAGCGCTGAAAAAGCAATTTATACCATAAGGGTCTCTAAAAAACTCTCCCCTCTCAGGATTCAAATTCACAAACTCTAGGGTACCTAAGAATTCCCCATCACCATTGATGTAGAAATAAGTAGCCCCATCGGCATCGGCCCCGCCTGCGCCGCCAGGCCCCCCGTTACCAAACCCGGCTACTCCGTTCTCGGCAAAGATAACATCGTCGTTAAGGGCAGCGATATTAAACGCCTCATTGGACCTGTTGATAGTCACTCTTACGTCTGATGTGGGGGTGATATTAAAACGGATTTGATGGCTTCCAGGAACATCCACCTGGAAGTTAGCGGAAGTAGCGATCGCTATATTGTACTCCAAATCCCTGGTATCTTCAAAGCCATTGATCTTAATAGTATCCAGATTCATACGCTTCTGAAGATCTATATCTACGACTGCTTTGTTCTTGGTGATTCGGCCTCGGGCATAAATAGGAAGACCTGCCTCCCCTGCCCCGGCCGGGGTCGGAGGGGTAATAGTCCCAGTGGCATCCCCACTGATCAGATAGTACAAAGCATCAACCTTACTACCGCCAAAGTCACCCACATGTAGCTGGGTATTAAAAACACCTAACAAATCTCCTCGGCGAACCTTTATCTCTTGTCCGGAAACATCTTCCACGAACACACCCGGCTCGGCCGTGACCACTTCGTTGTTTCCCAGCGTCGGGGTTTCTCCTATAGAACCCTCTGTAACTAGCGTCAGGGTACCATCTAGTTTAGGTCTGAAAATCTTCCACTTGGTGTTGCCAGAGGTATCTCCAACAATTCCGTTAATAAAGATCTTCTCTAACTCCCCATCATCCGTAAAGGGGTGAGTGAGGTCAATCAAAGTTTTGTCTAGTCCGTCAGCAAAACCCCCATCTACCTGGACTTGCTCGCCTTGGAAGTTGGCCTCAGTAACAGCCTCGTGTGTGATTCTCTTCTTGGTGAGAGCAAAGTCTCTTCTTCCTCCCTCAAGAGCGAAGGACTGAGGATCAATAGTAAAGGCCGGCAGAACGGTATCGTTATCAAACATGGCCAATATTTCCAAAGTGGTAGGCCTGTACGCAGACAACGGCTCATAAGATTGATCGGGATCCGTTCCTGTGGCCGTGTTACCTATGAAGTTGCCTAGGAAATCCAAAAAACCCAAATCAAAACCCGCTGAATTAGTTCCTCCCACGATAGTGACTGAAGAGTCTGAAGCCCTAATCCCTGACTCAATAATCATCTTACTAGTTTCTAGCTCCACAAAGCACTCAGCCCTAATGTATCCCCCTATTCCCACTTTACCTAGTTGTAAAGACACATCTCTTGCGATGATCTCTGCAGGAGCAGCCTGGGGAGTCAAAGTTATCTGCACATCCCCGTAGTCATCGATATTAACTATCAGCTTATCATTCTCATCTTGCCGGATTTCGATAACACCGGCTACAGTTTGTCCCCCTATAGCCGTCCCCGGCGTACCGGCCCTAGGGTTATCAAAAGAGAAGGTGAAATTATTAGTTCCTATCTCAAAGAAATTCAGGAAGAATTCGTCATTCCTGGCCCCATTGATGCACGGAAAGACGCGAACATTGTTTATTTCGCCAACCCATGATGAGACTTCTCCCATGTTCAGTTCATAGAAATGCCACTTACCATCCGGGAAAACCTCAAATGAAACAGACTTAGTGTCATTAAACAGTGGGTCGGAGACGGTGGTAAATTGAATCTTACCTTGATCCGTGTCGTTCGTATTTTTAGGATGTTGATCATACTTAAGTCTAAAGAAAATACGCTCATTAACCCGGGCATCTACAGGGGCAAAGTCGTCTGTAGGCCCGAGGGATCCAGTAGTAGGCTCTCTTTTTGTTCCAAATAAAAATCCATTCCAAACACCCACAATATCCAGATCCAGAATAGTAGTCCAGCCTTCGAGGTTCCCATTTTCTGTCCAGTACTGGGAATATGCCCGCTCTGAAGGTTGAAGATCCGCGACCGAACCTTTGATTCTAGCTTCTGTGAGTATGCTATAGACCATTATTTCTTCTTGTACAGTTGTCGAACCCGTTCAGCCACTTCTAGTTTCTGGTTAGTGATCATAGCCCCAACGGGCTCTTGAATACCATCTTCGTCTTTGCCGGAATTGGCTTCCGCTCGGGCAATCATCTTTTCGAAGTGGTCTTTATACTCATCCGAAAGAGACGAGAAGTACTCTCTCACTCGGCGCTCAACATCCTGATAGGTATATTTATATCTTCTGCCGCATATGGTGCAAGTATAGATCAGATAGTCCCAAATTATAGTAGCTGGGTTGATAAACGTCTGCTCTCTATTCTCTCGACCATAGGCATCCAACGTAGCCGCTGGGTCTAAATCTAAGTTGGCGTGATTTCCACAATTTTCGCAAAACAAAAATTCTAAATATGGCATATTAAGTAGTTCCTCCTCCACCGGCAGCACTAGAGCCGCCGCCGCCACAATTCACAGTTGGTCCAGCAGGGCCGCCCACAGCAGCCTGCGGGGTAGTACGTTCAATATAGATCTCACCCGAGTCTGGGTCTCTAGTAAAGCCCGCCGCATTCAGAACCGACGTAGAGATGGCATTTCCCTGCTGGTCCCTAAATTGACTTTCCTCTATTAACACTATATTATCTCCGGCGTCTAAGCCCTGGAAGTCCGTGGGCCGGCCCATGGTAGAGCGGATCAGCCTAGTAAAGCCGCTTGGTAACTCCGACCAGAACGAGGCAGGCTCGAACTCTCCCAAATTATCATGAAGATGCTGGTACTTGTAAGTTACGATCTTAGAATGGAAGCACCCAAAACAACAAGGAACATAGGTGTCGTCGAAGTCATGTATCCATGCGTGGCCAGGGGCATTCCAAACCGAACGTTGGGGAATCACTCCATAGGCCGACGTCTGGGTATTAGCATTCAATATCTCACCTAGCGGGCTAATTTCCATCTGCGCTGTCATAGACCAGCTGGGTCGGGACTGCTTAGTCACATCTATCCAGGTTTGCTCATCAAAGGGAATGAAATTACTAAACTCATACACATACGGGGCATCTAAGAGTCCCCTAGCGGTATCATATTCCTCTTCCTGAAGACTCTCTAGTTCATCTATATTAGAATTCTCCTCCCTGTCTTGGTTATCATCAATCTGGTTTCCCCAAGCATAAGCACGGTGCCTGTTGCCTCCCTTAAAATTACCCCGCTCAGTACTCCGCCAATAGACGGTAGCACTATCTATCTCTTGTAAGAACCTTTCGGGATTTAGATCTCCAGGAATAGAACCTTTTGATCTATAGTACTTGCGCTCCCTAATCCCGATGGTCTCCGAATTATTGTTTCCAGTAGTCATAGCATCCGCAGTTATCTCGATGGCGAATATACCCATGGACTGTGCCGTTCCTCTGGCAGGAAAGATTAGCTGCCACTCCATTCCAAAAGACTCCCAGAATGGCAAATTATCATAGCCTGGTACTACTATAGATCTGAACGGAGCATTACCTTCAGCAACTGCGTCATCGTCCAAAAATTCTCTTCCAGGAATGTTGGTCCCAGTCGCACTGGCGGCGGCTGTCCCCACGATAAGAGGGCTGTTATTGGTGATGAAACTATTGAAGTTCGTTCTGTTTGCTGGAGGAACTACTGCCACCTTATATCTAGGAGACTCCCATCCCGTACCAGCAAAAAAAGTTACCTCCACTCTATTTATTCTAATGTAGGTATCAAACGTCATGGTTAGAACTATTTGTTCATTTTGTCCCTGAGAAAAACCTTGAGCGTTTGCGGGAATTCCTCCCTTAAGTCTAGGATCTCCAGCATCAAACGCACCGAAGACAAGAATGCCTCCAGTGGTAGTATCGCCATAAGTTACGCCTCCTAGAGTTACCCCCTCGTCTTCTACGATGATGGACTGGGCAAAAGCTGAAGACGGGAATATAGCTCCATCATTATTGTTCGACGGTATCCGGGACAAGCCTGGATTGACATGGTTACGGAAGACTTTACCCCCTAGCATACCCCTCAAGTTGTCACCTAACTGTTCGTTTGCGCCGAGATCGTCGGCCGCGAGAGGATTGACGTCACCCAGGCCGTGAGGAACTCTACTCCAAGTATATTGGCCGTTCAGGGTAGTCTCTCGGGCCACATTTGTAATTGGGATAGAAGGAAGCAAATCTCCACTGAGTCGGAAGAAAATCCCGGGAATATATCGAACACACATACAGCAAGGTTGCTCATTAGACGAACGAGGAATATCTACCAAGAACGGAGTCTGTATTTCATCCGTGGTGTAGAGTCCTACAAATCCCTCTGGAGCAATTTCATCTAGGTGCAAGAATCTAGATGGAAAATCGGCTGCCGACTCTCCGTCCGTTCTTAGAGCAGGATCATTAATGTTTGTGATACAAGTACATTGTCCTGCCATTTGGTCGTTGTCTGAAGGAACTTCCGCACACACAAGGGCCCCTTCTCCCAACGCCACAGGCTCATAGACAGTCCCTGTATCATCCCCAAGTTCGAATTTCCTATTGACAAAGTCAATAACAATAGGTCGAGGAGGTCCGCCGCGCAGTTGGAGAGACCCTTCCTGGATCATAGTGCCATCCTCTAGTTTGTACTGAGGTGGGGTCCATAGGAGCTGGGCGTCGCCTTCGGGAGGTCTTAACCGTATCTCCAGTCTCCTGTTATCAATGAAGTAATCCGGGTGCTGTAAGCGGAGACCTTGGATAATATTTCCGCCTGCCCCTATTCCTCTTCGAACACTTTTCTCCCCCTCTCGCCAGGCCCACATGGTGGTGATTTCACCTATAACCGAGCCCTCCTCTATAGGCACCCTACCTCCAGCGTCCTCACCTAAAGAACCATCAGGTAAGAACATAGGAAAGAAGGGATTGAAGGGAAATTCTATAGCGGCCGCAGTCCTATTAGCTATTATCTGCTTGTGGGTGAATCTCTGCGAACCAGTGAAGAATCCATCTGTAACGGTATCCTCAACAACCTCGTTAACTGATCCTACCGGGTTCGAGTCACAGGTGAGACGCAGAGCTTGCGGCTCTATGCTCTCACTAAAGACATCCGTAGTCGCACCTACGTTTTCCCTCTTAGGGTACATAGGCATCCAGCGCCTGCCTACCTGCTTACCATTGGCGCCTCCCAAATAATCTCCCCGTTCGTTACTCATTTCGAAAGTGAGGCGCGGCCTGCCAAAATTACCAAAAGGAGGATCTGCCCAACCAATCCCCTCGTATAAGAAGCGGTCTATAACTCCTCTTCTTCTAGCGTAACCAATGAACTTAGCGGTTCCAGATTTATTCACTGCGTTACCATAGGTGTAGTCTAATGAACAAGCCCGCAAGCTGGGGTGGGTATCTAAGATTTTGGCTACCATTTGATCAGCAGCATGGTGTGTTTCACAAGCTCTATCCGGCAGACCCCCGAATACCCCCGTTTGGGCTGACGCAAAAGCGGCCCCAGCGGCATCATCTCCTGATCCCTGTAAGAACACAGGATTGGTAGGATCATAACCAGGGGCTGTCTGAGTAGTATTGATCAACTCTGTAGTATCTGTATGTAGTGGGCCCCCAGTATTAGAACGGTATCTTGGGCGTTCACAAATGTCATAGGGATACCACATAGGGCCATGTCTAACCTGGAATTGGGAGCCAGGCAGCTCTGTGCTTACAATTTCCCCGACAACTGGGCCCCCAGCACTGGGGAAAGCCGCTTTCTGAACTATTACAGGTTCGCCATTGTCATCGACTGCTGGGGTTCCATCGTCATTCTGACCCTGGGTATTTACAATGACTTCAAATTCTCTCCTCAATGGGCCAAATCTAATGATCTCATGATCCCCACAATTAGGCTGGAAAGTACATAGTCGTCGTCCTAGTAGGTTAGAAATTCTAAAACCCAGCTGTAAATCAGGATTGTTGGGATCATCTGTGGCATCCGGATTTATCTGGTTGGTGCCCCCAGCATCCCCAATAAAGGAATTGAAGTCAGGCAGCAAAGCATAAACCGTGCATTCAGAGGACCATTTGTAGAAGATCTCCACATTGATACAAGTTAAGTTATAATACATCACATAACAGCTGGTAACCTTCCGGCCTATAGGCCTACCATCACTATCAGCATACACCAGAACGTAATCTTGTTGGTCTTGGGATATTCTATCTTCGAAGGTCTCACCTCCGGCGGTCAGATTGTTTCCGGACTGCTCTATCTTGTGCCTATGGGATCTAAGGCTGTCTCCATGGAAGTTAGTATTTACTACCTCTCCGATACCTGTTTCCGGCTCATCCTCAGCGTCTTCACTAGAGCCCAAAGGGTCGTGCTTAGTGCTTTGAGCCCTAAGAAAGGTATAGGAAATCTTTATTGTATCTGTCTCTGGGTTAGCCCTTCCGAAAGCACTTTGCCTGGAAGGGTCGTCGAAATCTGGGCCCACAATAACATAGTTGGCCGGTAGACCAACACCGTCTGGATCTCGAAAAAATTGGACTAGCTCCCTTTCTTCGCCGCCCTGTACAAGAGTTACACTGGTAAGGCCCCACTGAGCTATTTCACTCCCAGTACCTCCACCATTAATCAGGATATTCGTAAGCGGAGTATCAAATCCCTGTTGGTTCTCCAACGGTAAGACGCGGTGGCATTCTCTATCATCATTTCTAATCATAATCTTACCGCAGTCGTCGATAAGATACCAAGCATCGCTAGCAATAGTTATCTCATCCACCTGATACTGAACCACATGATAACCCACATTGGCGATAAATTCACTAGGGGCAGCTTCAGTAATTAGAAAAGTAGATACCTGATCAGCTATGGGGTTTTGCCCCCGCAAATCATTGTCTGCATTTAAGGCTCCGAATCTAAGGCCTCTATCCTTAAACCTCCACCCAAAGTAGGCGTTATTAAGATTGACTACCTCCTGACGGACCCCAGAAACTTGACGGGTTTCAATCTCGATGAGCCCTTTTTGGGCGGTATCCCCTGAATTGGTTCCTAAATTACTATCGGCTCCTAGATTGAGTATGGTGAAATCTATACCCTCGAACTTCGTCTGAACCGAGTAGGCATGTAACCAACGGGCGTCTACCGTAATGGTAGCTGTCAGCACACTGGTTTCACTAGCTATCAGGAAAGCATGAATAGTATTGATTGTGTTATGGACCAAGTCCACTTGGCCAATAGAACTCCAAAAACCACTGCGGTCAGCCGTTACTTCGTCATACCCAAGAGGTGTGATAGCCTCTGGGTTGGCAAACTTTTCTTTACGCAAAGCGTCTACGACGCCGAGGAGTTCTGATGCCAGAAGTCCATTAAAAGTTGGCGACGAGGGTATCCCGTCCGGGACGTCAAAGAAATCTTGCTCTTTAAACGCTAGCTGATAACGCAGCCTAGTGAGGGTCTTGAGGGCAGTTTCGTTGATGAGAAAAATAGTATTGTCTGGGCTGGACTTCCCAAAGAGAGAGATTGTATTCTTATCTGGTGTCCAGAAACGATAAGGAAAGGGTTCGTCTTCTACGCGTGGGTGGGTAATGCTGAGTCGGGTAGCCCCAGGAGCTACAGGCTCCGTAATTAGGGAAGGGAACTGGGGAGCCCCGGCGCGGTCTAGGGTCTCAGAACCAGGCACGGTGCGGGCAGCTTGTTTACTGACTGCAAAGTCCTCATAGTCGGTAACTGTGACCTTGTCCATTATAATTTGCTGGTACTTCTTCTCCGAGAATAAGTCTGTGTCTGCACGAGAACCTATAACCTTAGACTTATAGATGGCCATATCTGTTAGGTCGGGCTCACCATTCACATCAACATACCCTTTGAACGCCCAGATAAAAGGGGTATTGAAACGGCTGGCAAACTCTTCGTCCGGATCATCAAAACGAGACCAGTCATCGGAGCGGGCCCTAATCTCTTGGATCTGCTCGCCGACGATAGGACGTCCTATTTCCATTAATTCGTCGGTAGCAAACTTCCATTCCTGTCCTGTATAGAAGTCACAGTCGGTACGCACTCCGTTACACGGAAGGGTGCCATCTGTGGGGCTGTTCCATATTTCCGCTATGTTGGTGTCGTTGAAGAAGAACTCACACTTGGTAGTTCCGCCTCTCGCGGACACTTCTAGGAAGCGGGCATTAGTGCGCAACTTGTTTACCGTTTTGGCTGTTTGGTCCGCAGCAGTAGTACCGCCAACTTGAGCCCCGGCCGTTTCAACTAGGTCCGCGAGTTCGACCAACTTCACTGTTAGGTCCGTAGAGCTGGTCTGCAAATCCTCAGAATTAGCAGCGTTGATGGTAGCTGCAATAAGATCTATGGCTTCTTGTCCTACCACCGTGGCCCCATCGGCCGCGTCACAGGCGATGGTCGACGCCGCGGCTGCCGCCTCTGCCTTAGCCTGGGCAGCTGCGATAGTTTGAGGGTCGCCGGTATTGGCGGCATTGTTAAAGTAGGCGATATCCCGAGCAAACAAATTATCGGCAGTCACACAGGCCACCCCCGCCGCATTAACTGAGTCGGTAACAACTTGGTTTGAGTCCGAAGCTATCTGCTTAGTCTGTTGAATGGCCGGAGAAATATCCACACCATCGCCCTCGAAACTAAAGATAACATCTTCGCCAGGCTTAACTAGTCCTGTGCGAGGCTCCAAATAAAAAGAAGGTTGGTCCTCAAACCCAGCTACAACTACAGAGCCTACTGGGAAGAAGGAACCAACCTCATCTGGGAAAACCTCATTTTTTACTGTTATGCCTCTAAGTGTTACATCATTACCTGCTGCATCTTTAAACGTTACTGTGTCTGGGCCATTTTGGATTACTGCAGTAAAGAATACTCCAGCTACTCCATCTCCAGCATCCCAATGGCAGCACTTGGCTAATTCGGCTTGTATGTTCCGAATTAGAATATGATAGGGGAGTTGATCAGTCTCAACCCGATTCACCACATTAGGTGGGAAAGAAACCAAGTTTGGGGATTGAATCTGAAACTCGTCCAGTCCGGAATTAAAGAAACGTAATATGTCACGGGGTGGAGAATGAGTAATAGCCAGCTTCATGCCGCCAGCCTTATAGCGAAAACATGGCAGGCACTTGCCTTCCTCGTTGCACCTTCCCTCGTTGAAACAAGTAATGGAATCTTTGGGATAGAAGGCGTTGGCTATGCACTGGCCATTAAAGTTGCCGATCGCGCTGTCCTTGCCTTTTCCAGCCTGGGCGTAAGTCTCCCCAGTCGTCTCTATCTCCGAAATATCTTTACTTGGATCTGTCCTTAAATCATTTCTCCAGAAAGTACAAACAGGTACCGTATCACCATTATATGAGCTTCCTGCTAGAAACTTGACCACGGATTACCTCTACCTCCACCTTGTTTAGAATGGTTCTGTTTCAATATTCATCTTACCTGTGTTCTCATCTACCCTATAGAAAACTTTACAGCTAGCCTCTACGTCGTAGTACCCTATTGCTCTAGAATCTATACCTTGGCCTGCTATTCCGGTAGAATTCACATCCATATAACCCCTAGTCTTTGGTACGGTGTAATGCTCTTTATCGTCTAAACTCCACATACGATCTTCCCATTTCAAGATCACCCTTTTAATATCTTTCTTGTTAGGAAGCTTATTCCAAGACATTTCATCTTCACAAATCACAGCGTCGTCCTTATACAGAACCACCCAGCCTCTATCCATTTTTATTTCGTGTGCACCAATCCAAACCATGGTGTCTCCTTTTTAACTGAAGTCGAAGAACATTCGATAGTTGATCGTGGAGTTCGCCCCAGTTTCATTAGCTCCCAACTTAATCGCTAGGTAGATAAAGTCACTTACCACCGCGCCTTGCCAGTTGCCTATAGTTTCGGCGTTGTCGGCTGAATTTACTACCGCCAAGTCCGCCTGCGTTGCGAAGAGATTAGATGGAGGTGTGTCAGAGTCAATATCTGTGGCATCAATATTTCCAAAACCATCAGTATCCACGGAAAACTCTACCTGACTACCGCTTGTAGGTCCAGCTCCAGGGGCCGCGTTACCTGCTCCCGAAGTACCATAATGGAACTCGGTGTCATTATCTCCCTGGTCGTGGTGTTGGAATGTTCCATCCGCTTGGAGACTAAACTTAACCGTACTCATGGAGACGGCCCCGCTAATCAACTCGAACCAAACAACCTTTACAGCGCTATTGGTAGAAACAGTAACATTACCGAAATTCAGCTGCGTAACGTCAGAGTCCGTAGGCTGCGGGCCTCGACAAGTGGCGTTGAAACGCTCACCCAAGTCTAAGGATGTCGCCCCACTCCAGGAAATTTCCACCGCCTTAGTGCCTAATTGGGTGCCAGTATTTTCGGTGGTCTGCGCGCCAATTCCAAGGGACTTAGAGGAGTCCGCATTAGTAGAACTCCAAATATACTTCGCAGAGCCCGGAGCCTTCGGATAACCAGTACCAGAAGCGGTAAAGGCATTGATAACGAAACTATCAGTATTTCCAAACACGGCGTCCGAGAACTTCATCCGAACACCCAAGTTTCCGATATCATAGTAGTGATCAGCGTAAAGAAGCTCAATGTCGTTAAGATTGTCATCGACGCCGGGGGTATCTTCTACGATGAACGAAGGTACGTTACCCGCGCCGGCTCCCATTGTAGAACCATTGGTCGTATCAATGGTAACCGTATACTCATCATCGGCCGATCCGATATAAATACCATCTGTGGTAGAATTACCTGTATAAGTATTACCGCCGTTCGGCGTAGCTTCATCAATTAATTCACCGTCTGAGATCATAACGGTATAAAAGTCATCAAACTGTCCGCCATAAACACCGGAGATGGTGACATCTCCCGAAAAATTAGACCCCGGGAACTCGGTAGCAAAATCTACCCCAGGGTTTTCATCTACTGAGGTAAAGCCGAGGGTCGAGCGAGCATCATTACCTCCTGCGGTAATATTGACATCATTGTTAGTCCCATTGGACCCCATTACTCCAGACCAAATTATGAACGAATTTTTAGTATTAGCGCTAGGATTAGAGTGGGGACCTGTCCCATTTCTCCAATCACACTGAGCGAATTTGAATGCATCATCTGAATTTGCACCATGCAGCTTAAAGGCAATATCG
>SMVA01276237.1_pt1 | contig 12537 bp, 13 predicted proteins | sample 2456451 | NCBI WGS metagenome assembly SMVA01 (sample SAMN11095933, study PRJNA526329) | marine sediment metagenome | biome: Marine sediment; feature: Surficial sediment; material: Deep marine sediment; isolation source: Hadal surficial sediment | place: Pacific Ocean | collected 2014-05 | depth...
CGCGCGGATATAACTTAGACTCCATCGACGGAATGACAAGCATCCGTCACGGTGCCGGCCTCTGGACCCCACGCGACGCACGAACACTTCTGAGGGCTGTTCCGCCATGCCGACCGACCCCAAGGCCGCGATCCGGGATAAGGCGCTCGCGCTCGGCTTCGACGCGGTCGGCTTTACCCTGCCGCGGCTGGCGCCGGGCGCGCGGGAGGACTTGGCGGACTACCTGGCGCACGGCTATCACGGCGACATGGGCTGGATGGCGAAGAACGCCGAGCGGCGCGGCGATCCGGGCGTGCTTTGGCCCGAGGCCAGGAGCGCGATCCTGCTTGGCCTCGACTACGGCCCCGCCGAGGACCCTCGCCGGCTCCAGGCGGCGCGGGACCGGGGCGCGATTTCGGTCTACGCGCGCGGAGCCGACTATCACGATGTTTTGAAGAAGCGGCTCAAGGCGTTGGCGCGCTGGACGCAAGAAAACCTCGACTGCGAGGTCAAGGTCTTCGTCGACACCGCGCCGGTGATGGAGAAGCCGCTGGCCCAGGCGGCCGGACTCGGCTGGCAAGGCAAGCACACCAACCTGGTGGCGCGTGGGCGCGGCTCCTGGCTGTTCCTGGGCGAAGTTTTTACCACGCTCGCGCTGGACCCGGACCAAGCCGAGGGCGATTACTGCGGCACCTGCCGGCGCTGCCTCGACGCCTGCCCCACGAATGCCTTCCCCGCGCCCTACCGCTTGGACGCGCGGCGCTGCATCTCCTACCTCACCATCGAGCATAAGGACCACATCGCGGCCGAGTTTCGCGCCGCCATGGGCAACCGCATCTACGGCTGCGACGACTGCTTGGCGGTTTGCCCCTGGAACAAGTTCGCCCGGCGCACCACCGAGCCGGCATTCCTGCCGCGCGCCGAGCTCACCGCCCCGCGCCTGGCGGAGTTGGCGCGGCTCGACGACGCCGGCTTCCGCGAGCTCTTCGCCGGCACCGCGATCAAGCGCACCGGGCGCGATAGATTCGTCCGCAACGTGCTGATCGCACTCGGAAATTCAGGAGATCCGGCACAGGCGGAGAGCGCCGAGGCCCGGCTCGGCGACGCCTCCCCGCTGGTCCGCGCCATGGCGGTCTGGGCGCTCGGCCGATTGGCGGATCGGGAAAGCTTCGAAACCGCCCGCGCCCACCACCTGCCCGGCGAGACCGACCCGGCGGTGCGGGCCGAGTGGGACGGCAGATCCGGCTGAGACGCCGCTACTCCGCGCTCGTTGGTGTGGGTTGGCAGAGATAGCTGGCGCGGATCGGTTGGAGCAGGCCGCAGGGGGACCAGAACCAGTCCGAATCCAGATAGGTGACATCGCCCTCCGCACATTCGTAGCGCGCCTCGGCCAACAACGCCTCGGGGCTGTTGGCGCGGCTGTGGCACAGCGAGAGCAGCCGCGGCGACGGGTGGCCCGCCTTTTTCGCCGCCGCCTGTTCCTCCGCCAGCTTGGGCGCCAATGCCTCGGGCGGCGGCACCACGAATGGCCGGGCGCTACTGGCCGCGAGGACTAAGAGCAGCAGGCAGGCGGTCACGGCTTGGCGGGCGCGGAACTCGAACGACATGGTGGTCGGCCTACCTCGTGGGCGCGCTTTCGGACGATCTGGGCGGCGCTGTTTTAGCACAATCTCCGCGACTGTCACGAACCCGTCCTCTCCGCCGCGCCCCGCCCGCGCGTTTGGGCCAACGCAAGCCCGATCATGATCAGACCGAACGCCCCGAGCATATCGAGGTCCAGCGATTCGCCGAGCAGCAGCGCACCCCAGGTTACCCCGAACACCGGCGCCAGATAGTTGAGCAGCGAAACGAAGGTCGCGCCGGTACTGGCAAGCAATCGGAATAGGATCAGGAAGGCGGTCGAGGTACACAGCAACGCCAGCACCACCAGTGCCAGCAGCGATCCGGTGGCAGGCATCGGCAACTCCCAGGGCCGGTCGACGACCAGCGCCAGCGGCAAGGCGACGACAGCCGCGGTCACCAGCACGCCGGCCGAGGTCACCGCCGGCGGCAGGTCGATCAGGCGGCTGCGGCGCACGAAGACAGTGGTCACCGCGTAACAGCAGGCCGCCGCCACGATGGCGAACTGAGACATCACATCGCGGCCAATCCCAGCCAGGGCGTCGGGGCCGACCAGCACCACGATGCCGCCGAAGCCGACCACCATCCCAAGGCCCCGCATCGGCGTCAGGCGCTCGTCCACCGTGAAGGCATGGGCCAACAAGAGGGTGGCGAGCGGGTTGGTGGCCAGCAGGATCGCGGCCAGGCTGCTGTCTATCGTGACCTCGCCCCAGTTGATCAGGAAAAACGGAATCACGTTGCCGATCACCCCGACCACCAGAAAGCCGCGCCAAATTCCCCAGTCCCACGGCAGCCGCCGGCCGGTCGCGGCCAGGAACAACAGCAGACCGAGCGCCGCTAGGCCGAGCCGCGCGGCGACCAGGGTCATGGGCGGGATGGTCGCCACCGCCAGCTTGATGAATAGGAACGACGAGCCCCAGATCGCCGAAAGCAGGAGCAGCAGGAGATAGTCGACCGGTTGATAGCCGCGATGCAGCATGATTGGAGGTCGAACCTTCCCCGTCAGCGCGCCAGGCTCGCGCCGGCGAAGGAACCCCGCCACCACCCGAATGTCACGGGAATAAACCGCGCGCCCCGAATCTCGCGATCTCGCCCCCGGCCCGCGCCGCCTACCCCACCTCACCGTCCGGCGGCGGCGCCGCGGCGGCGGGCAGACGCGCCCGGTGCTCGATGTCGCCCAGCGTGCCGCCCTGGTTGCGGGCGTAGCGCCCCGCCGCGTCGCCGGGCGGCTGGTAGTCCCAGGGCGCGGGCCGGCCCCGGGCGAGCGCCTCGAAGATCCGGCGGCGGCGGCGCTGACTGTCGAGCACTTGCCGCCGCAGCGCGGCGAAGTCCCAGCGTCGCGCCACCTCCGCCGCGAAGGCGGCTTCGCGCGCGCGTTCGGCCGGATCGCCGGCCAAGTCGTTCAGCTCGCGCGGATCGGAGGCGAGGTCGAAGAGTTGCGGCGGCGAGTCCTCGCCGACCACGTACTTGTAAGCGCCGCGCCGGACCATGACCAAGGGGCCGGCCGCGCCCTCGGCCAGGTATTCGCCGTGGACCGCATCGGGCCAACCGGCCGAATCTCCCGCGAGCAGTGGCAGCAGGCTATGGCCCGGCAGGTCTTCGGGCGCCGCGCCGCCGGCGAGTTCGACCAGGGTCGGATAGAGGTCGAGCAGCGAGACGTTGCTCGCCACCCGGCGCGGCGCGAAACGGCCCGGGGCGTGGACCACCAGGGGCACCCGCGCGGCACCTTCGAAAAAGGTCATTTTGTACCACAGGCCGCGCTCGCCAAGCATCTCGCCGTGATCGGAGGTCAGCACGATCGCGGTGTTCTCGGCCAGTCCCGCGGCCGTCAGCGCGGCCCGCAGCGCAGCCAGCTTGTCGTCGATATAGGAGATCGCGCCGTAATAGGCGCGCCGCGCCGCGCGTACCCGCGCCTCGGTCAAGGGCTCGCGCCCGATGTCGCAGACGTCTTGGATACGGCGGCTGTGGGGGTCTTGGCCGGCGCGCGGGATCGCCGGCACGCTGGGCGGGTCGATCTCGTCGTCGCGGTAGCGCTCCCAATATTCCGGGGTGATGGTGAAGGGGTCGTGGGGATGGCTGAAGGAGACCAGCATCAGGAACGGCCGCGGATCATCGCCGCGTGCCAGGTCGTAGATCTTGCGGGTCGCCCGATGCGCCACCTCTTCGTCGAAATCGAGCTGCAGGGAACGCGCGCAGGGGCCGGCTTCCAACACGCTCAGCATGGAATGGTAGTAGTCCTGGCGCACGCCGGGCGCGTCCCAGTTGGGGGTCCAGCCGAAGTCGGCCGGGTAGATATCGGTGGTCAGGCGCTCCTCGAAACCGTGCAGTTGGTCCGGGCCAACGAAATGCATTTTACCCGCCAGAACAGTGCGATATCCAAGATTTCTCAGCGCGTGAACGAAGGTCGGCATGGCGGCGGGGAATTCGGCCGCATTGTCGTAGGCGCCGATATCGGAGGGTAGTCGGCCGGACAGCATGGAAAAGCGCGACGGCGCGCAGAGCGGCGAATTGCAGTAGGCCCGCTCGAACACCACGCCGCCTTCGGCGAGGGCTGTCATGTGGGGCGCCCGGACCACCGGATGGCCGTAAAACGGCAGGAACGCCGCCGCCATCTGATCGGCCTGGACGATGAGGATGTTGGGGCGTTTCTCGGGCATGAGCGGTGTCCTGGAGGGTTGTTGCCGGCGGACAGTTTCGGAAATTCGCGACCGGCCCGCTGTCCCAACCGCGCCACGAAAGCGACGATTCCGATTTCCCCGACTCCCGGCACGCCGCTAAACTCGCCGGCGGATGCTCGAAGTTCGCGCCCTCTGCCGTCCCGGCCTCGCGCCGTTGGACCTCGATCTCGCCGCCGGCGAGGCGCTCGCCCTGCTCGGCCCCTCGGGCTCGGGCAAGACCCTGCTGCTGCGCGCCATCGCCGACCTCGACCCCAACCAGGGCCGGGTCAGCCTGGACGGCATCCTGCGCGAAACCCTGCCCGCCCCGACCTGGCGCCGCCGGGTCACTTACCTGGCGGCCGAGCCGGGCTGGTGGGAGGCGCGCGCCGGCGCCCACTTCCCCGACCCCGAGGCAGCCGAGGCACTGCTACCGTCGGTCGGGCTGGGCACGAAAATTCTGACCCGGCCGATCGCCGAACTGTCGACCGGCGAGCGCCACCGCCTGGCGTTGATCCGCGCGCTGGTCCAGACGCCGGAGGTGCTGCTGCTCGACGAGCCGACCTCGGGCCTCGACCAGGATACGACCCGCCAAGTCGAAGCGGTGCTGCGGGCACGGGTCGACGATGGCGTGGCGCTGTTGTTCGCGACCCACGACGAGGCCCTGGCCGAGCGGCTTGGCGACCGCGCGCTACGGGTGCACGAGGGCAAAGTGACGGAGGCCGCGTGACCCCCGATTACATCACGCTCGACTTTGTCGACCTCGGCCTGGCGGCGCTGCTGGTCGCGCTCAACGGTGTGCTTTCGGTCTGGCTGCGCCTCGGCCTCGCCCGGCAGTTCCTGATCGCGGCCGCGCGCATGTGCGTGCAGCTCGGCCTCATGGGCCTGGTGCTGAAGTACCTGTTCGCCCTGGTCTCTCCTTGGCTCACCGGGCTTGCGGTCGTGGTCATGATCGGCTTCGCCGGCTACGAGGTGATGAGCCGCCAGGAGACCCGCTTCCGCGGCCTCTGGGCCTACGGCATCGGCACCACCTCGGTGCTGTTCGCCGGCACCTTGGTCACGGTGTTCGCATTGGCGACCCAGATCCAGGCCGACCCTTGGTACCACCCGCAATACGCCATCCCGCTGCTCGGCATGATCTTGGGCAACACCATGACCGGAATCGCGATCGGCTTGAACTCGTTGACCGGACTGGTCCGGCGCGAGCGCGCGGCGATCGAAACCCTGTTGGCGCTCGGTGAAACCCGGACAGTGGCGTTCCGGCCCTATGTGCGCAGCGCCACCCACAATGGCCTGATCCCCATCGTCAACGCCATGTCGGCGGCCGGGGTGGTCTCGCTGCCCGGCATGATGACCGGTCAGATCCTCGCCGGCGTCGACCCCATGGAGGCGATCAAGTACCAGATTATGATCATGTTCCTGATCGGCGGCGGCACCGGGCTGGGGGTGATCGCGGCGGTCCACGCCGGCGCACACCGGCTTAGCGACGCCCGCCACCGCCTGCGCCTCGACCACTTGGCGGGAGATTAAACCACGGACTCGTTAGGTGGTGTCGCGCATGGCGGTATCGGCTTCAGTCCCGGCACCGGACCTGACGGGCGCGCGGGTCCAGGGTCGGGCGGTGACACCGCGGGACGTCAAGCCCGCGCGATGGACTTTATCTTGGCGCGGCGCGCGCCGGATCTCTGGGCGATTTCGTTGTCCTGGTCCTCGATGGCGGTGCGAGCCAAATCCTGGATAGTTTCACCGAATGACTGGTCGAGCAGCTTACTCGACACCCGCCGGTTCGAGGTCACCATGCCGTCTTCATAGGTTACGTTGAACGCCAAGAACGCGGCGCCCTTACGCCCGGATTTCCTGCGAGCCATGGCGGGGCCTCTTTCTAAACGGAACAAGGGTACAGGCAGATGCCCAGACCCTTGTTTTATCGGTCGCGGTAAGGAGGACACACCCCCAGCGGAAGCCTGACCCGGTGTTCTGTGCGGTTACTCTATGACGGACAGGTTCTCGGCGGAGGTTTTGCCGTTCTGGCCGGATTGGAGTTCAAAAGAGACCTTCTGGCCTTCGTTAAGCGTACTCAGTCCGGCGCGCTCGACGGCCGAGATGTGGACGAAAGCGTCTTTCGAACCATCCTCCGGCTCAATGAATCCGTAACCCTTGGCCGCGTTGAACCACTTTACAGTACCGGTTGTCATAGCTGTTTCCTCTAACACAAATGTTGATTCCACGTCGCACACACCGTGTCGACGCGGTCGGCTTAACGCTCACATTGTCAGGGGATCACCATGTTTATCGGCGTACCGGCTTTTCAGGCCGCACCAAACGAATGCAATACGTATCCAAGACGTATAGCAGATGTCTCCGAGAAATCAATGATGCGCGAGATCTATTGTGACCGGGTCCGTTCGGTCAGCCCAACCCCTTGGCGGCAGTACAGAGGTTGGTGAGCTTCTGGCGCGCGAGGTCGCGCGGCAGCATGGCCAGGCCGCAGTCGGGCGCGGCCCAGAGCCGGTCGGCGTCGATATGCGCGAGCGCCTGGCGCAGCCGGTCCGCGATGGCCTCAACCGCTTCGACCCGGCTGACCGCGATGTCGACCACGCCCAGGATCACGGTGACCTTGGCGAAGCGTTCGAGCAGGGCCAGATCGTTGGGACGGTGGGCGTCTTCGATCGAGACCGCGTCGATCGCGGCGGCGTCCAGCGCCGCGGCCAGGTCGAAATAGGTTTCCGGGGCCGCCTTGACGTAATCTTCCTGGTCCAGGTGCTCGGGGTAACCGCAGCAGACGTGGACCGTACGGGTCACCGCCGCGGGCAGGCCGTGGAAGCAGCGCTCCAGGTGCTCGACACCGAAATCGAGTGCCTCGCGCGGGTAGCGGGCGAACAGCGGTTCGTCGACTTGGATGTGACGGCAGCCGGCCGCGGCCAGCGCTCGCACCTCGACGTTGATCGCCGCCGCCAGCGCGCCGCCCAGCGCCACGGCATCATGGTAATGCGCATCGGCCAGGGTATCGGCGATGGTTAGCGGCCCGGGAACGGTCGTCTTGACCGGCCGGTCGGTTGTCTGTTGCGCCTTGCGCCAGTCGTGCGGCAGGAAGCGGTCCTTGGGCGCAATCGGGCCGGTGATGGTGGGCAGCGTCGTCTTCCAAGCTCCGGCGCGCACGGTTTTCTCGGTCAGGCGTTCGAAGTCGATGCCGGTCAGGTGGCGGCAGTGGTAATGGATGTAGTTGTCGCGCCGCACCTCGCCGTCGGTGGGAATGTCGATCCCGGCCGCGACCTGCTCGCGGATCACTTCCGCGACCGCGGCGTCCATCACCTCGTCCGCCTCGGCGCCCATCCGGGCGAGCGCCGCCTGATAGCCGTCGCTGGGCCGGCGCGTGCGCTCCCCGAACCAAGTTTCGACGGCGACGGATTTGGGCTTGGGATAGGCGCCGATGGTGGTCGTCGTCAGCATGCCCCATCATGCCAGGGTGGCGGCGGATGCGCCAGGCGTGCGCTCCGCCAGTGGCCGCCGTGGCGTCGGCGCATATCCCAGTCAATCCTCGGCCATCTCCCCCTGCCGTTTTTTCAAACCGCCCTATCTAGGTGCAAGGATTGGGTTTGGTGGGGACTCGACACACCGAAGATTGCCTCCAAGTTCCAGACCCTCTATCAAATATCCCACGAACGCCGCGGTATCCGGCGCCCAGCGGAGGATCGAGGTCATGAGCCAGCAAGCGATCGCATCGGACGCCCCGGATGCGGCGAAAGCGGCCCCGGAGAAAGCGGCCCCGGAGATAGTGGTGATCGGCCTCGTGGAACGCGCCCGGGCCGCCATGCGGGCTTTCGAAAATGCCGATCAGGCGCGCGTGGACGAGGCGGTGCGCGCGCTCGCCTGGGCGCTCTACAAACCCGAGAATGCCCGCGCGCTGGCCGAGATGGCAGTCGCCGACACCGGGCTCGGCAATGTCCCCGACAAGATCGTCAAGAACCAGCGCAAGACCTTCGGATGCTTACGCGACCTGCTGCGCGCGCGCTCGGTCGGGATCATCGAGGAGGACCCGGCGCGCGGCCTGGTGGTCTACGCCAAGCCGGTCGGCGTGGTCGCCGCGATCACGCCTTCGACCAACCCGGCGGCGACGCCGATCAACAAGGCCATGATGGCACTCAAGGGCCGCAACGCGGTCATCGTCGCGCCCTCCCCCGCCGGCTGGCCGACCACCGCGCGCGTGATCGAGTTGGCCCGCGCCGAGCTGGACAAGATCGGCTTGCCCGCCGATCTGGTGCAGGTGCTGCCCAACCCGGTCACCCGCGAGGCCACCAAGGCGCTGATGAAGGCGGCGGACCTGATCGCCTGCACCGGCAGCCAGAACAACGTGCGCGCCGCCTATTCCAGCGGCACCCCGGCGCTCGGCGTCGGCGCCGGCAACGTGCCGGTGTTGATCGACACCAGCGCCGATCTGACCGACGCCGCGGAAAAGATCTGCAAGTCCAAGATCTTCGACAACGCCACCTCGTGCTCCTCCGAGAACGCGGTGGTGATCCTGGATGAGGTCTACGACGCCGCGATCCAGGCGCTGGAAGCGGCCGGGGGCTACATGACCGACGCGGACGAGCGCGGCCGCATCGCCAAGGCGCTGTGGCCGGACGGCAAGCTGAGCCGCGATCTGATCGCCAAGGACGCGGATATCTTCGCGCGCGGCGCGGGCCTGCCGCCGCAAGCGGAAGATGCCAAGTTCTTCATGGTCACCGACGACGGCGCCGGGCCCGACCATCCCTTCTCGGGCGAGAAGCTGTCCCTGGTGCTCACGGTCTACCGGGCCAAGGATTTCGCCGACGCCAAACGAACGTTACGCGAAATCCTGGCCTATCAGGGCGCCGGGCATTCGGTCGGCATCCATACCGGCGATATGGACCACGCCCGCGAGCTCGCCGAGGAGATCGACGTGGTGCGGGTGCTGGTCAATCAGGCCCATACCTTCGGCAACGGCGGCTCCTTCGAGAACGGCCTCAACTTTACGCTGTCCATGGGCTGCGGCACCTGGGGCGGCAACTCGATCTCCGAGAACCTAAGCTGGCGCCATTTCGTCAACCTGACCCATCTGGTCACCACGATCCCCGAGGACTGCCCCTCCGAGGAGGCGCTGTTCGGTCCGCACTGGGCCAAATACGGAAAATAGCCGACGATGAACTTCGAGGAACACGCCGCCAAGCCCCTGCTGGCGGCGGCGGGGATCGCCACGCCGCCGGGCGAGCTTGCGACCAGCGTACAGGAAGCCGAGGCGGCCGCGGCGCGCATCGGCGCCTGCGTGATCAAGGCCCAGGTGCCGGCCGGCAAGCGCGGCAAGGCCGGCGGCATCAAGCTGGCCGACAATCCCGCGCAAGCCGGCGCGGCGGCGGCGGAAATCCTGGCCCTGGAGATCGGCGGCCACAAGGTCGCGAAGGTGCTGGTCGAGGCCCAGGTGCCGATCGCAGCGGAATACTACGCCGCCGTGCTCAACGATCCCGAAACCAAGGGTCCGATCATTCTGTTTTCGGCGGCCGGCGGCATGGCGATCGAGGACCTGACCGCGACCCGGCCCGAGACCCTGCTGCGCCTGCCGGTCGATGTCCGCCACGGCCCCGCGCGCGGCACCATCGAAGCCGGCCTGGCGGGCCTCGGCCTCGCGGCGGCGCACCGGGGCGCGGTCGCGAAGGTTCTGGAGAGGCTCTACGCGGCCTACCGGGAGCACGACGCCGAACTGCTGGAGATCAATCCGTTGGCGCTGACCGGAGACGGCCGGCTGGTGGCACTCGACTGCAAGTTCATCCTCGACGATTCCGCGCTGCCGCGCCGCGCCGAGCTCGCCGAACGCGGCACGCCGGAAAGCCTGACCGGCCTCGAGGCCAAGGGCCGCGCGCTGGGCTTGCGTTTCATCGAGCTCGACGGCTCGGTCGGCGTGCTCGCCAACGGCGCCGGGCTGACCATGACCACCATCGACGCGGTGCGCCATTACGGCGGCGAGCCGGCCAACTTCCTGGAAATCGGCGGCGACGCCTATGTCAAGGCGGCCCCGGCGCTCGAACTGGTGCTGGCCAACCCCAAGGTCAAAAGCCTGTTGATCAACTTCTGCGGCGCGGTGGCGCGTACCGACGTCATGACCGGGGGCGTGCTCGATGCCTGGGACCGGTTGAAGCCCGAGCTGCCGGTGTTCTTCTCGATCCACGGCACCGGCGAGGAGGAAGCGGTCGCCATGCTGCGCGCGCGCCTCGGCCTCGAACCCTTCGACCTCATGGACGACGCGGTGAAAGCCGCCGTGGAAGCTGCCGGGGAAGCCGCCGGGGAGACCGCGAAATGATCGTGCGCGGCACCGAGACCGTTCTGGTTCAGGGCATCACCGGCCGCCAGGCCAGTTTCTGGACCGAGCGCATGCAGGCCTACGGCACCAAGGTCGTGGGCGGCGTCAACCCAAGGAAGGCCGGCATCGAACACTGCGGCGTGCCGGTGTACGGCTCGGCGGCCGAGGCGGTACGGGCCAGGGGGCGGGCCGGGGGGCGGGCCAGGGGGCGGGCCGGGGCGGCCGGGCGCATCGACGCCTCGGTGCTGTTCATTCCACCACTCGCGGTCAAGGGCGCGGCGCTCGACGCCATCGAGGCCGGCATCGGCAAGCTGGTGATCCTGACCGAGCACGTGCCGGTGCAGGACGTCATGTATCTGCTCGCCGCGGCGCGCGAGGCCGGTGCCCAGGTGCTCGGCCCCAACACCGCCGGCGCGGTCACGCCGGGCGAATGTTTCGTCGGTTTCATGCCGGCCTTCAACGCGCGGATATTCCAGCCCGGCCACGTCGGCGTGGTCTCGCGCAGCGGCAGCCTGGGTACTCTGGTGTGCCTCAACGTGGTGCGCGCGGGCCACGGCATCTCGGCTTTCATCGGCATCGGCGGCGACCCGATCCTGGGCACCACGACGCTGGAAGCTCTCCAGGCGCTCGACCGCGACGAGAACACCGAGGCGGTGGTCATCGTCGGCGAAATCGGCGGCGCCATGGAAGAGACCGCGGCCGACTACGCGCAAACCATGGACAAGCCGATCGTCGCCTTCATCGCCGGCGCCGCCGCCCCGCCGGGCAAGCGCATGGGCCACGCCGGCGCCATCGTGCTCGGCGACAAGGGCACCTTCGCCGCCAAGCGCGACGCGCTCGAAGCCGCCGGCGCCACCGTGGTCGCCACCCCCACCGAAATCACCGCGGCGCTCGAAGCGCTGCTGGGCTAGGTCGCGCATTCACGGACGAGCATGGGGTCAATGCCTACCCGCCGATCTCGGCGTTGGAGCCATGTGCGGACGGACTGGATGGTCGGTCGGACCGGGCGCGATTGGCCAACACCCGACAAACAGGCCCGAGCTGAATATTGAAATCCGAACCTGGATGGCCCCAATTTCGCCAGCTCCTTGACCCCCTTCCCAATCCTATGGGGGATTGGTCTCTCGGATTGTCCATGTTGTAGGCTAGGTTGGCGCCTCGTAGGCTATACGGGGACGAAATCTCCGGAGCGGCAAAAGGGGCAATCGACATGGCAAACGCAGCGGACCGGATCGAAAAGGCCAGCCAAAAATTACACAAACAGGCGGACAAGTTCGGCGGGGCCTTGGTCAGTGGATTTCATTTGCTGGCACTATTCGCCATCGGCGGCACGATCGTCTGGGCCGCCGTCTTCGAATTCATCAAAATGATGGCGCAGGGCCACGCGACAGTTGAGGACATTCTGCTACTGTTCATTTTTCTGGAGCTGGGTGCCATGGTGGGGATCTACTTTTCCACCAATCATATGCCGGTGCGTTTTCTGCTCTATATCGCGCTGACGGCCTTAACCCGCCTTTTGATCGGCATGGTCAATATCGAGCATGTCGAGGTGATCGATGCGCTCCAGACTCCCCACCTCGGCCTTCTCATCGTCACCGGCTGCATTCTGTTGCTGGCCCTCGCCGTTTTGACGCTGCGCTATGCCACCTACAAGTACCCTTCGGTGAAGCGAACCGTGGGAGCCGGCGCTGGCGGAACCGAAGACATGGGTTGAAGAGCCGACCGGGCTCGCAAGAGCATGGTCGCCAAGCCTGGTCGAGCCCCATTTAGGTACAACGAACGTGACGTCTGGTTGGGATTCTGTTCTGTTGGCTCAGTGTTTGTGAGGCTCCATGTTTGAAAACTTCGAGACCCGGGATATCGATACATCCGGCGCCCGGATTCACTTTCGCCACGGCGGAGACGGGCCGCCGCTGTTGCTGCTCCATGGCAACCCCATGACTCATGTGAGTTGGCACAAGATTGCAAACC
>SMVA01202962.1_pt1 | contig 12536 bp, 12 predicted proteins | sample 2456451 | NCBI WGS metagenome assembly SMVA01 (sample SAMN11095933, study PRJNA526329) | marine sediment metagenome | biome: Marine sediment; feature: Surficial sediment; material: Deep marine sediment; isolation source: Hadal surficial sediment | place: Pacific Ocean | collected 2014-05 | depth...
TCTCATCCACGCGCTTTATCGTTTTTGTGGCCCATTTGAATTCGAGTTCGCGGTGTTCTTCATCATCGAGTTTCTAATTTATGTTTTCGGTGCGCATGCGGGACACAAGATTTTGCAAAATAATGGCAACAGAGACCGAGACATTAAGGCTTTCCGTTAAACCAATCATCGGAATCTTTAGGTATCCGTCTGCAACTTGCATATCCTCATCGCTTACACCTTCTGTTTCTCTTCCGAAGAAAAATGCAGTTTTTACAAAAGCCCGAAGACAGATGTATCAAGCGGATTAATGGCCACAATAAACTTCGGACTTTAGACTCTTGACTCATGGATTCTCATATTCTATTCGTTAACTTGCTTTCCTAACTTTTAAACCAACTGTTAATGAAGATCGTTATCCTTACCGGAGCAGGTATGAGTGCTGAAAGTGGTTTAAAAACCTTTCGTGATAGCAATGGACTATGGGAAGGTCATGATGTAATGGAAGTGGCTTCACCCACAGGATTTGCAAAGGATCCGGAATTGGTATTGGATTTCTACAATCAAAGACGAAGACAATTGTTGGAAGTAGAACCTAATAGCGCGCATCTGGCCCTGGCAACACTGGAAAAGGAACATGAAGTGGCAATCATCACACAAAATGTGGACGATCTGCACGAGCGGGCAGGAAGTACCCATGTGGTTCATTTACACGGGGAATTGTTGAAAGTACGCAGTACCAATGATGAATCCATTGTAATCGATTGGCGGACAGACCTCAACTTAGGGGATCTTTGTGAACACAATTCACAGTTACGCCCGCATATTGTTTGGTTTGGTGAAGAGGTTCCAATGATGGACGTTGCCATAGAGTTGGTACAAAGAGCGGATATTATCACGATCGTAGGTACGTCAATGCAGGTGTATCCGGCGGCCGGATTGATCGACTATTCGCCACAACATTCCCATATTTATTTTGTGGATCCCAATCCAACTATTTCCTCTACTGAAAGAATTACGGTCTTTGCAGAAAAAGCAACTATAGGAGTGCCTAAGGTTATCCAAAATATAAATTTCAAGTTTTGACCTCAGAAGAATTATATAAAGAATTAGACTATGCGACAGCTGCCAAAGCCAATAGGCAGAGAGCTTCTCAATGGGTATTAGCTCACCCCGAAACTTTTCCAAAACTACTGGAAACATGCTTTAATGACATTGGTGATCTATCACATAAAGCCGCATGGGTACTGGAATTTATTTGCCGAAAACAATTAACACATCTATATCCACATCTCAATTATTTTTTCGGAAATCTGCAAAATGCAACCAAAGATCAAATTGTCAGACCCATGGCACATCTTTGCGAGTTACTTTCCATTGCGTATTATCAAAAGAAAGATCCGCAACTCATCGATGTACTTTCAGAAACACAAAAGATCCAAATGACCGAGCGTTCCTTCGACTGGCTCATAAGTGATCAAAAAGTTGCCTGCCAGGTAAGAGCGATGACGACATTGTACTTTCTGGGCACCGAATTCGATTGGGTCCATCCGGAGCTTCAACAGATCATTCAACAAAATATCCATTGTGGAAGTCCCGGGTATAAGGCGAGAGGTCGCTCAGTGCTCTCGCAAATCACAAAATACAATCACGATAACAATCGGGAACAAATTCCAAAAAGTAAATAGATAAATATTCGATTTTGAAAACTGTTATTTAGGAACTTATCGATCAGATTAAACCATTGGTCTGGCAGGAAGAATTCTAAAAAAGCTCTATCTTTGCTGCTTCAGAAAATACACCTATGTCTACTCACTCATTACAGGCGATTTCTCCACTTGATGGACGTTACTCGTCCAAAACCAAAGCCCTGATCCCGTATTTTTCTGAAGAGGCCTTGATCAGATTCAGAGTGCAAGTAGAGATCGAATATTTTATAGCCTTGGTTGAATTGCCTCTGCCACAATTAAGCGATTTCGACACCTCAATTTTCGAGGTACTGCGGAAATTATATACTGAATTTTCTTCGGATGACGCCCAAAATATTAAAAACACTGAGAAGGTAACCAATCATGATGTAAAGGCTGTTGAGTACTTTATCAAGGAGAAATTTGAGGATCTTGGGTTACAAAAGTATAAGGAGTTCATCCACTTTGGTTTGACATCACAAGATATCAATAACACCGCCATTCCGCTTTCACTTAAGGCGGCTATCAACGACGTTTATGTACCCCAGCTACTGGAATTAAAGGCAAAACTGTCAGCATTAGCCGCCGATTGGAAGGACATACCCATGTTGGCAAGAACACACGGGCAACCGGCTTCTCCAACGCGTTTGGGGAAAGAAATAAATGTGTTTGTCGTGCGGCTTGAAGAGCAATTTGAACAGCTCAACAATATTAAAAACGCTGCTAAATTTGGCGGAGCAACGGGCAACTTTAACGCTCACAAGGTAGCCTATCCAGCTATTGATTGGAAGGCATTTGGTACGCAATTCGTGGAGGGAAAATTGAATTTACATCACTCCTTCCCTACTACGCAAATCGAACATTACGATCATATGGCAGCTCTGTTCGATTGTCTGAAACGTATCAATACGATATTGATCGATCTGGATCGTGACATTTGGACCTATGTGTCTATGGACTACTTCAAACAGAAAATAAAAGAAGGTGAAATAGGTTCATCGGCTATGCCCCACAAAGTGAATCCCATCGATTTTGAGAATAGTGAGGGAAATCTTGGCATCGCGAATGCTTTGTTCGAGCACCTATCTGCTAAACTTCCGGTAAGTAGATTGCAACGTGATCTTACAGATAGTACCGTTTTGAGAAACATAGGAGTACCTATAGGACATACCATTGTTGGTTTTCAATCCACATTGAAAGGATTGAATAAACTGCTGTTGAATGAATCTAAATTCAAAGAGGATCTTGAAAACAATTGGGCGGTAGTGGCCGAGGCCCTTCAAACCATTCTACGCAGAGAAGGACATCCCAATCCCTACGAAACTCTTTTAAGTTTGACACGTACGAACGAGGCTATCACAAAAGAATCGATCATCCAATTTATTGAATCCCTGGATATTTCCGAAGAAATTAAAGCGGAAATGCGGAAGATCACACCTGGTAATTATACGGGTATTTAAGCCGTTGTCACACATAACAGAAATAGGCGATTAAAAAAAGGCCCCGGAAATCCGAAGCCTTAGCAATTCTTATAATTTACTGAACTCACATATCTTTAAAGATATCTCCTATCCCTGAAAGTTTTGAGATGTCCAGGTCTCCTTTTTTAATGGAATTCATCAACTTTAGAATTTGGTCCGGGCGCATATCGTCACATAGCAATCTAAATACGCCAAACCCTTTTTCGTCACTACTTGCAAATATGATAACTTCGTCTATTGCATCTTCTTCACCCAGATACTTTAGGGTAATGCGCATATCATTCGATTTGATCGTAGAAAGTGTTTTGTATTTTTCCTGTCCGATGATCTCTTCCACAATTGCTTTTTCGGTTTCATATTCGGCCATATTTCCACTTTTTATAGGATAGGCCACTACGTTCACCTTTTTAACTGTGTTGAGTATATCTTTTTCATCTTCGGTAAAGTTACTTTCGTCACTTTGCAAAAGGCTGGTAGCCAGATCTATTTTCAGAAACCTATCATCCGATTGCTTGTCTACCAGATAGCGCTGCAAGGATTGGTTGTTTGAACAGCTCATTAGGGTAATTATACCAATGATCAATGCTGTAATATATTTTATGAGTGTCATAGTTTTAGTTTTTCTTTTCTACATTCTTCAATTCATCGCTTCCGGGAACGTTCAGCTCTTTGGTGAGCTTTGAGATCTGTTTTAAATCAATGTTTCCGGTAATGCTCATGATCACGGTACCTTCTTTTCCATCCATCTCACCATCCAGGAACATCAATAACTCACTTACATGGTTTTCATCCTTCCCTTGTTTAGAATAGAATTTTACGTTTTTACCTTTGTCCTTTATTCTCATCAATTCTTCCAGTCCTTTTGTAGAAGAAACATACTTCTCTACATCGGCTTTCATTCTTGCACCTATGCTTTTATTTTCGGTGATAAAAACTTTGATGTTGTCAAGATTGTTGACCATTTCCAAATACGCTTGAACTTCAGGGTCATCGCTTTCGATTTCGATCTTACTCAAAAGTTTGAACATATTCTTGGTCACCACAATCGAAGTCACGTCGTCTTCATCTTCATAGGAATCGAATATTCCTTGTGCCGACACAAATATAGGTGCGATCATAAAGGCTACTAAAATTGCTAATTTTTTCATTTGTTAATTTTTTAAGTGTTATTTTAATATTAAATTTTTGGATTCATTAAATTGATTGATAACCGATAAATATGAAATTCCTTTTGAAAATTCATCCAGGTGAGCTATGCTTGAAGTTCCTTCATTTAAGTTCTCAGAAAATAAAAACATGATCTCTTTGGTTTTATTAAAGGCTACCAGCGCCTCTTCTTCTTCCGAAGTAAGTCCGGGCTGAGAGATCATATAAGCTGTAACTCCAATGGCGATTAACATGGATGCTGCGATACTGTAATTCCAAAATCCAGATCGTTTTTTAGATTCAAAGATGGTGATCTTACGCTGCGAAGTTTCTTCCTTTGCCAAGTCAAAACTTTGAAACATCGATTGATACATTGCCAAATGTGGAGGAATCTCACTCGAACTAAAAAATGTACGCAGCTCCCTTTCCTGGGCCAGGGTGGTATTCCCTTCAAAATAAGCCTCTAATAATTGTTCAATGTTAACTAACTCCATAGTTGTATTGTTTTATTAATTTATCTCTTACAGCTTTGCGGGCACGCGACAATGTCACTCGAATCGTTGTTTCGTTGCTGTCCAGCATTTCTGCTATCTCTTCAAAATCATACTGCTCAACATCCCTTAACTGAAGGATGATCCGTTGTTTTTCGGGTAAGGATTCCATGATCTTAAAAACCAATTGTACTCCGTCGCTCACTTCTATTTTCTTCTGAAGGTTATCATCATTCTGATAATTACTATGTACAATTTTTAAATTGGCTGCTTGTTTCGATTTTAAGCGATCCAAACAGTAATTCTTCGTCATAGTCACCGCAAAAGCCTCCGGATTCCTATAGTTGCTAAAATTATCTTTCCCTTGCCACAATTTCAAAAGAACTTCCTGAACAGCATCTTCAGCCTCCTCGCTTGAAACCAAAAGACGTTTTGCTAAACGATACAGTTTATCCTTGTAAGGAAGCACGGTAGCTAAAAACTCTTTTTGTTCCATTCGTGGTTAGGTTAGACACCCGATCGTTATCGGGTTATTACGCCGTTCTTTTGTTATGACGAATCAGCTCAATTTTTGTTACAATTAATTCCCATAAAGGCAGGAATCTTTTCTTTTTATTCGGAAAGTTATTTATCTAAAGTCTGTGTTTTAAATTTTTATCTTAACAATAATGTAAGTATTTTAGGAGTTTGCTAGACTGAATTGTTCGATGAATTGCTATTTATGAATTAACTCTATAACTGAGTAACCCAAAAAGATATTGCGGTGAAAAAGACCTTATTCTTACTATTATTAACAGTTTCTACCTTATTAGTCTCTTGTTTTAAAGACAACGACGATTCTATACAACCGGCATCCGCAGTTGAAATACAAGAATTTATTTGGCGCGGACTTAATTTTTTCTATCTGTATAAGGCGGATACGCCAGAGCTGGCCGATGATGCTTTTGCAACCAACGGCGAGTTCATCGCTTTTTTAAGCACTTTTTCTTCTCCCGAAAGCTTTTTTGATTTTCTGAAATCTCCTCAGGATAGATTCAGTCTTCTGGTTTCAGATTTCACCGAACTGGAGAATGCATTAGCGGGTATCACCATTAATAACGGGATGGAGTTTGGTTTGATCTTCTATCCGGATAACAGCGGAAATGTCTTCGGTTATGTTAGATATATACTTCCCAACTCCGATGCGGAAAGCAAAGGACTACAGCGAGGCATTATTTTTAATACCATCGATGGACAACAGATCAATGAAGACAATTTTAGCGGCCTATTGTCACCTGATACTTACACCATTGGCCTGGCGACTTTTGACGGTCAAAACATTACTCCTACGGGCGAAAGTGTGGAACTTACCAAATCTGAATTTATGGAAGACCCAATTCATGTTAGTTCCACCCTGGATATCAATGGTCAAAAAATAGGCTACTTGATGTATAATGCTTTTACAAACGAGTTCGACACTCAACTTAACTCGGTTTTTGTTCAATTCCAAAGTGATGGAGTCACAGAACTTGTACTGGATTTACGCTATAATGGTGGCGGTTCAGTGCGAACGGCGATCTACTTGTCCAGCATGATAACGGGACAATTTACCGGGCAAACCATCTTTACCGAGCAGTGGAACGCAGACCGTCAGGCCGAATTTGCCGAGGACGGAGTGTTTGTTAGCTCTTTCGTCAATGGAGGAGAAGCTATCAATAGCCTCAACCTAACGACGGTATATGTGCTAACCACAAGTAAAACAGCCTCTGCCAGTGAATTGGTCATCAATGGCCTTGCGCCTTATATCAATGTGGTGCAAATAGGCGACAATACCACCGGGAAATACCAGGCCTCCTTCCTGATGTACGATTCTCCGAATTTTCAAAAATCGACTGAATTGAACCCAAACCATACCTATGCCATGCTTCCCCTGGTTTTCCAAACCGCCAACGCAGATGGCTTCACCGACTTCGAAGATGGTCTTATTCCGGACATCGATCAGATTGAAGACTATAGTAATCTGGGAATATTGGGAGATCCGGCTGAACCGCTTTTGGCGACTGCAATTCAAGAAATTACAGGCGTGCCCGTTCCCGGAACAAGAATTCCATTTATTTCTTTGGAAACTCTATCTGAAAGTAAAGCAAACTCCCTGACCTATCAAGTGATGGTCTCTGAGAAGTAAGTGACTCGATAAACAGGTAATCTCAACTTACTGGAAGTTCAATTCAAAACCAAATCGGAAGTTTCTGCCCAGTGTTTGGAATCGATATAATTCTTCGTATTCTTCATCAAAAATGTTACTTACATTGGCAAATACTTTAATGATGTTTGTAATTTGGTGGCTGATATCAAAGTTGAGCAGACCGAAGCTCTCCAAAGTTACCATTTCACTTTCGAAAGTGATCGGATCAAAGAACACGTCCTCACGTTCGCCGGTATAATTGTAGCTCAAACCAAAAAAAGTCTTCTCTTTTAAGGCATATCCTATCTCGACATTTGCTTTGTGTTCCGGGATACGCAGGGAGAAACGTTCATCTGCCTGGGTATTCGTATAATTTGCAGAGATCGTAAAGTGGTCGCCCAGTTTTTTAAATACTTCTACCTCCACTCCGCTTGCATTGAATTCTTCCATTATATTTTGATACTGAAAAATGAACAATTCAGGATCTAACACCACAAAATCCACAAAATTGGATTCATCACGATTAAAGTAAATTACGCTCATACGAAAATTCTTCCCTTTTGAAAGCTCCAATCCTCCCTCGAGCGTCGTATTTTCTTCCGGTTGTAACTCCACATTTCCATAGAGCCGATCATGCAATTGAAACAAGGAAGGTGTGATATAAGCAGTACTATAGGAAGCGAGCACTTTGAGGTTACTTTTTCCGAAAGTGAAACCATAGGACGGATTCACATTATACACAAAATGTGTTCCATACGCACTGTGATTATTCAGGCGAATCCCGGCGTTCACATTCAACCCGAAATCACTTATATAGTTTAGAGTCACATACGGATCGACAATGTTGAAATTTGCAGTCTCCTCACTAACGTTCTGGATAAATTCAGTCTCTCCAAAAGGAATCGTAAATGAATTGAACCTGCTGAAGTTTCCATTCACACCTGCCAAGGCAGTCAATTGTTCATCGATACGGTAGCTTCCAAAGGCATCGAACGTACTTGATCTTGAATCGAACTTCGCCGGGAACGACGATTCTATTTCACGATCTAACCAACTATGGCTATCGTTTAATACAAAACTTCCTTTGCCGTACTCCCACTTCAATCTTCCTCCGGTGCGCAGCTGTTCACTAATGGTTTGATGATCGGCATCCATATAGCTGAAATCATCAAATTCCGCCGTATACATATCAATAGCGAAAAACCTCTTAACGGTTATTTTTTCTGAAATTTTATACCCCATATCTGCTTGGGTATTGAAGCGGTTGAAAATGTCTTCTTCAAATTTTTCAGATCCCTCCGGGGCCGAAACTGCCGAAAGCCCATTTGCAAAACGATTACTGAACGTCAGCTTGTAGAAAAACCTATGAAGCGTACCACTTACATTTACCGAATTCGTAATTGCCGCCAGATCGTTGTCCGAATCATTAGCAGCTCTGTTGGTACCAACTGTTGATATGAAAGTAGCGGAAATATTCTTTTTTGAAATATTTTTAGTCGTTATATATATCACCGCTGTGGCGGCTCCACTTCCGTAGAGTACGCTGGAAGCACCTTTTATGATTTCAATCTTCTCAATGTTCGAAGCTGAAACCAAACGCAGATCGTAGTCGTTCGAAATAGTCGAAGGGTCATTCAATTGAACTCCGTCCACTATAATTACAACCTGGCGATTTCTACCTCCGCGTACAAAATATCCAAGATTCTGACCGTCGTTACCGCGGCTTCCATTGATCTCGATCCCTGAAACCTGATTGATGATCTCCGCAACCGATTTCCCGGGGCTTCTCTGTAATTCTTTGGAAGTGATACTTACCACAACCTTACCGCTATTCTTTCGAGCCATAGGTATCTTTGTATCGATCAATACAGAATCCAGTTGCTCCACTTTTTTTGTTTCTTGTGCACTTAAAATTGAAGTCACACAAATGCCAATGACCAATAGTAGTTTTTTATTCATATTCTGAATTAAAACCGGAAAAAGATAGAAGAATCTCACGCAGCTGTTTATTTTAGAACAGATACGAAAACGATCTCCCCAAACCCCTATCCCGAAAGTTTGACAAAATGTTGAATTCAGGCAGGTCTCCTGGCTTGTCTTTGCGCTACCTTCCCATCCGCCGAATGCGAATAGTGGTTATGAAGTGATACACAATCACGCCGGTGCGTGACGACTTACAGTTGCGGGAACAGCTTCGGTTTCACACCGAATTCCCTTTTAAGAGTATTTTCTATACTAAAAACACTCACCAAAATTCATTTCAAAAATAGGGTTTACCTCTAGTCTCACCAAATAAAAACCAGTATTTTTGAAGATGCGAAAATTCCATTTCCTCCCAATTATTCTGCTTTTCATTTATTCTTGTAAGGATGACCAAAATAAGATTGAGGTCTCCGGGAGTCTCTCGACTAAAATAACTTATGCGAAGGGTTTCGAAATAGAAAACTTTAACGATCACAAAGTGCTGAAAATTTCCAATCCATGGCCAGGAGCTGATAAAATATATACCTATCTGCTAAAAAAGAACGACCATACCATTGAAGGAGAAGAAAATTATGATGGGATCGTCCAAATACCCGTTCAGAATCTGGTTGTAACTTCCACTACTCATATCCCGTCTCTCGAAATGCTCGGTGTTGAAAATTTGCTGGTGGGTTTTCCAAACTTAAATTATATATCCTCAGAAAAAACACGACGACTCATAGAGAATGATAAGATAAAAGAGCTGGGTAAAAATGAAGACATCAATACCGAAGTCCTCATCGATCTTTCACCTGATGTGGTGGTGACCTTTGCTGTGGAAGGAGGAAATAAAACGGTTTCGATCCTACAAAAAACCGGGATCCCGGTGATCTACAACAGTGATTGGACCGAAACCCATCCTTTGGGGAAGGCGGAATGGATCAAATTTTTTGGTGCCTTGGTCGACAAGGAGAAGGAGGCGGATAGTATCTTTTCTGAAATTGAAAATAGCTATAATACGGCCAAGGCATTGGCTGCTCAAGCTATGAATAAACCAACGGTATTGAGCGGGGCCATGTATAAGGACATCTGGTATTTACCACAGGGAGATAGCTGGGCGGCCCGTTTCATCGAAGATGCATATGGTGAATACATTTGGAAGGATAGTAAAGGAACGGGCAGCCATTCATTGAATTTGGAAACGGTATTGGAAAAAGGAAAAGAGGCGCAGTATTGGATCGGCCCGGGGCAGTTCACCAGTTTTGAACAAATGAATGAGATGCATACAGTGTATAGTGAATTCGAAGCATTTCAACAGAAAAGAATATATAGCTTTACGACCATTCAAGGTGCAACCGGGGGTGTTTTGTATTACGAACTCGCCCCTAATCGTCCGGATATTGTTTTGAAGGACATCATAAAGATCTTGCATCCACAGTTGTTACCGGAACATAAATTGTACTTTTTCAGTTTACTTGAATAATGGAAACCTCCCGATCCTATAAGGGTATCTTCGTACTGCTTATCATACTATTGGCGGTCGCTTTTATATTGAATGTAAGTCTGGGTTCCGTGGGAATTCCTCTTAAGGATATTTTTGCAAGTTTATCCGGTGGTGAAGTTTCAAAATCCAGTTGGGATTATATAATCATTGACTATCGCTTACCCAAGGCGATCACTGCTGTGTTAGTGGGTAGTGGCTTAGCGATCTCGGGCTTATTGATGCAAACCTTGTTTCGAAATCCGTTGGCAGGGCCCTTTGTATTAGGATTGAGCAGCGGAGCAAGTTTGGGGGTAGCTATACTGATCTTGGGCGCAGGTGCTTTCGGCGGTGTTATCGGAGGGTTATTGACCAGTGAATGGAGCCTTGTGATCGCTTCGGCATTGGGTAGTTTTATAGTGCTGCTGGCAGTTTTGGCGGTTACGCTTCGAATAAAAGATACCATGGCCATCCTTATCATAGGTTTGATGTTTGGCAGTGTGACAGCAGCCGTGGTTGCCGTATTGTCATATTTTAGTGATGCCGAACAGTTGCAGCAATATGTTTTTTGGTCCTTCGGAAGTTTGGGCAACCAATCCTGGAACGGGGTACTCATTTTAAGCATTTGTACCATTACAGGAATTGCTATCAGCTTTTTGGTAAGTAAATCACTCAACGCATTACTTTTGGGAGAGAATTATGCTAAGAGCATGGGGGTTCGAATTAAAAGAACAACCCTGTTACTCATAATTACTACTAGCATTTTAGCCGGAGGAATTACCGCCTTTGCCGGCCCTATTGCATTCATCGGCCTGGCAGTCCCTCATATCACACGCCAATGGATAACCACTTCCAATCATCGCATTTTAATTCCGGCTGTACTACTTTTTGGCAGTATCATCATGCTCATCTGTGACGTAGTGGCACAATTACCCTTCAGTGAATATACCTTACCCATTAACGCAATTACATCCCTGATAGGTGCACCTGTGGTGATCTGGTTATTGGTACGAAAACGTAAATTATTATTTTAATGACTTCAGAGAAAGAACATATCATTTTAAAGGCAGATGGATTGTCAATTGGATATTTCAGTAAAAAGAAAATCGATGTCATCGCAAAAGAGATCAGTTTCAATTTTTCCGAAGGAACGCTCATCAGCCTGGTAGGTGCCAACGGAATAGGGAAATCCACGTTGTTGCGAACGCTCTCGGGAATGCAAAAACGAATTGAAGGCAACGTATTCATTCACAATAAACAACTCGAAACCTACCACCCTATTGAACTGGCAACTTTATTGAGCGTTGTCCTCACCGAAGCGCCCACATCGAAGAATCTTTCGGTATTGGAATTTGTGTCCCTAGGGAGACAACCCCATACGAATTGGATGGGGAATTTGAGCACAACCGACAGAGAAAAAGTGGTATGGGCACTGACTCAAACAGATACAACAGCTCTAAAACAGCGCAGTTGTTTCGAGTTAAGTGACGGACAAATGCAAAGGGTTGCCATTGCAAGGGCTCTCGCACAAGACACATCTATCATTCTATTGGATGAACCTACAACTCACCTCGATCTGTATCATCGGGCTAATATTCTGAAACTGCTGAAAAGACTCACTCAGGAAACCGGGAAAACGGTATTATTTTCTACACACGAAATCGATCTGGCAATTCAACTTTCGGACCAAATGATCCTAATGACCGAAAAGGAAACACTTATCGATGCGCCCGGACAACTGATAATAAAAGGTCATTTTAACGATCTATTTCCTTCGGACACGATCTTTTTTGATTCAGATACAAGGCGATTCGGTATTAAAAAGTAAATACCAATTCAATTGTACTTACAATCAAAAATGAGTAATTTGGTATTCAATTGAATCTTTCATTTTTAATGCATTAACATGGATTATATTTTATCCCTACTCCCATCGATCTTGTTTGCCGTAATTGTTGGTTTTTTTGTTTTATACATATATAAGAAACGAAAGCAATTATCTACTGAATCGGTAATCAGAGAATTAGACGAATCAAAATCCTCTGCAAAAATTAAAGAAAAAGAATTATCTAATAAAGAGCATGAAATTGATCTACTTAAAGAAAAATTAAGTGACTTCGAAGAAATTAAAAATAAAAAAATAAA
>SMVA01426262.1_pt1 | contig 12533 bp, 11 predicted proteins | sample 2456451 | NCBI WGS metagenome assembly SMVA01 (sample SAMN11095933, study PRJNA526329) | marine sediment metagenome | biome: Marine sediment; feature: Surficial sediment; material: Deep marine sediment; isolation source: Hadal surficial sediment | place: Pacific Ocean | collected 2014-05 | depth...
CGTCAAACATTCAGGGCATGCCGACCTGGTTTGAGGTTCGAGTCAATGAGCACGGTTACCTCGGACGCCGCGAAGGCGTCGACATCATGATTGCGATGAATGCGGAAACCTATCCCGAGGATGTGGCATCAGTGCTGCCAGGCGGGTATCTGCTCTTCGACAGCTCCAGACCGCTTGCCGATAACCTTCGCCGGCAGGACATCAACGAGATCGGCGTGCCGCTGGCGACGCTGATGCTGGCGGATTTCGACGACCCCAAACAGCGGAGTCTTTTCAAGAATATTGCATACCTTGGTGCGCTGTCAGCGTTGCTGAACATTGATTTCGACGTCATCACGGGAATGGTTGCCACACAGTACAAAGGCAAGGATGCCCTCATCGCGCCCAACATCCATGCGCTCGAAATTGGCAGAGCCTACGCCCGCGAATATCTCGAATGCCCGCTGCCGTTCCAGGTTCGCAAATCCAAGAAAGTGGGTGATCGAATCCTGATCGACGGTAATACCGCCGCCGCACTTGGCTGCGTGTACGGCGGAGCTACCGTTTGCGCCTGGTATCCGATCACACCTTCGACCTCGGTGGCCGAGAATTTTGAGATGTATTCCAACAGATTGCGGATCGACGAAGAAACCGGTCAGCGCAAGTTTGCCATTATCCAGGCAGAGGATGAACTGGCGGCGATCGGCATCGTCATCGGTGCGGCCTGGAATGGCGCAAGATCCTTCACCGCGACGAGCGGTCCTGGCATCTCGCTGATGACGGAATTTCTCGGGCTGGCTTACTTTGCAGAAATCCCTGCAGTTTTGTTCGATATTCAGCGTTGCGGCCCCTCGACCGGGATGCCGACCCGGACCCAGCAGGGCGATCTCATCTCGGCTGCTTACGCGTCTCACGGTGATACCAAACACGTGTTGCTGTTTCCGTCGACGCCGAAGGAATGTTTCGACTTCGCCGCCAATGCACTCGATCTGGCCGATCGCCTGCAGACGCCAATCATCGTCATGAGCGATCTCGAACTTGGCATGTTTGACAATCTCTCAGAGCCACTGGTGTGGGATGATGCGCGTAGCTACGACCGGGGCAAGGTGCTCGATGCAGATGATCTCGAGCGGGTTGAGCGATTTGGCCGCTACCTCGACGTGGACGGCGATGGTATCGGTTACAGAACCTACCCCGGCACGCATCCGGAGAAGGGCTCCTTTTTCACGCGCGGCACTTCGCGCGACGAGTATGCCGCGTATACGGAGTCGCCTGAGGTCTACGAGCAGAACATGCAGCGCTTAATCAGGAAGTGGCGCACGGCTGCCACCCTGGTGCCGCAAGCGGAGATTGCAGAAAGCGGCCAACGGGTAGGCATCCTCTATTACGGCACGACCGCGTTGCCGATGACGGAAGCGCTGGACAGGTTGACGGAGGAGGGTATCGGATTGGATACGCTCAGAGTGCGCGGTTTTCCGTTTGGCCATGAGGTTTATAAATTTATAGCCGCCCACGACTTCATCTTCGTTGCGGAACAGAACCGCGATGCTCAGATGAAAACACTGCTCGTAAACGAGGGCGAGCTGGATCCGGCGCAACTGGTGCCCATTCTCTATTACGGCGGACTGTCTATCTCCGCAGATACCATTCAACAGCAGGTGTCGGAGTACTACACGCAGCAGAAACTGCCGCGCCTGGCCGGGGTGAAATCATGACGTTTGTTGCCAAGCCCAGAGTCCATCATCCAAATTTGCCGCTCAACGAGATCGGCCTGACACGGCGGGACTACGAGGGACTAGTTTCAACCTTATGTGCGGGTTGCGGTCATGATTCGGTAAGTGCGGCCGTCGTGCAGGCCTGCGCCGAACTTTCACTGCCACCGCACCTGTTTGCGAAAGTATCAGGGATCGGTTGCTCTTCAAAAACCCCGAGTTACTTTCTCAACAAGTCCCATGGTTTCAATTCCGTGCACGGCCGCATGCCGTCCATCGCGACGGGCGCAAATCTGGCAAACCGGTCGCTCTACTGCATCGGCGTTTCAGGAGATGGTGACACGGCTTCGATCGGACTCGGGCAATTTGCTCATATTGTGCGCCGGCGCATAAACATGCTCTACCTGATAGACAACAACGGAACCTACGGTCTGACCAAAGGCCAGTTTTCCGCAACGAACGACAAAGGCTCTACGAACAAGAGAGGCGTGCCGAATCTCTATGAGCCGATCGACGTGGTCAGCATCGCACTGCAACTCGGTGCCAGTTTCGTGGCGCGCAGTTTCTCCGGTGACAAGCAGCAGTTGGTGCCGCTCATCAAGGCGGGATTGATGCACAACGGGTTTGCATTGATCGATGTCATCTCGCCCTGCGTTGCCTTCAACAATCACAACGGCTCCACGAAGAGCTACGAGTACGTCAGAGAGCACAGCGAGCACATGGTGGTGACAGATTTTGTGATGGCACGCGATGAAATCACCGCAGACTACGAACCTGGCACGAGTGAAGATGTGAACATGCCGGATGGTTCGGTATTGCGCCTGCACAAACTCGACAAGAGCTACGATCCGTACGACAGGGTAGCCGCATTGAACTACGTGCAGACCCGCCAGATTGAAGGCGAAGTCGTGACTGGCCTGCTCTATGTCGATCCGGATGCCTCGGACTGCCACGATATTCTCGATACGGTGCAACAACCCCTCAACGAGCTTGGGCCGGCGGAACTGTGTCCGGGGAATGCGGCGCTCGAAGCGATCAACGCAAGCTTTCGCTAGACGTTGCAGCACCTGGTTTTAGCGGTCCTCTCCGGGTTCCCTGATCTCACCGTCCGTAGACCGATATATGTAACTTGCTGGTGGAATCATAGGGCTCGTGACTCCAACCACCCCATCGGCCCTTTAATTGAAGATCTGCAATTTGCGCCATGAGATCGAGTTCGCTCGGCCAGGCGTATCGCTGCTCGACCGGATCCAGGCGGATGCCCGCTGGTGAGAGGGTGACGTGGCTCTGCTCGATTTTCTGCGTAGCCGCATCGTGACGGAGCACGCCGAGTCGAACCTCGTCAACTTCGATTGACTCTGCAGCCACCTGTTGATTGTCACGTAGCTGGTGAAGGAACGTCGGTACAAATGCCTCCACGACGAACGATCCATCCTGGGTGAGATGTGCTGCGACATTCTTGAAGCAACGCACGTGGTCCTCCTGTGTGAGCAGATTGAACAGCGAGTTCCAGACCACATAGATCAACGAGTATTCCCCGGTGACCGGGACATCGGCAAAATCGGCAATTTGAACTGAAAGCTTTTCACCGCCCGCCTTAGCACGAAGGCGTTCGACCATCTTGTCGGAAAAATCAATGCCGTCGACCCGGATTCCTTGAGCCGCGAGCGGCAGGGCGATACGTCCTGTGCCGATGGCGAGTTCCAGGGCCGGACCTTCGCCGGCCAGGGTCTTGAGAAACTCAACCGCGGCGAGTTCGTCGCCACGCTTGTCGTGGAACTTCGCCGATGCTTCGTCGGAGAAACTCAAACCGGGTTCATAGTCCTTAATGATGGCTGGCCTCGGGTAACCGCATACGTGAATGGTACAGGCTGTAACTGCCGAACACCCCAGGTAGTTCGAACGCGGTTCTCGGTATCAGTTTTGAAGCCGATGCCCCAGAAGCTTTGGATGGCATGATCAGTTTCCTGGATGACGTCTTCTATCAATAGTTGCTCATGTGTATTCTCCGGACTCTCATACTTGGGGGAGGAAGCACATGGAAAACGAAGTGGTCACTCGTGAGGTGTGGCTCAATTCTCGGGCGGACCTGCTAGAGAAAGAGAAGGAGCACACGCGAGCGCGAGAAGCACTTGCCAAAGCGCGGCAACAGCTGCCCCGGGTGAAACTGGAGAAGGAGTACGTCTTTGCGGGTGCTGACGGTACGCTCACGTTGTCAGATCTGTTTATGGACAGGTCCCAGCTTGCCGTCTACCACCTGATGTTCGGACCAGGTTGGGACGTTCCGTGTCCCGGTTGCACGCAGTGGGCGAATGCGCTGAATGGCACCACAGATATTTTCAAAAAAGCAGACGCCCGGTTAGTGGCAGTGTCGAGGGCGCCGTATGAGGAAATCACCGAGCAACGCGACAGGCTCGGTTGGCAATTCACCTGGCTTTCGTCTTATGGCTCTGACTTCAATCTCGACTTGTACGCATCCTCAGAGGATCTAAGCGATCTGAGCGTAAAGTACATCGGTGGCGAAGGTGGGGAGATGGTGGATTTCGACCGCGGCGAAAACCATGGCGTCAGTGTGTTCTTCAAGAACACGTCCGGCGAGATTTTCCATACCTACAGTGCCTACAACCGGGGAATTGAAGAGCTGAACGGTGCTCTCGGCTATTTCGATTTATTGCCCAAGGGTAGAGCGTGGTAACCAGACTGAAATAGTGCATTTGAAATTCGTGATCTGAACGCCTGCTTACGACATCGCCCTCACTCGGATGGAAGAATATGGAAGCAAATAGAGTCGCACAGTGGATTCAGGTAATCGCCGGAAGAGTCTTGAGTCGACTGCTTTTGGCTGCCTCCTGACCGGTCCATGCAACTCAAGCGAGCCCCGAGGCCAAGGATGGCCGCAGGCGGGAAAAAGGCGCGCTGCGCGCCTTTTTCAACAGGCTGCGAATCCAAATAGGTACGGTGCACGACAATCAACCATACGCCGCACCCGGGGAGAGCCGTTAGAACTGGTGGCGATTACGAGGAACGTTTAGGGTTTGAAAGGTAATTTTCGCCGTGGAATTTCAGAAAATGATTTGAACGACCACTCCTGGCAGAAGGCGGATGGTCAGACGGTACCTACCTCTGCTTGCGACCTGAGGGAGCTATTGGTCGGGATGTACTATCAACGAAGTTGCACCGATTCTCCCATGGGTTCAGGATAGTCGAACTGGTTTTCGAACGGAGGCCATCAATCATGTCGACTCAGGCGCTTCGCAGCTATCTTGATGAGCGGCACATCGATTACACTCTCATCAACCATTCCCTAAGCTACACCGCACAAGAAACAGCACAATCGGCGCATATTCCCGGGCGCGAAATCGCCAAGACGGTCGTGGTGCGCATTGACGGTACCGCGGCGATGGTGGTGCAACCAGCGACGTCGAAAGTTCACCTCGGTAAGCTCAAAAAGCTGACCGGGGCGGAGAATGTGAGCCTTGCCGATGAGCGAGACCTCGGCGAATTGTTCCCGGATTGCGAACTGGGTGCAATGCCACCATTTGGCAACCTGTATGGCATGCATGTATACGTCGATGAGAGTCTGACTCACGACGAGGAAATCGCGTTCAACGCAGGTTCGCACACCGAACTGATCAAGCTGGCCTATCGGGATTTTGAGTCTCTGGTGCACCCCGAAGTGGTGTACGTAGAAGGTTAAGGAGGATATCGCATGCCGAACTATGCTTTTCAATGTAAGAAATGTGGTGAGGACTTCGAGGTGCGCGAAAGTGTGAAGGAGCACGATCTACACAAGGAACAGTGCCCCAAGTGCAGCAGCGGCAACATCGAACAGAAATACGGCAATATTTACGTAAAGACATCTAAGAAATCGTAATCGGTTCGCTGCGTAGCGGTGGCCCGACGGAGGAAGACTATGGGTACTTATGTTCTGCTGAGTTCGCTGACCCCTGAGGGACGTGAATCGCTGCACAAATCTCCCGACCGTTTAGGCGCTGTGAACGAAGAGATTGAGAAACTGGGGTGTAAGGTGTTAACGCAGTATGCGCTTATGGGGCCTTACGACTTTCTAACCATAATAGAAGGCCCGGACAACGAAACTGTGGCACATCTTGTTATTGACCTCGGTGCTCGCAAAACAGTCAATATCATGAGTTCGCCAGCGATTGAGATTGCCGACCTCATGGCCAAGCTGAGTGGCGCCGAGCACCTTGCACCCTAGCAAGGGTTCACCACACTGCGGTAACGCTTACGCTACCCAATAAAAGGCCCCGTCAAACTGGACAGGGCCTGGTCTGGAGACGTGGCGGTTAGTCCTCGAATTCGATCTCCGCGACCGTGATGGCGGCGGTATCCGTTTGCAGTCCGTCGACCTCGACGATTCGACAAACGATCGAATCTCGACCCATTCACGCTCCACGAGGTCTGCGAGGGAAGGCTGGGCTGCATCGCCAGCGGGTGAACCTGCAGCCAGCATCTGACCGGTCGAACCGGCTATCCAAAGGGGGCCGTTCGTGAGATCCGTGGCGGGTGTTAATCTGCGTTGTAGTCGAGAAACCTGAGGGCTTTTCCTTGTTCTACCTGAAAATCGTTGTTTCAAGCGTGGCTGCCTTGCTGGCATGGGTTGGTTTTGTAGGCTTTGCGACCCTCAGCGGATGGTGGCATAGCCCCATAACGACTAGTGCCGATCCGCGAGTTTTTATGGATGCTGCGCGTGGAGTCGTCAAAGCTGAAAACGCTGGCAACGTTGGGTTGGTGCTGATCGAAGATGGGAAGGTATACGAAGAGCACTTTGCTGGAGTAAGCCAGCAGATCGATCGAGAGACGCTGTTTCCTGCCGCTTCGATGAGTAAGTGGATCACGGCGTTGGGGATTATGACGCTTGTTCAGACTGGCAGCATTGATCTGGACGCTCCCGTAGCCACCTATCTAACACGCTGGCAACTCCCACCGAGTGAATTCAATCATGACGGCGTGACGGTTCGCGGACTATTGAGTCATACATCGGGTCTCACCGATGGCCTGGGATTTGGAGATTATGAACCCGATGAAATCCTCCCTTCGCTGGAGGAGTCTTTGTTGCAACCCAGAGCATCGTCTGGGCGTGATGTTCAGATTGCGATTGGCAGGACACCGGGAACGGAGTGGGACTATTCGGGAGGCGGCTACCTGATACTGCAGCTCATCATTGAGGAAGTATCCGGGCAATCATTCGAATCCTATATGCAAGCGGCTCTTTTGCAACCGCTTGCAATGTCACGATCAACATATCGATACATCGGTAGCATCGAAAACAGATCGAACTCCTACGATACGAATGGCCAACAAGCGACCCTGTACCAATATGCCGCGAGTGCTGCCACCGGGTTCTCGACGTCGGTGGCGGACATGACCCGCCTGGTGCAGGCACTGCTGGCTGATGCGTCATCCAGCCCTCTTCGGCAGGAATCCATCAAGTCAATGCGTAAACCGCATGGGACACTCTTTGGCTTCGATATATGGGGTCTGGGCACGATTTTGTATGCCTCGACGGAATCTGGAGATTATGTCTTTGGCCATGATGGTCAGAATGAGCCGGCTATAAACTCGGCTGTCCGTATCAATCCTGATACCGGCGACGCGATAATTGTCCTGGTCTCAGGCAATCAGTCGCTAGCAACGTTGCTCGGGTTCGAATGGGTATTCTGGCAAACGGGTGTCCCGGATTTTCTCGGCTTTGGCTACGTCTACGAGCGCGGTGTACGGATAATGCTGTTCGGTGGTGTCTTGATCCTTGTTTTGACCCTGTTGGGTACGTGGTGGTTGCGACGTGATCAATGGGGCCAGACTAAAGTGCCAGAGTAAACGCACACTACGATTGCGTAATTGTTTAAGTTGATGTGGCAGCAGAATCAGATTTGTCCGCTTGCGACTGCGACCACAACCGGTCGATGCAACATCTGAACTGTGCCTGTAGACATTTCTGACCGGTTGGTGGGTACCGCTGCACGGGATCGAACGGCCATCAGCGGCGGACCGGAATTGTCCTAAGCGCCAAGGCGCCCCGAGGTTCCCTTGGAAATGCGGTTACACAGCGCTTATTGCACTGCACAACAGAAGTTCCCATAATACGCGCCCTCGAATTACCGCAAGCCTGCTCGTAAGGAAGAGGATAAGCCGTGTCACTACCGACTCTCGACGACTATTTTCCGGATTGGAAGGAACGTGAGGCGCTGGCCGAAGACATGATTCCAATCATCGGCCGTCTGTATCGCAAGAATGTGGTCACCTATTGTTATGGACGCACGCTCAATAACCAGAGCGTGACGCAAATCATGAAGACGCATCGCTACGTGCGTCAGATCGCGCATAACGAACTCTCGGAATTCGAAAGCTATCCCATTCTCGAAGCGCTTGCGCAACTCGATCTGGGTCCGTCGCACATCGACGTCGGTAAGCTCGCGACCGGCTACATGGAAGAGTCGGCGAAAAATGGCGCGACGCCGCTGGAATACTGCGAGCGAGAGTGCCGCGAAGTCATCGGTCGGCACGTGCCGCCTATCGAGAAGCCGCAGGACATCGTCCTTTACGGTTTTGGCCGGATAGGCAGGTTGATTGCCCGTCTCCTGGTGGAAAAGACGGGCAGCGGCCAACAGTTGCGGCTGCGCGCGTTTGTCGTGCGCAAGGGTTCTGATGACGATCTGCTCAAGCGGGCGTCACTTCTGCGCCGGGATTCGATACACGGGAGTTTCAAGGGGACGCTGCGGATCGATGAAGAGAGCAACTCCATCATCGCCAACGGCAATGTCATTCGCGTGATCTATGCAAGCAATCCCGCGGAGGTCGACTACACCGAGTACGGTATTCATGACGCGATCGTGATCGACAACACAGGTGCCTGGCGGGACGAGGAGGGGCTCGGCCAGCATCTGAAATGTCCGGGTGTTGCGAAAGTAATCCTGACGGCGCCTGGCAAAGGTAACATCAAGAACATCGTCTCCGGTGTGAACAGCAACGTGCTCGAGCCCGACGATAAGATCATCGCAGCAGCCTCCTGTACGACCAACGCGATCGTCCCCGTCATGAAAGCGATGAGCGACGAGTTCGGTATCGATCACGGTCACATGGAAACGGTTCACGCCTACACCAACGACCAGAATCTGATCGACAATTACCACCAGAAAAGCCGTCGCGGTCGCGGCGCACCGCTGAACATGGTGATTACGGAAACGGGCGCGTCCTCCGCTGTCGTCAAGCTGTTGCCGGAGCTCGAAGGAAAAATCACCGGTAACGCCATTCGGGTGCCCACGCCCAATGTTTCGCTGGCGATCCTCAATCTGACGCTGTCCCGCAGTACGACACTCGAAGAGGTCAGCGAATACATCAGAAACGTCTCCCTGCATTCGACCATGCAGCGACAGATCGACTACACCACGTCACCCGAGGTCGTATCGTCTGATTTCGTCGGGTCGCGGCACGCCTGTATCGTGGATGGTGGTGCCACGCTGGTGAAAGACAATCATGTTGTCCTTTATGTCTGGTATGACAACGAATTCGGCTACGCCTGTCAGGTCGTCCGGGTGGTGCAGAAGTGGGCTGGCATCTCTTACCCGCTCATTCCGCGGGATGTGATGAAACAGGGCTTTTAGCCGCGGGAATATTGGCAATAGCCTGGCGTGTCTCTATAATTCGCGCGGCCCGAGGGTTCCACGCCGTTTTCCGGCAACACCTCCTCATGCCGAGAGGTTTTGGCCTGATTGACCCCCCAGCAGGTGCCGATCAGGTGCCGGTATCGACCCAGACTGGAGGGGTCACTACCGAGCTAAGCACTACTTTTATTGTAGCTTTTATCGCCATTGTCGCTGTAACCGATTCTGCCATCGTTGAGCGTTGGCGGGCTGTCGCGTTTGGAACGATTTTTCGACCATGATCAGAATTAAAAAAGGTCTCGATTTACCGATTGCCGGACGACCGGAACAGGTGATCGAGGACGCTCGAGCGGTGCGCAGGGTCGCCATACTTGGCGAGGACTATCCGGGCATGAAACCCACCATGCTCGTAGGAGTCGGCGACACGGTTGCCAGGGGACAGCCGCTGTTTTCAGACAAGAAGAACACGGGAGTTGTCTACACTTCGCCGGCGGCGGGTACGATTTCTACGATCAACCGCGGTGCGAAACGCGCACTCCTGTCCATCGTCATCGATGTGGCAGGCGATGCGTTTGTAGACTTTGGCGCCGTTGGTGCTGAAGGGGTCGGGCAACTCGATGCCGCTGCTGTTCGTGAGAAACTGCTTGCCAGTGGTCTATGGACGGCCTTGCGCACTCGACCCTTCAGTAAGGTACCCCAGCGGGACTCTCAGCCGCATTCAATTTTCGTGACTGCAATGGATTCCAATCCACTCGCAGCCGCCGCCGACATCATCATTGCCGAGTACGCAGTGGAGTATGCAACCGGGCTCGATGTGCTCGCAAAACTGACCGATGGCCCGCTGTATATGTGTCAGGAGGCGGGCAAGTTCCTGCCTACGGGAACCGATCCAAAGATCTCGGTGGAGGAGTTCTCCGGTGTCCATCCCGTCGGATTGGCTGGCACGCACATTCATTTTCTGGACCCCGTAAGCGAGTCCAAAACCGTCTGGTTCGTCAACTATCAGGATGTCATTGCCATTGGCCGACTGTTCATCAGCGGCGAACTCGATAATACGCGGATACTCGCGCTCGGTGGGCCGGGCGCGTTGTGCCCCAGGCTGCTTCGCACGGTCATGGGCGCAAGCCTCGAAGAACTGACCGCCGGGGAACTCAGCGAAGGCGATCAGCGCGTTATCTCGGGCTCCGTGTTCTCCGGCCGCCTCGTAGAGAATCCGGTGGAGTTTCTTGGCCGCTATCATCTGCAGATTTCAATCCTGCCGGAAGATCGCAGTCGCCGGTTGTTCGGCTATCTGACGCCAGGCGCGGACAAACACTCGGTGTTCCCGATCTACCTGTCGAGTTGGCTGGGTAGAAAAGAAATCAGCTTTTCGACGACCACCAATGGCAGTGCCCGCGGCATGGTCCCGATAGGAACCTTTGAATCGGTGATGCCACTGGACATTCTGGCCACGCAACTGCTGCGCAGTCTGCTCGTCGGCGATCTCGAAACGGCGATCAATCTCGGCTGTCTGGAACTCGACGAAGACGACATAGCTCTGTGCACCTACGCCTGCCCAGGCAAGTACGAATACGGACCGGTTCTGCGAACGGTGCTCAATCAGATCGAGAAAGAGGGCTGAGGTGAATTTACGCTCCTTCATGGACAGAATCGCGCCGCATTTCGAAGCCAATGGCAAGTTAGCGCCGATCTATCCCCTCTTTGAAGCGATCGACACTGCGCTGTACACCCCGGGCACAGTCACTGCAGGCCCGTCTCACGTGCGCGATGGGCTCGATCTGAAACGCATCATGACGACCGTGTGGTTGTGCGCGTTCATCCCAGCCTTTGCCGGCTGCTATTTCATCGGTCTGTATGCCAACGAGGCCATGCAGGCGCTTGGCACGACTTCCGTGGACAACTGGCGGGCAATATTTCTCGATGTGTTGATCAGCTACGATCCCAACAGCTTCTGGGACTGTCTGGTTCACGGGCTGGCCTATTTCCTGCCACTTTATATTGTCGTTTTCGCCACAGGAATTGCCTTCGAGCTGTGGTTCGCAACAAAGCGCGGACACGAGATTAACGAAGGATTTTTCGTTACCAGCATCCTTTTCACTCTCACGCTACCGGCAACCACGCCGCTGTGGATGGCCGCAGTCGGCATCACCTTTGGCGTGGTGATCGGCAAGGAAGTGTTTGGCGGCACCGGTAAAAACTTTTTGAATCCTGCACTGACCGGGCGTGCGTTCCTGTACTTCGCGTATCCCGCCCAGATGTCCGGGGATGCTATCTGGGTGGCGGTTGACGGCTACACGCGGGCGACGGCGCTCGGCAATGCCGCAATTGGCGAGAACTACGGCGTTGAATTCTGGGATGCGTTCATCGGGTTCATGCCGGGTTCCATGGCGGAGACATCGACACTCGCCATCATCATTGCAGCGATCATTCTGGTTGCCAATCGAATCGCCTCCTGGCGCATCATACTCGGTTGTCTGATCGGCCTGATCGCTGCATCGTTGCTCTTCAATTCGATCGAATCGACGAATCCAATGTTTGCGATGCCGTTTCACTGGCATATTGTGCTTGGCGGCTTTGCCTTCGGAGCGGTGTTCATGGCAACCGATCCAGTGTCTGCGGCGATGACCGATGTCGGCAGGCTGCTCTACGGCATACTCATCGGTGTGATGTGTGTCCTGATTCGAGTCGTCAATCCGGCGTTTCCAGAGGGCATGATGCTGGCGATCCTGTTTGGTAATCTTTTTGCGCCGTTGATAGATCACTTCGTCGTGCAGGCAAATATTAAACGGAGGCTCGCGCGTGGCTGAGTTCAATAGAGAAGGTCTTGGCAATATTCTGTTCGTCGCCATCGCTCTTTGCCTGGTGTGTTCGATCATGGTGTCGTCGGCTGCTGTGATTCTTAAACCGCAGCGTCTGCTCAACCAGGAACTGGATCGGAAGCAGAACATATTGCGCGCAGCCGGCATGCTGCCGGTAGACCGCAAGGTAGACGCCCACGGTCGTGGGATTGACGAGCTATTCAACGAATTTGAAGTTCGGGCGGTCGATCTCAATACCGGCGAATACGTCGATTCAGTGGATGTGACCACGTACGATCCCATCAAAGCTGCCAAGGACAATGCGAGTTCGCGCGAATTGAGCAACGACGAAGATATCGCCACCTTGGGCAGGCGGGAAAACATTTCACTGGTATACCTCAGAAACGATGAGTCCGGCC
>SMVA01093893.1_pt1 | contig 12530 bp, 11 predicted proteins | sample 2456451 | NCBI WGS metagenome assembly SMVA01 (sample SAMN11095933, study PRJNA526329) | marine sediment metagenome | biome: Marine sediment; feature: Surficial sediment; material: Deep marine sediment; isolation source: Hadal surficial sediment | place: Pacific Ocean | collected 2014-05 | depth...
CAGCAAAGCCAATTCAATAGAGGGCGGCACCTCGGAGATACAACTGAATATCATTGCCAAACGGGTATTGGGATTGCCGTCCAACACCTAATCCACACAGGGTAGAGCAACATGTCACTGGCACTGAGTGAACAACAAATACTGCTTAAAGACACTGCACACAAATTCTTTAACGAGCAGGCGCCGGTCAGTGCCCTCAGGAAACTGCGCGACGAATGCAACCCCGACGGTTTCTGTCGCGACCTGTGGGGGCGTATCGTCGACATGGGCTGGCCCGGGACATGTATTCCGGAACAATACGGCGGGCTGGGTTACGGCTTTAGCGAATTGGGCCTGGTACTGGAAGCTGGCGGTCGCACGCTTGCCGCAAGCCCTTTGTTCTCCAATATCGTATTGTCCGCCAGCAGTCTCCTGTTGGGCGGTAGCGAGGAACAGAAATCACAGCTGTTACCTCGCATGGCCCGGGGCGAGCTACTGCTGGCACTGGCACTTGAGGAGGGGCCACACCACAATCCATCCTCTATCGCCACTACGGCCACGGCCCAAGGCGACGCTTATTCGTTGAATGGCCGCAAGGTGTTTGTCATCGATGGCCATGTCGCCGATCAGTTGATTGTGGTCTCGCGTACCGCCGGTGATCACAACAACGAGCAGGGCATTTCACTGTTCCTGGTGAACACGCAGCAACAGGGGGTATCCATCCAGCGCCGCATTATGGTAGACAGTCGCAACGTCGCCGACATTCATTTCGACAATGTCGAGGTCAATCGGGCCAATTTGTTGGGCGAATTGCACAACGGCTACCCGCTGCTCCGGCAGGTCATCGATCGCGGCAATATCGGCCTGGCGGCTGAAATGCTGGGGTCTTTGCAGGCGGCTTTCGACCGCACCATGGATTATATCAAACAGCGACAACAATTCGGTAAAGTCATTGGCAGCTTCCAGTCCCTGCAACACCGCGCCGCCCGGATGTACTGTGAAATCGAGCTCTCGAAATCCGTGGTGCTGGCGGCACTGCAGGCAATCGACGAGGAGGCGGATAATATTCCACAGCTGGCCAGCCTGGCCAAGGTACAGGTCAGTGACACCTTTCGCCTGGTTGGCGATGAAGCCATCCAGATGTTCGGCGGCGTGGGCATGACCGATGAAGAGGATATTGGCTTTTACCTCAAACGCGCACGGGTGGCCCAGCAAACGCTGGGTGATGAAAACCACCATTTGCAGCGCTACGCGACGTGTCGGGGTTATTAAGGCCGCTTAAGGAGATCGCAGCCAGGTGGCCATTATCGATTTCAGAGCCTCGACCACCGTGAAAGGTTCGTCCAGCATCAGGTGATGATGGGCACCCGGTATGGCGATGACCGGGCCGAGGTCTGCCAGCAGTTCGTGCAATGCAGGGATATTGTGCGGTGGCACCAGCATACTGGACTCCCCGTAGATATAGGCAAATTGGCATTGCACTCCCCCCAACTCCAGGTCCTGGCTCCGCGCTTGTAACGCATTGATTTGAGGGTCGAACTTCCAGCTCCAACCCTGTTCGAAATGACGGATGGAATGGTGCGCCACATGATCCAGCAGGAATGTATTTTTACAGGGTTGCTCAGGGATCAGCCGGAAGCGCTCAAGTACACTGTCAAAATCGGGGTAATAGTGCTTGGCTCGCACCCGATGACTTGCCATGTCGAATTTTTTATCATTGCCATCCGCCATTTCCCCCAGGGGTATCAGCGGCGAATCCAGCACTGCAATTGCTTTCACGCGATCGGGATAAAGTTTTGCGGCTCGCAGGGTGACAAATCCTCCCAGACTGTGGCCCACAATGCTGATGTCCTGCATATAGCCGGCATCTTCTGCCACCGCGACGATCTCCCGGGCATAGGTGTCGAGGTCGTAGTGCGAACGGTAACCACTATTGCCCATACCACTGAGATGCAAAGCGCATATGCAGTAGCCATCGGCCAGCATTGGCGCAATAAAATCCCACCAATTGGCGTGCCCGCTATTGCCATGAACCAACACGAGCAACGGATTTCCGGGTTCTCCCCACAAGTAATATTCGATGGAACAGTCCGCCACTGTGACTTGGCGAACCTCCGCCCTGGTATCGATGACTTGTTTGAACCAATCCGGACTACTGTACTGTAACTTCATACGCCCTCATTATTTTAGCCAGGTGATGCCTTTATTCCTCAATCAACCGGGTTTCCACCTCACCCGAAAGAACATTTTTCAACACCTTACCCGCCGCATTGCGCGGCAACGGCTCGCTGCGAATGTCCCACTGGCTGGGCACTTTGAAAGCCGAGAGGTGTTCGCGACAGAATGCCCGCAGTTTGTCGGCATCGGGCGCAGCGCCGTCCGCGGCAACAATAATCGCTTTCACTTCCTGCCCCAGTTCCGGATGTTCAACACCGATCACCGCGGCCTCTTTCACCGCGGGATGCGCCTCCAGGCAGTGCTCGATCTCCACCGGATAAATATTTTCCGCATTGCGTAGAATTATGTCCCGGGCCCGGGAGTTGATGTAGAGAAAATCGCCATTAAAGTAACCGATGTCGCCGGTTCTGAGCCAGCGCCCCGGCCCTATCACCCTGGCCGTGGCTTCGGGGTTGCGCCAGTACCCCAACATCACGCCACTGCCGCGTATGCATATCTCGCCCTCCTGGCCTTCGGGCAGAGACTGCTCGCCCTGTGCGCAAACACGAATTTCAATCCCTGGGAACACGCGCCCCACGGAGTTGGGGTGGGCATCCAGCAGCGCTCCCCAATTGTGGGTACCCACACCTGTGGACTCCGTCAAGCCATAGCCCAGTGCCATGCTACCGCCGGTACCGCGGAAGCCACTGGTCATTTTTTGCTGCAATGCCCGACTGGTAGGCGCACCACCGGAACCGAGATGGGTGACACTGGACACATCGTATTGATCAAAGTGAGGACTCTCCAGCACCCGGGAGGCCATGCTACCCAAAGAGGCCCAGGTGGTGACTCGTTCCTTCTCGATGAGACCTAATACCTTCTCCGGGTCGAAACGCCCCGGGGTCCAGACGGTTTTCATTCCCACCGCCAGACTGGTCACCGCGCCGGTAAACAAGCCGGACAAGTGGAACAGCGGCGCGGAGAACATGCCACAGCTGGGGTAGCCCCCTGCCGACCTGGATTTACCCGACTGTTCGGCCAACAGCAGCATCCGCAAACCACTGAAAATACTGGAAGAAACAAAGGTTATCAGGCCCCGGTGGCTGAGCAGCGCGCCCTTGGGACGACCCGTGGTGCCACTGGTATAGAGAATCAGGGCCGGATCATCTTCCTCGATCACACATTCGGGCAGCGCTGCCTCTTTCGCGCTCTCACTGTCCGGCTCGGCAGGGTCGTCCAGCAACAATGAAAAATCATCCTCCATCGTCACCACAGGGTAGGCCAAGTCAACACCCTGTATTCGCGCCAGGCGCTTACGATCCCCCACCAGCAGTTGGGGGTCCGCATCGTCCAGTCCGTACAGGATTTCATCCCGACTCCACCAGCCGTTGAGCCCCACGCAGATAGCCCCGATGCTCACCGTTGCCCAGAAAGTGACAATCCACTCGGGATGGTTGTCCGCCAAAATGGCCACGCGATCGCCTTTGCCGATACCATAACGACTATGCAAATTATGGGCAACCGCGCTGACCTGGGCCAGGTGCTGACGGTAGCTGATGCGCCGGTCCGCACAGACAATGTATTCGCTATCGCCGTGATTTATCGAATTTTCCAGAATTTCACGCAGCGAGCGATTGCGCCCCTTAAACACCTTGATCCGTTCACCCAGTACCTCTTCTTCGACGATTTCAAAGGCACCGCCGGGACCGATCAGTTGCGCTTCAATCTCGGCAACGGGGTTCACCATATCTTCTCTCCTGACATCCATAGTTAACTACCGGGCAAGGCATCGGGGTCGCCGGGGGCCTGCAACAGTTCAATGCGCAGGCCATCAGGATCGGTGATAAAAACGGCTTTCGTCTGCCCGGCTTCGTTGGCCACAATGGACGCCCTCAAACATTCACCGCCGGCCTGTTGAGCGGCCTCAACAACGGCGTCGAGATCCGCGACGCGAAAGGACAGGTGGGTAAGGCCGAGCCGGTTCATCGGCCCCGGGCCGGCGGGCCCCGGGTGGCCCCCCACTGGATAGTAAAGCAATTCGATGCGGGTGCCGTCACGTTCCAGGTAGACCGCCTGTAACTCTACGCCCTTAATGTCCAACAACTGCTCAGCCTGCGGCCCCGTGACCGTCAACCGGGATAGTTCCCGAAAGCCTAATACATCGCGATAAAATACCAGCGAGCGCTCAAGTTGAGAGACGCAGATACCGATATGGGACAGTCGCTGTACCTTCAATTCTCACTTCCCCCTGACTTGATAACTGCGGTGGTGCTACCAGCGGCGTCTTCATCCGGTTCCCTTAGTACCCAGGGCAGCATATGCTCTGCTGCGATCGGTGCGGTAGCGCCCGCAGCGGCCTCACGGAAACGGCTCCAGTTGTCATAGAGTCGCTGATTGACCTCCGCACGCTCCGGTTGCGCCATGAAACGGCGGCCAACACGGGTCAACACCTTGCATGCCTCGGTAAAATCCGCATAACAGTCCGCCGCCACTCCGGCGCAAATGGCCGCTCCGAGGGCGGTAGTCTGATAAAACACAGGTACGGCCACCTCGCGGGCGGCCGTGTCTGCGAGCTGCTGACTGAACACTTCGCTGCGGGACAATCCCCCGCAAAGGGTCAGCTGGTCAATCGCGACAGCGGGTAAATCTCGCGCCAACACCGCGCCAAGTTGCTCCAGATTGGCACGCAGCGCACAGCTGAACCCTTCCAGCAACGCACGCGCGAGATTGGGACGCGCAGAAGAATCACCGTCACCGGTCATATGGCTCAAGATGATGTGACCCACGGGCAGGGTGGGAAATTTCGCATTCATTATCTCGCCGCCCAGGGTAGAAAGCATACCTGCGGCACCAGTCCCAGCCAGACCCGCCTCGGCCAGTAGCCGCCGTTCCGGCTCCGGGGCATCGGGAAACAGCAGGCGTGCCATCCAGCTCAGCGAATCACCCATCGCACCGCTGTTACTTTCCAACACCCAGAGATCGGGAACCAGGTGATGGCCGCCCAGCATGCAACCGTCAGTGTCTACCAGTGGCTGATCCAGCACCACCTGGACCGGCGCCGTGGTTCCCGCCACAACAACGCTGTCCCCGGGACTGATGGCGCCGCTGCCCAGCAGACTGCTCTGGGTGTCACCGCCCCCCATACCCACCGGTGTGCCGGCATCCAGCCCCATTGCCGCGGCAGCTTCATCTGCCACCTCTCCAATACGACTGCCGGCATCAATCAGTGGGGGAAATATATCACGGGGCAAGCCCAACTGGTCGATCAACTCCCAGCACCACTGCCGCCGCGCAAGAGCGAACAAGCCGGTACTGCTGGCCTGGGAGGCCTCGGTGGCACGCACCCCACACAGGCGCTGGTTAAACCAGTCACCCAACCCGAATACACTGTGTACTTGCTCGAAACTCGCGGGCTGATGTTGTTGCAACCACAACAGCCGTGCCGATGTATGTATCGGCAAGGGCCAGCAGCCGGTCGCCTTCAGTATTGCCTGCCCCTGCTGCTCCGCCAAGCCGAAACATTCGCCGACTGCGCGTGCGTCCTTATTGGGCACTGCCAATAGGCTGTTACCGGCGGCATCGAGTAATACGGTGCTAAAACGCATGGCTGAGACAGCTACCGCCGCCACCATCGATCCCTGGATTTGCGCCTGTTGCAGGGCATCCCGGGAAGCCTGCGCAATGATCTTCCATATTTCGTCAAGATCCAGGTCATAACCCGTGCCACTGGTGCCAGGGGCGCGGGCAAAATGCCACTGACAAGAGGCGGTAATTGCAACTCCGGAAGAGGCATCCACCAGCATACAGCGAACACTGCCACCGCCGATATCTATCCCCATTAACCAGCGTTTATCCACAAGCAATTTCCCAATAAGTAATGTCACTGACATGACATATTTTCTGACATTGCGTTCACAGGCCTGCTCACCAACACGTTCACCCCGGCCCCGGGATTATAGGGAACCATATTATCACAAGGCACTCGTCTTGCAATGATAGCAATCATCTTAAGCCTGAGATATAGTGTCGCCACACTGATCTGGTAGTCCATCGGTGTCGCGGCACCCCCGGTATATTGAGAGGTTCTTAATTGTGAGCGAACGAATCCCCCTACCCATGCCCTTCGGTTGGTTTCGAGTAGCCGAATCAACGGATCTGAAATTGGGAGAGGTGAAAACAGTACAATACCTGGGCCAGGAATTTGTGTTGTTCCGCACAGAGGATGGCGAGGCCCATACGGTCGAACCCTACTGTCCACACCTGGGCGCACATCTCGGTTACGGCGGAAAAGTGGAAGGCTGCGCCATCCGCTGTCCCTTTCACGCCTGGAAATTCAGTGGTGACGGCGAGTGCATCGAGGTCCCTTATGCCAAGCGGATTCCCGACCGGGCCAAGCTTGGGGCCTTCCCCACCTGTGAAAAGAACGGCATTATCTTTATGTGGCATCATCCCCATGGCGATGCCCCCAAGTGGGAAGTTCCCCAGGTGCCTGACTGGGGCGAAGAGGGCTGGCTGGAGCCTGTCTACCACTCCGCCATAGTACATAGCCATCCCCAGGAGATGGCGGAGAACGTTGTAGACTCCCCACACTTTCGCTACGTTCACGGCACTCCGGATATCCCCGAGAAAGAATTCACGTTCGACGGGCATATCATGAGAGCATTTCAGGCCCTGACCTTTACAACGCCCGATGGCGAAATCAAAGGCCGGGTGGATATTGAGTCTCACGGCGGCAGTATCGGCATTACCCGGTTCCAGGGCATTGGCGAAACACTGCTAATCGTCACTGGCACCCCGGTGGCCGACGGTCTGCACGAGACGATAATGCGCTTTAGTTTCAAAATCCTGGACAATGATATCGAGGCAGCACGCGGTTTAGGCAAAGCGTTTATCAATGAGGTAACCCGGCAACACGCTCAGGACGTTACGATCTGGGAGCACAAGAAATTCCACGAAAATCCAGTCTTATGTGACGGCGACGGACCCATCCACCTGATTCGAAAGTACTATCAACAGTTTTACGCTGAACCCGTTTAGCACAGCGGATTGCAGGAGTCGGGAACATGAATCATGACCCATACATTGTAATCACCGCCGATACTCACGCAGGTGCGGCGGTTGATGCCTATCGCGAATATCTCGACCCTGAATTTCGGCAGGACTTTGACGCTTGGCGCGGTAGCTACAAAAATCCCGCCGTCAAACACGTTGGCAAGAAGAAAAGTAAAAACTGGGACTCCGCCGAGCGTATGGCTGACCTACTGGAGGATGGCGTGGTGGGCGAAGTCATCTTTCCCAACACTGTGCCACCCTTCTACGATGCGGCTTTTCATATTTCGCCACCTCCCTCTCCGCAGCAATACCAACGCCAACTGGCGGGTATCCGGGCCCACAATCGCTGGCTCGCAGAGTTCTGCGGCGAGGCGCCCGAGCGACGGGCGGGGATCGGGCTTATCCACCTGAACAGCATCGACGATGCCGTCGAGGATATTGAGTGGATCGCAAAAAACAATTTGCGTGGTGGTGTACTGCTGCCGCTTCCCTCGCCGTCGGATACACATCTTCAGCCCCTCAATCATCCAGATTATGATCGCCTATGGGCCGCGATCCAGGACTGCGACTTGGTGATTAACCAGCACTCCGGGCAGGGCTCACCCCACTACGGCGATGGCCAGGGCTCAAAAGCGCTGTGGGCGATGGAGATGTCATTCTATGTCCAGCGCGGCTACACCACCCTCATTATGGGCGGCGTGTTCGAGCGCTTCCCAAACCTTCACTACATCCTCACCGAATCCGGTAGTGCCTGGGCGCCGAGGCTCATGCGACAGATGGACGCCATGTACATGGCCTGGAAAGCAGGCTACATCGGAGAAATCGACACCTCAATGGACCCGGCGCTCAAGGAATTACCCAGCTTCTACGCCAAGCGTAATTGTTGGTACGGTGCCAGCTTTCCATCAATAGCCGACATCAAGGGCCGGGACATCGTAGGTGTGGATCGGGTGTTGTGGGGGAACGATTACCCGCATTCCGAGGGTTGCTATCCCTACTCACGCGAAAATATGCGCTTTGCTTTTTCCGATGTGGATGAAAAGGAAGTGCGTATGATGCTTGGCGAAAATGCCGCCATGCTGTACAACTTTGACCTTGAGGCATTAGCGTCAGCGGCCAAGAAGGTGAATATTACACCGGAATTAGTATCTCAACCGCTGGAAGAGATTCCTGCGGACTCCACGTGTATTACCTTTCTGCGAGCTCGCGCCGAAAAAATGTTTGCAACAGACCGGTAGTGTCGACACCGCCAGCAACCACTGGCTGTAAATATCAGTTCTCGATCAGCGAAATAATGGGCCCCAGATACTCTTCATATTGCTGCCATTGGTCTACCGCTGTTTTATAGAGCTTCTGCCCTACCTGGAAATTAATCGCTGTCATTAGGCTACGGGTATTTTTGTGGAAGTTAAGGCTGGAATCTTCGCAGGGTAATTTACACTACTCCAGCAGTGCTCGCGTCGCCCGCGTAGGGAATGACGAGAGATTATTCTTCGATAATTAGGGGGTCTTTACGCAATGCTCTGCGAATCATAGCCTCCCACAGGAACGGGAAACCACTGGCATCAATCATTCCGCCAGTCTGCTCGACAATCGCATCATCAATAGGCTGACCGCCGCCGCCAGTTATTACATGCCACGCCAACTTACTACGCATCTCCAGCGTCATCGCTCGCAAATAGGCCTGCCTGACATTTTTAGCAGTTACCACAGCACCGTGATTGGCCAAAATAGCCCATTTGGCATCACCCAGGGCCTCGGCGGTCGCCACCGCTTCATTGCTTTGATTAACTGTGCCTTCATATTCACTGAAGAAGGCAATATCACCGTTTACTTGAGCGGCCGTCTGGTCAAACACTTCCGGCAACTTGTGCATGCCAGCAAAAACTGAAGACCAACGTGGATGATTATGGATCACCACATTCACGTCCTCTCGACGTTGATAGATTTCCAGATGCAAAGTCACCGCTGGCGTAACATTCCAGTCACCTTCAATAACTTTACCTTCATTGTTAACGCGAATAATGTCCGCAGCGGTTATTTCATCCCAAGTTAACTCCCAGGGTGTAAACAATAAGCTGCCATCTTCCTGTCGGCAGCTTATGTGGCCAGCCAGATGATCATCGTAACCTTCATCAAATAGAGTTCTGGCCAACAGGGCAATCTTCGCTTTTGGTGTAAGATCTGGTGCTAACTTATAACGCCCAGGATTGGGTGCAAACGACCTCAACAACTCTTCATTCATCGTGTCTTCCTCTTCGGCACCTAACTAATTCCATAAAGTGAAGCTGCGTTGTTATACAGCAGATTCGCTTTGTCAGTCTCTGACATGCCCTCTGTCACCTCGGCTATCACCTCGCGCGATTTTGGATAAGTGCCATCGCTGTGTGGAAAGTCAGTCGCCCACATAACGCGCTCCATATTCAAACCACTTTGCACGTGCTTAACGGAGTAATCATCTTGAAAGGTGACATAAATGTTCTTATCAAAGTATGTGCTGGGCATTTGCTGTAAAGATTCAGTCTGCAAATGAAAGCGATGACGCTCATAAGCATGGTCCATTCTGAATTTAAAATGCGGCACCCAACCAGCATCCGATTCCACACAAACTACATTCAATTTCGGATGGCGATCAAACACCCCGCCCAAAATCAACAGCATGATAATGTTTTGCAAACCACGTACAGTCACAATTTGATGTACCAGCTTTGACCCCCGCACACGCTCCATAATGCCATCTTTGGTAGTCAAAATATGAAAGCTTACCGGCATGTCAAGATCACAGCAAGCACTCCAGAATTCGTCATAGCAATGGCTGTCATAGTCTTCAACCTCTGGATGACCTGGCAGCATTACGCCGCGAAATCCCAATACATGCACCGCACGCACATCAGCAACCGCTTCGTCGGGCGAACGCATCGATAACAAGGGAATACCAATCAAACGGTTTTTATCGGTCTCGCAAAACTGTGCCAACCAGCGGTTGTAGGCGTCAAAGCACGCCTTTTTATAGTGAATATCAGGATGATTGCATAACACCAGACCCAAACTGGGATATAGAACCTCAGCAACAATACCTTCTTCATCTTGAATTTTTAATCGCTCCTTCGGGTCGTATCCCGCTGGGTGCAGCTCATGCCAATCAACCGGTTTGGCAAACTCTTCCGGCTCGCGCCCGGCTGTGCAAACAATGCCCATCGGCACCTTGATGCCCAAATCAGGAATTTCCAATAGGGCACCGCGCTTTTCATCATAGATTTGTCGTGGGCGGCGATCCTCAAACGCCGGATCAATGTCGGCAAAACACTCTTCAATTTCTGAAATATGCGAATCTGCAGAAATCGCTGGCATCAGGGTATTCATTTCTATCCCCTCTTCTATTTACCCGCCGCCAAAGCGCTCATCAACTCTTGTTGAAGCTTCTCGGCATATTGTCGAAATTGCTGTAAGTGGTCTTCACCAATAATATTGGCGTATTCATTCCAAATCTCATCAACTATTTGACCACAGTCTTCCAATAAAGCCAGACCTTTTTCTGAAAACTGGATCAACTTGGCGCGACCGTCTTCGGGATTAGAGCTTCTAACAACATAGCCTTCTGCCTCCAGTTCATCAATCCTTTTACCCATGCCCTGCTTGGTCATGCCTGCTCGTTCAGCGAGCTCTGTTAATCCCATGCCCTCAATCTTGAGGTGTGTAATCACCGCTGATTGGGCCGGCTGCACTGCATGGGCACGGGCCCGCAGACCTGCTCGAATACGGTTGCGGAAGTCCGTAGCAATCCAGGCCAGAGGATAAATAAGGCTCTTGCGGCGCGCTTCACGGCGAATATCATCCAGCTTGGCCTCAGCTTTTGGATCGCCCGGTTTATCGCCAAAATCGCTTGCTGCTTTTGCCACTGTTGTTATCACCTCAACTTCTATGATTGGTGCTGTTATTCATCTACGACAAATATAGTAATCCCTGTTGACTATACTAGTCAACAGGGATTACTATATTTGCGCCTATTAAGTAGGGACCGCAAAAAATGCCCATTCATTATGAAAAGAATGATGAGCACATTGTTCTCATTACTATTGACCGTCCAGAAGCCAAAAACTCCTGTGACATCTACCATTTCCGTGATCTGGCAAAAGCCTGGCGCGACTTTAATGAAGACGACGAAGCCTGGGTCGCTATCGTTACCGGCGTCGGCCAAAATTTTATGGCTGGCGCTGATTTAAAAACATTTATCCCCCAAATTACCGAGCTGCAAAAGAAAATTGCCGATGGCTCTATCAGCGAAATTGATGGCTGTCGTTTAAGTGATGCTGTTGAAGCTGTGTTGCGCAATTCAAAAATTTATAAACCCATCATTGCTGCAGTAAACGGCCCTTGTGTGGCCGGTGGTATGGAAATGCTCGGCGGTGTTGATATTCGTATCGCAACAGAAAATGCCAGCTTTGGTGTGATGGAGCCAAAACGGGGTTTGTTTGCCGGCGGTGGTACCACTGTGCGCTTGCCTCGCCAGCTCAACTACCCGGCTGCGATGGAGTTTTTATTAACAGCTGAAAGGTTCCCTGCTCAACGGGCACTCGAATTAGGTTTGCTAAACGAAATCGTGGACGAAGATGAATTAATGGATAAAGCCTACGAATGGGCACATCGCATTACAGCTAACGGGCCTGTTGCTGTGCAAGCGACCAAAGAAAGTGTTGTTCGCGGATTAAGGGAAACCATGCGTGACGCTTACAAAATTGAATCTGAACTCAGTGCTAAAGTGTTCAGCAGCGAAGATGCCGAGGAAGGTCCAAAAGCCTTTGCCGAAAAAAGAAAGCCGGAATGGAAAAATAGATGAACGACAGAGCACCCTGCCTTATTGGCGTTGCACAAAAAACATTTGCAAAAGATAGCGACGCACCCGAGCCTTTAAAGCAATGGGAAATGATTGCATATGAAGCGGCAAAGGATGCAGGTAATGAAAATATTATCTCACAGCTCAAGGAAGTTAACGTCATTTTTCCAATGAGCTGGACTTACGAAGCGGCCGAAAAACAATTGGCGGAGTCATTAGGTCTACCCCATTGCAGAGCATATATTTCCGGTTTAAGTGGTACTTCACCACAAAAAATGTTGAACGAAGCAGCTGAGAAAATATTGGAAGGCGAAATTGATTGTTCGCTAATCGTGGGTGGTGAAGCATTCGCAACCAGAAAACGTGCAAAAAAAGAAGGTCGTAAGCTGGGTTGGCTAAAAGTGGACAATAAACCCCAAATGCCTTTCGATGATCCATTTATTCCAACAGAAATGGTACACCAAGTATATCAAGCCTACTTAACCTTTGCCGTACTCGATAGCGCACG
>SMVA01247496.1_pt1 | contig 12529 bp, 21 predicted proteins | sample 2456451 | NCBI WGS metagenome assembly SMVA01 (sample SAMN11095933, study PRJNA526329) | marine sediment metagenome | biome: Marine sediment; feature: Surficial sediment; material: Deep marine sediment; isolation source: Hadal surficial sediment | place: Pacific Ocean | collected 2014-05 | depth...
CGCCTCGAATACCTGCTTTGTAATTCTGAAGCTGTCGGACGGTGTACCAGTCGTGCTGCTGGGACAAGCGTGGTGCATTCAACGCCTCGTTGCCCTCACCGCTCCCGCCGTGACACGCGGTGCAGACCGCATACAGTTGTTTGCCGACGGCAACGTCGCCGTCCACGGTTTTCGCAGGTGCAGGCGCGCTCAGCGTCGCGATATAGGCGGCCACGTCAGCGACGGCCTCGTCGTCGGCAAGCACCAGGGCCATGGGCCTCATCTGGGCGCCAAAAATGTCCTTCGGGTCGGCGCCTCGAATGCCTGCCTTGAAGTTCTTGAGCTGGCGCACGACGTACCATTCGTCCTGGCCGGCGTTTCTCGGCGCGTTCAACGTCTGGTTACCTTCCGCATTCGCGCCATGGCAGGCAACGCAAATGGCAAAAAGCGTCTTGCCTTGCTCGACATCGCCTTCGGCAAACGCCGCAGGGGCCAGATAGAGGGCAGATACAAGCGTGAGCAGGAACCGGATCAGTATTTTCATGGTTTGTTTTCTCAAATCGCTGAGGGATGTATTTGAACCGGGCACAAGCTACTAGAACCGCCGGGTTCGTTCAAGCCCACGGCTGGAATCCCCACCGCCCTGCGGGTCCCAGCCAAAAGCGTTTTCGCCACCGGTCGCCCGGATACCGCGCCCGACAGGCATGATCTGCCAATCCGGGCTTCCCGGTTATCTTGTCGCCATTGCGTACTCCGCTTCAAACCTGCGTGTCGCACTCGCTGCGCTGACACGGCTTGTCGCGGGCGTTCTTCATCGCATAGGCGTACCACTCGAGTTCGTCGAGGAACCTGGCTGCCCGCCGCGGCCAGGCTTCGTCTGCCGGCGTCCCGTCGTCGTCAAAGGCGTCTTGAACTCTTGGGACGGGCAGGATGGACGGAATGCTCGACGTTCCCAATTCCGCCAGCATGGCGCGTAAAGTCATCGCGGCACGCACGCCCCCAAAGGGACCGGCGGAATAGCTCATGATGGCCGAGGGTTTCTGGAAGTATTCCTCGAGAAAGTGATCCATCAAGTTGGCCAGAGCCGGTGGGACGGTGTGGTTGTATTCCCCGGAAACAACGATATAGGCGTCTGCCGGGATGATGATACCGGCCAGATCCTGCAACACCCGGGGTGCTTGTTCAGGCTTGTATTCCTTGTACATCTTGTCGAGGAACGGCAACTGGTATTCGAGAGGATCGATCAGGGTGACCTCGTACCCCCGCTCCCGGCACTGGTTGCAGATGAACCGCGCGGCCTTGATACCCTGACGCTTGGAGCGGACCGAACCGTAGAAGACTGCGATATTCAAGGACATCCTGGTGAACCCCCGCGTGGTGTGGAACTGGCTTGCCTGGTGTACCTGGCGTAACGGAAGCCTGCCTCGGCGGGGCGCCCGGGGTCAAGCGCCGAATTGACTGGAGGTATCGCCGCCGCGGGAACCAGCCAGTGGGACCTGGGCGGGCGCCATAAACCAGCAAGGCGAACCCCGTGAAGGAAATTCCCAACCGCCAAAGCAGCGCCGCCAGGTAGATAAACTGGACATGACTACCTTGGTACGCCTTCAAAGAAGTCAACCAGCCCCGTATCCAGACAATATTCAGCGCCTACGACCAGCAAACCTTCACCCTTGATCAACTCCTCCAGGATCTTCGACCCGTTACGGAGGTGGTTCGCGGACATCTGGATATTGGCTCGGACGGCTTTCTCCGTCAGAACATCGGGATCCTGGCCGGATTCTGAAGCCAGCAAAGGTTCCACCGCCGGTCGAATCCGGTCAACAATCGAGCGCAGGTTACGTGATCGACTGTCTCCGGGCTCGCGCAACACTTCCATGGTTGCCAGCACGGCCCCACACCCAGAGTGCCCCAGAACCACGACCAGTCGTGTGCTGAACTGGGACGCCGCAAACTCGACACTACCGATCTGAGAGGGAGCGACGATGTTTCCGGCCACGCGGATAACAAAAAGATCACCCAAGCCCTGATCAAAGATAATTTCTGCCGGTACTCGCGAATCCGAACAGCCGAGAATGATGGCGAACGGTTCCTGGCCTGCCACCAGCTCTCTGCGGCGCTCCTGGCTCGTTTGCGTTTCGTGGTTCGCCCGGAAATCAGACGCGAAGCGACGGTTCCCCTCTCGCAGGCGTTCCAGTGCTTCAATCGCTGAAGTCATCTCAGATGTCCCGGTTTTTGGCGCCTTCACCGGAGGTAATGATGTGGCCGAGCCATGCCAAGTACAACCCCAAGTACTTCACATATTCTGGATAAATGACGTGAAGCTACCATGGCACTCTGCACTGTTCAGATTCTGACGAAGTAGGGAACAGCCATAAGCATTATCCCAATTCCGACAAGAGGTATTGTGTCGGAAACGAAATAAGGAAAGATCATGAGGGCCAAGCCGCAAACCAGCGGAACGACGGCCTTCTGTCTCTTCCCGTACACGAAGAAACCGAGCCCTATTGAGCCGAAAAGCAACCCCCAAAGAAGCCAGGACTCGTTCAATGTAGTTTCAATGTCACCTGACGTTAAAGTTCAGCTGCACCTGGGGCCGTTTTCACTGCAGTGACCAACGTTTTAGTTTTGGAATACTTCTTGTAAATAACCACCCCAAAGGTTTTGGAACACCACAGTCTTTCATTTTCTCAATGCAGAATTTCTGCATATCCCCAGCCTTGAATTCAGGCTGAGTAAACGCCCCATTTTCGTAACAGTAGCTGCAATACTCGGTGTGTTTGCTGCCGTCAGAGTTAGTCCCACCTTCCTGGGGGTCTTTTTTCATTGGCATCCCGCAGCTTAGACATGAATGACTCACAAAAACCTCCGATTACATTGACACATAAGGTTGGCGACCAGGGGCGGCAACGTCAACCGCCGGCCTCCTGCTGCGAAATGTCACGCCGCTTGGGCATCATTGCGATCCGATGGACGACTGGGTGGCCAACGTGAGCGCGATGCCGCTGATGTACAAGAAGGCGAGCACTGACCAGTGAACTAGTTTTCGTCTGGACCACGCGGCAAGAAAACACAACGAGATCGCGATCACGTACACAAGATCCCCCGGATTCAAGGCCCACTCCCCTCCGAAAATGACCCTTTGTGCCAATGCGGCACTAACCAAATACAGGGCGTACAGGATTCAGAGCGTCCGGGACTCGCGGAAATAATAGCCTTCCAAATCCTCGTTTTCCTCGGCGCTTGAAGGAAAACTCGCGAATGAGGTCAGATACAAAACAAAGGTAGAACTGAATCCAATCAACATGCCATAGATTGACCACCGCTCGAGGCCTTGAAACGCCCAGGAACTCCACCAGAACTGCGCGCCTCTCAACAGGCTTACGCGCCCCCCAAATCAACAATACTGTCCAACCGGCCATCAAGGAAGCGCCAATCCCCATGGCATAACGATACGCATCCGTGATTTGTGAGGAATCACCGCCGAACAGTGCAATTCCTGCACTTGGGAAAAGCATGATGGGTATTACAGCCAATCCATCAGTCAATGCGCCCAAATAGAATGCCAGGCGAACAACGTCTATTTGGTTCTTGATCGGATTGAAAGCCATTGCTCAAATCTCTCCTATACGCCTGAAAGTCGGGATGAGCCGCGTCGCCGTTGCTGGCGCACTGTGGGTGTATTGGTTACGCGCATCGGCTTCCATCCCCTTGTCAGGCCGCGTACAACAGCACCGCAACAGAATGACACGTGGTGCCGGCGATTACGAACAGGTGCCAAACGAAGTGGCTGTAACGAACCTGCTTGGATGTATAGAACGCCACACCCACCGTGTACGCAATACCGCCCGCCAACAGCCACAACAAACCCGACGTTGGCACGTTGAGCCACAACGGCTTCATCGCGATAAGGCCGAGCCAGCCCATGGCCAGATAGAGATACGTCGAGACCTTTGGGTGGCGCACCCCAGCGACAGCCTTGAGTGCGACACCGGCAACGGCCAAACCCCACACGAGCCCAAACAGCGTCCAACCCCAGGGACCGCGGAGGACGCCAAGGGTGAATGGCGTGTACGTGCCAGCGATCAGAAGAAAAATCGCTCCGTGGTCAAGAACCCGCAATACCCGCTTGGCCCTGCTGCTTGGCAACGCGTGGTAGAGAGTGGATGTGAGGTACACCAGCACCATCGCCGCTCCGAAGATGCTCGCACCGACAATTTGCGCTGCGTCGCCACGCTGGACTGCGGCAGCGACGAGAACAGGGGCAAAAACCACTGCCGCCAGCAGGCCGACACCGTGACTGAGGCTGTTCGCGATTTCCTCCCCGACAGATTGCGTGCGTTCTGGCAATACGAGCGCCGCGTTCATCCCCTCATGCTCCACGCGGTTTAACAGCGGCTTGAGCAGCGAGACCAGCCCCACCAGCATTGGCACGACGCAAGCTGAAGCCCCCACCAGTTCTATCGACTACCATGGCGCTTTCTGAGAAAGGATTCGTCTGCTCCAATCCAAGGACAGGCAGTGCCCTCCCGAAGGCGATCTGCAAGCTCGTAACGGATTCGGCAAAATCAACAACCTCACGCGTCTCCCTCCGTCCTCTTGCTGCGATTTGTAGGGCAGCCGCCCTGGTTTTAGACGAGTGCAAAATACAAACAGGCGACGGAACCGACAGCGTATACGAGACCGGTAAGCAGATTACCCGTGAAGCGAATGGCATTAGGATGTGTTTCGCGGGTCATACCATAGGCTTGAGCGATGCGCCCAACGGTAAAGGCGCCACCCAAGATATGTAGGAGCAGCGCAGGCGCCGAAAGAAGGGACAGAATCAACATGAGCAATATCGCCAACGGAATGTATTCGGTTGCGTTGCCGTGCGCCCGAATGGCCCGAACCGTCGTTTGGTCGCCCAGAGCCCCTGGTTTCAGCGCATCCGCGCGAGCACGATTTTGCCCCACGTTGTACGAAAGACCGAGGACAAGCAACGCGTTTAGGGCCGCATAGATTGCGACAATACCCACCAAGCTCAAGCTCACGTCATTGAACCCTCTGTTCGATTCACGGCCGCCTAACGGATATCCATCTCACGGGCACCGCGCAAGCGGCATCCGGTGCAGCAAGGGATCAGACGACGATGCACAGCGCAATAGTGACACGACCTCAAGGGTTGGGCAATTGTGACTCGCAGTCGATGCGCTTCATGGGAAAGTCGGCCGTTCTGACCTCGCCTTTTACCTCACCTTCGATCCTCGCCTCGAGATTTCCCTCAGCTTTCAGGCGATAAATGATGCGCTGAGGAAAGTCGTGACCGGGGTTCTCGAAGACGACCTCACCTTCAGACAGCCGCACCATGAGAAAGGTTGCCTCGGTCTGTCCCGAAGGTTTTGCAATGTACTCAATTTCGCCAGCCTCGGTCTCGCGAATCTGCAGGAACTCATACGCCACTGTCTTCGAGTTCTGGACCGTCCGGCTGACACCGAGCAAAGTTTTGCCGGCAGGAACAGTCCATTGCTCGCCCGAGCCGGCCTGGCCTCCAACACTCGCCCAACACCCAGCCAACCATGCGAGATCCTCGACAGAAGCTGACGCCTGTGCTGACGTTACCGAAGGCAGGCCCATAAGCATAAAAGCCACGAGAGTACTGAAACCTTTCATTTGGTGCCTCCAACGGCTGGATCGTCATCTAATGTCTGAGCACAGCCGCCCGGAGGCAGCAAGAAAACATCCAAGCCTTCGCCCGGTCGCCGACGGTCGGCTGCAACGATTTATTAGACCGATCAGTCGTGACTTTTCCCCGCGTGATCATGTGGATCGGCCGCTTCATAGCCCCTCAGATTTGCATACGTCCTTATCTGTGTGGATGTCAATATCGCCGTCTGTCGCAAATGCACGTCGAGGTGCACTCGTCGGATCTCCCCTTGGAGTGTTGAAATCCGGGAGGCCGCGATCGCCAAGCTGTCCGGAGTGGCAGCACGAGATGCGAACATGTGGTCGAGTGCGCGCTCTTCTCCGACTAATTCTTCGCCGAGAGTGATTGCTGTCGATTTCATGAGTTGAAACAGTGCTTCAGTCTGCTTCTGCTGTTCCGCAGTCAGCTTGAGCGCCACAGCATATTCAAGGACATGAGCTGGACCAGGGTAGCCGTTTAACTCCGCCGCTTTCGCGAACCCCATTCCGTTTCCAGAGAGGTAATTGGACACCTCTTGGGAAGAAAGCGCCTTTATTGCTCGCAATTCCTGTCCAACGTATGGCGAAGCCGCCTCGGAGTTTCCCATGGCAGCAATCGAGAAAATGATCAACGCTAAAAGGTAAGGCATGTCATTCCCTCCGTCCTCCTTATAATCAATCCAGTGAGACGCGATGCCCAACTCGTTTACGATACAGAGCGCCCATCCTTCGTCGTCAATTCTGCGCACGTTTATCTCAAGTGTGAATCCGTCGACCTCAATCTCTTTCGAGAATTTGTCCTAAAACGTCCCTGTTCTTTCATTCATCCATCTACTCCTTTGGATCTGAGGAGAGCCCTGGGCTTCTACACTGGCGACCGGAGCAACGAAGAGAGTGAATGTCAGGACCGAACGCCAGATCGCGTCGTTGAATGTCATCGTCGTTCCTCGATAGTCCACATAACGTCTGAGGCCAGGCGCGGCGGCGTCAGCCGCCAGCCTCCCGCAAACACGATATCGGCCGGCTAGAAACACACGGCAGACGTTCGCTGCAGCGAGGGGTCAGGCGTTGGGTCACTGCTGGTCGGGTTTCGGCTCCGGTGGCAAATCGCTTACAGGGGCGTCGCCAACGATTCGCCACTCGCCATCAGGTTCAAGCCGCCAATGGACCAAGTAGTTGCCACGGTCTTCGAACGACGCCATTCCGGGTGGCGCATTACTGGCAGCCGTGAACTCGAGGACGTACTTACCTCGCTCGACGGCCATTGGCCCGCTGACCTGGACGTCCTGCGTACTCAGCGTGAAACCCCAGTGGCCCCACTCGACAGCTTGACGCCAGTACGCCCGGATCGCTTCGCGCCCGACTAGCGGTGGACTGTTTGGCGGCATCTGCCAGGCGTCCTCGGAAAAGACTGAGGCGACTGAGTCGATATCGCCGGCGGCGTACCAGCGCACCAAGTTCGCATTGTGTCGCTCGATGGTCTCTCGAACGGAATCAGTAGTCGTAGAGGGCTCCGAGGCACAGGCTGCTACGAAGATGCACAGTAGTAAAAGAGTGGCTTTCTTCATGAGGACTTACCTCTCTAGGACATGGTTGTACCGACGCCTAACGTCTGAGGCCAGGGGCGGCGGCGTCACCCGCCGGCCTCCTGCTGCGATTTGTTAGGCGGCATGCTTAGTGCTCGGTGCCAATTACCGCGCCGATTCCCTCATCCTCCACAGTGCGATTGAATTCTTGAAGGGCCAATTCGTCGGATTCGAATGTCCCGTCCCAAACGGTGGAATTGCCGTCAGCATCAACGACCTCAAGTATCCAGTCGTTTTTCCCGGAACTATAGATTTCAACCCGCACAGTATGTCCATCCCGTTCCACGGACTGACACAACGGGGACATGACCAAGTCGTACTCATCCATTAAACCGGTCCCCCGTCTCTTTAGATTGTCATTATGCCGCCTAACGTCGAGTTGAGCGGCGCTTGATAGTGGCGAACCGGAGCGGCAGCGAAGGGAAAGCCACTGTCAACGCGTCCGTTCCAACGACTTGTTAGGTGGCCCGCGCACCACACGCCTAAACAATATTCGTTGGTGAAGTTAGCTTTGCGACCTCATGCCCAGCCCAATTGTTGGAGACTAACCGTGTCGTTCCAGATCTTCGTCATGTGTTTGATCCGGTTTCCTTCGAACTCCATCGCATACACATAGTCTGCGGTGATCGTGCGCCCGGTTGGTTCGCCGGGACCGCCAGGGCCGGTTTGCGTCCCATGAAATACCGCGAACGCCGCTACACAACCGCGTTCTTCATCTTCGGCGATGAACTTCAATTCGTAGTGACCATCTGGAACCGGTGTTAGGAGGTTCTTCATCCATTCGCTGTACCCTTTCAGAGTATCTATATCCGAAAGTACGCCGGCTTGTGCAGAGAACGTAGCGTCCGGATGGCAATACCCTTTACAGCCGCCCCAACCCTTACCTGTTTCACAAGCGTCAAAAAAGAGCTTGGCCTGATCCAACTTTTCGCTCATATTTTTCACCTACCATCATTTTAGATTGACTGAACAAAACGTGGCGATTCTACCGCTGACCCGCCTATTGCAGTGCGCAGATACCCTCTGAGCCACCTAACGTCTCGCCGATAAGCCGCGGGCACCGAAGGCGACCGTCAGCTTCATCGGCTTGTTAGGCCGCCGTCCTGATTGCACCACAACACCTATCACCCGTCCTCCACCCCCCTTATTTTCTCGAGGAAAAGTCGGATTTGCGGATAGATCAAGTCCGGGGCGTCGCGGTAAGCGTATCCGGTGACCAACGGCACATCAAGCCGCACCACTTCGAGATTGTCACCGAACGCATGTTTGAACTTCTGCTGCGATGCCAAGACAGCGGGCAGGATGACTTGTTCGTGGTAACGCTGAACCTCTGCCTGAAGCTCATCCTCTTCAGCCAGCCGGTGGAAGTACTCGCGCGCAACCGAATCTGGGATCAAGTCCAGCGATTCGTTTCGGAACGCCTTGTCGGTAATCAACCGTTGGAGATGAGCCGCTTGAACGGTGAATTTGGGATCTTGGACGACATCGGCGACTCTCGGTGATCCCACCATCGCCAAAGCGAAGCTTAACCCCCATCCGTCTCCCGTCCCCCCGCGATCCACGAACCCCAGGGCCGGAACCTGAATGGTTGGTCGGGCCCCTCTGAGATAGTCAGGTCGGTAGCCACGCCGAGCCCTCCGTCTCTTCAGTGCGGGCGCATCATATATGGCCCGATCGGACATGGCGTACGCTTCGGTTGGATCCGACTCAACGACCTCCTCGGAGCCGAACGGCGGCGAGCCGGCAAGATAGATCAAACCGGCCACTCGCTCGACGTGATGCTCGGCAAGATAAGTCATCTCCTTGCCGGGAGCCGAGTTGCCAGCAAAAACCGCTTGATGGATGCCAACAGCATCCAGGAAGTCGATGAGTCTCTCGGCCTGTGCGGGCACGTCGTAACCATAGCCCGGATCTTCGGACTGTCCGTACCCGGGTCGCGTGACGGCGAGAACGCGATAGGCGTCGCTGAACCGTGGGGCGAACTTCGCATACGTGTACGCGTCCCAAGACTCCGAGTGCAGGAAGATCAGTGGTAGTCCCTCACCACCAAAGTCCAGATAGTGGAGACGCACACCGCCGGCGTCGATGAACTTGCTCGAGTAACGGAGTTCGCGGTCACTCTGAGCCCATCCGGGCTGCACGTGCAGAAGCGCAGCGGCAACGCACAAGCACAGCGCAACTACAGTACTTCGTGTGGACTGAGCTGGTTGCTCCATCAACTCATCTCCGAGGCTTCCCGGCATGATTTTGGCGGCCTAACGTTTGAGCACAGGGGGTGCCGCGCTACCGGCGCTCCTCCTGCTGCGATTTGTTAGGCGGCGATTTACAACAACGCCTTGAATTCATCGAGGGTTAAACCCGCATCTTTCGCGATACCGCCCATGGTGTACGCATTGACAGGGTTCGCGCGCGGAATCGTTAGGATACGGGTGCCATCAGACATGACGATATGCTTGCCCTGGCGCACGACGCGAAAACCCGCTTTCTCGAGCGCGCGAACTGCTTGTAGATGCCCGATACCGGGAATCTTGGGCACAGCTAGGAAGCGATGGAAACGACACGAACTTCGGAGCCGCTAAGCTCCTCGTCCACCGCCGCCAGGTATTCTTCGATCGCGGCCCGAATATTCTCCAGGGCCTCGTCCTCGGACTCACCTTGTGACCAGCACCCGGGTAACCCGGGCACAGACACCGCGAAGCCTTCATCGGACTTTTTCAAAGCAACTTTGTACTGCATAGAAATCAATATACTCTGGCCCGCCGCCGCCGTCTAACGTCTGAGCACGGGGGGCACCGCGCTAGCGGGGCGCCTCCTGCTGCGATTTGTTAGACGCCAGTTAGGCGGAGTGTTTCGCGATGAGCTCACGGATTTTCGAAACCAGATTAGTCGGCACCCGCATCAAAGTGGGGCCCTCGGTTTCAAACGCCGCTTCGTCTTCAGCCACAGCCTCTTCCTCAGACTGAGCCTCGTAGTGAGCAATCACGTTCTTGACGCGGGCTTCATCCCAACCCGGAGGGAATTTGTCTTTCATCGTCTTCGTTTCCGGAGCCTGCGGCGAAAAGCTAGTAGCGGCTTTCCCCGGAGCTCATATGCTGTGATCACAAATACACTATCAGGTTCCGGGTCCGGCACATAGACCACCCGGAGAAACCGACCTCCCGAGGTACGACCCAAGGCGATTCGTGCCCGTTCAGAGCCCGGGCGGTCTTCGCCAGGCGCCGCCAAAATCTCTTCGACCTCCGGCTCCGAAACATCGTGATTGTAGATGTGCGCAGCACTCGTCTCGGGATCGATGTAGTAACGAACATTCACCGCGTACTAGCTGGCGTATAACGTCTGAGCACAGGAGACGCCGCGCTAGCGGCGCTCCTCCTGCTGCGATTTGTTAGGCGACACTCTGCATGCGATTGGCAAAATCGCGGCCCGATGTCGGTGGAGGCAAAGGCTTACCGTCGTGCTGGTAGAGCTCGATGGCTTCCTCCACGATTTGACAAAGTTCTTCGAATACGGCTTGCTCGTCGTCGCCGTGGCAACCACCCAGAATCAACCCAGGGGCGCTCCCTACGTAGCAACGGTCATCTTCAGACCATTCGACAATCTTTGCGTACCTGGCACTAACCTTCATTTCTTTAGCTCCGCAAGTGCACTGCGAACAGCGCGAACTTGATATTGCTTGGCATCGTCTCCGAGTTTGCCCGAAATCGTTATCGGTTTCGACAATTGAGGGTGAGCATAATTCCGGTGGCTCCCTTTGCCCCCGCGGTTTCGGAACCCGGCGAGCTCTAGCTCTGCGATCAGTTCACGGACTTTCGGCGGCATTTTGAGTGGCGCCTAACGTCCAAGCACAGGGGGCGCCGCGTCAACGGCGCTCCTCCTGCTGCGACTTGTTAGGCTCCGTTTTTAAATCCCCGTGGTTCTTGGTTTCGCACCCACTAATAGGCTCTTCTCGCACACGTGGTTCCCACTCCAATTGCGCTTGGTTTGTACTATGTTGCGCGGAAAACAAATATCGCACACAAAGTTCCGCATTGAGCAGTACAGCCTGCTCGGCCCAGTCTTTCCCGATGTTCTCAGCGCCTGTAGCACGGCTATCCTCAACTCCAATTCTTCGTATCCCCCTGGGCTTGGTAGTCCGCAAGACAATCACGTGGGATCCTGGATCAATAATCCGTTCCGGCCGTTGGGTGAGGTATGCTTTACCGTCTATTGCGATTATTTCCACGTCGTAGTTGTACGGATCGTCAGGAAAGCTGCGGGTCCCGTCTATCATTGCGATCGGACCCGTGGCACATCCGGCAGCAATGCACGATAACAAAAGAATACGAGCCTTCATGAGGATTCTCCTTTGCATAAGGGGCCTAATTAGTATTCAACGAATTCGGAGTCCGTTTAATCGGTAAACCGGAGTTGGAGGGGGTGGGAGACCCCCGGCCGCCCCAATCTGGCACGCTACGGCCCTGAGCTCCCTGGTTAGGGGCCTCATGGGGTCTCCGTTAATCGAACGTAGCGAACTCACGATTACTCAAGATATCACGCGTTTCCGCGCGGCGTCTGTAGCAATGCTCTGACAGAGGGACTGGGCCATTTCCGATGGTGCGGGGGTCCGGACTTTGCTAGCTTTTTCTTTTCAACAACTTAGCAACAAGTCCTCATGAACGACAACCACGCCACCCGGAAACCGAAGCTGCTGCAGCACGTGCGCGAAACCATGCGACGTTTGCACTACAGCTATCGCACCGAACAGTCCTATCTGCATTGGATAAGGCGTTTTGTCGTGTTCCACGGAAAACGCCGGCACCCGGCGGAGATGGGCGAAGTGGAAATCGTGGAGTTTCTCAGCTATCTGGCGAACCACCGCAATGTTGCCCCTTCGACTCAAAATCAGGCGCTGTCAGCCCTGTTGTTCCTGTATGGAAAGGTCCTCGGCATGCCGCTGGAACGACTGAAAGACATCGAACGTGCCCGGAAACCGCAACGCATTCCGGTCGTGCTGACCCGGGACGAGGTGTGGAGGATTCTTGGCTATCTGAACGGCCCAAAGAAGCTTGCTGTGCAACTGTTGTATGGGGCCGGGCTGCGCGTGACCGAGGCGGTGACTTTGCGCGTGAAAGATCTCGATATCGACTACCGGCAGATCGTGCTGCGCGCAGCCAAAGGTGACAAGGATCGAGTCACTGTACTGCCCGGATCCCTGGTGCAAGCATTGCGCGAGCAGATCCTGGCGGTGGATTCAGTGCACCGTGACGACGTCAGGAGCGGTTATGGCGGCGTCCCGCTTCCGGCGGCGCTGGCCCGAAAGCTTC
>SMVA01332502.1_pt1 | contig 12526 bp, 10 predicted proteins | sample 2456451 | NCBI WGS metagenome assembly SMVA01 (sample SAMN11095933, study PRJNA526329) | marine sediment metagenome | biome: Marine sediment; feature: Surficial sediment; material: Deep marine sediment; isolation source: Hadal surficial sediment | place: Pacific Ocean | collected 2014-05 | depth...
GTTCTTCCCGTGCGGCGGCCGGCATCAACGGAACCGGATCGAGCACCCAATTTTTTGACTCGCGGCGGTCCGGGCACGGTATCGCGAAGGCCACGTCGCCTTTCCGGTCGCACAGCTGCTTCCGGTCGATGCGCCAGCCATTATCTTCCCAGTCCTGCAAATAGCGCCGGAAATGGAGGATCGGCTTGTCCGCCGGCGTCAGCAATTCTTTCGTCGTCGTGTCCGGCGTTCGCACCGGATCCAGAGATTCGATGATGCGAATATCCTCGTGTGCAATCGTCATATTGATGTCGATCAGTTTCTGATCATTTTCCGGCTCGAGCATGAAGCTGCGCATATTGACGAAATAAATTCTCGTATGGCCTTCGTCGATCGGTGCTTCGAAAAAGTACTGGATGAAGGCCCTGTCGTCATCGAATCGAATGGTCGTAATCAATGTGTTCGGCCCATGATGTGCCGAGCCCGCACGAGTCGAACCGACGCCGGCGCCGAGTTTCTGGTTTTCTCTCTGCGCATACCCGCTGTACGGCTGCAGGAACCCACTGCCCCAGGGTGGCTCATCGTCCATCTTGATCGGGTGATCACGCAACGTCGCCGAGATCGACGGGCTGCCCTGCAACGGGTGCACAAATTCGTTGTGTGCCGCATCCAGCCCATTCTCTATTGAACGCTCGTAATACGCACCGACCTCGAAGCGAACGACATCGTTCGCGCGCCAGCCGTCGGCCTCGAAAACAGTAATGTCATAAATCGGCGGACGCTCTGCTGCCGGCAGGTCGCCCAGAAATGCGAACAGGATTCCGTATTTTTCTTCCGTCGGATAGCTGTCCACCTTGGCCCTGGCCGATAATTTCTGATCATCACCCTGGGTCGGAATCTTCATGCACCTGCCGTCGCCGCCGTATTGCCAGCCGTGGTAAGGGCAGATCACGCGTCCATCGCGAACCCACCCGAGTCCGAGGGAACCGCCACGGTGTATGCACGTGTCACTGAGAACACGCGGGGTGCCGTCGGTGTCGCGGAACGCGATGAATTTCAGGCCCAGGATCTGAACCTGGAGCGGCTTGTCGTTCGTGACCTCGTCGATCAGAGCGACGGGGTACCAAAAATTAATATACATCTATTTCAACGCCTCTCAGGCAGCTTTACCAAAGTCTATTGTGGGTGCAAATGCTATTTTAAACTCATTGGGACCCCAACGGTCACGTCCCTCGCCGTCCATTATCCGGTATTCATGCCTAAATCCGGCCTGGATTCGGCTCATTATGTCGCGCAAATAAAGGCTTCGGGCCCCAAAATGGGGTCATACCGCGGTTAGAATGGCAGGATCTGACACCATGGGTAATACCGCGATGCGAAAGGTTTTGCTGACGATATTCACGGCCCTTTGGGTCATTGGCGCGCCCGCCGGCGCCGGGACCGAGCTCTCTGAGGAAGCGGTGTTCGCGACGGTCAAGGCCAAGACCTTGGACAAGGAAAAGTTTGTTTTCCCGGAGGATGTCCGCGGCGCGCAGCTGAATATCCTGTTTCTCGCGATGGGCGGCGATCGGGAAGACGGCACCTTCCAGCAGGACGCGTTGCTGGCCTGGCAGGCTGCGCTTGAAGAGCGCGGCGTGTTCTCGGACGACGTCATGGCGTATCACTTCCCGGTCATGGAGGGCGTCCCGTTTTTCGTCAAGGGAATCATTGTCGGCGCGATTCGCGATTCGTATGCAGGCAAGGTGCCGCTGGATCAGGCCGGCGTGCTGTTTATCAAAGACCTCGAAGCGTTTGCCGAGGCGGCCGGACTCGTTGTCGACGGACAACCGACGATCGTGATTGCAACGAGCGAAGCCAAACCGCTGCAGTCGTTCAAGGGCGAAGTTTCGCCGGAGGGCGTTGACGAGATCGTCGCGGCGATCGAGCAGATCGGACAATGATCGGGTTACCCGGCATTGGGGCCCTTACGAGAACCGGAGCGGGTCGGTTTGGATTTCTATAAAAACAAACAGAACGTCGAGAGTTACATTCGCTTCACGCCGAGCCACGACGGATCGGAATTGGTCCGCGTGCTCGCGGGTGTCTTGCCTAGCGGATCGACCGTTCTTGAAATCGGCATGGGTCCCGGAAAAGATTTCGATCATCTGACCGAAAACTTCGTTGTGACCGGATCGGACTCATCACAGGAATTTCTCGATCTGTATCGGAAGCGGAGCAATGGAGCCGATTTGATGTCACTCGACGCCTTAACGCTGGATACGGACAGGCGTTTCGATTGCATTTATTCGAACAAGGTCCTGATTCACCTGACACGCGACGAGTTGTCCCGGTCACTGGCCAGGCAGCATGAGATTCTGAACGACAGCGGATTTTTGCTGCACTCCTTCTGGCACGGCAGCAAGGAGGAGGACTATGAGGGTCTGCGCATTATTTACTATACCGAGCAGGATCTGATCGCGTTGCTCGAGCCGTCTTTCGAGATCCTGGACATCGGGCGTCATGCGAAAATGGCGAAAGACGATTCGGTCTATGTCCTGGCGAGGAAAATCAGCGCCGATTAGTGTCCGTACTGGAGCGCGCCGCCTGATCGCTCGGGGTCCTTGTGCCAGATCTGGCGCGGGCCGAACCCGTCTTTCCTGAGCCATTGTTCTGTGTACACAATCCTGTCCGGATCGAGTTTCAATAATTGCATCTGCGGAGGCTGATCCAGCGATTTGCCGAGTTGCACGGCAGACGGCACCCAGCGATAAATTGTCATCGCATGATCGTGTTCCGGTGTGCCGGGGTCAAGCAATTGGGCATCGCCGAACAGCTGGGCGCCGCGCACGCTGGCCCAGCCCGAATTCTCGCCATGCGCGGCGAAGCAGATCCGCGGATTTTTCTGCATCGCCCGGAGCTTTGGGCTGCCGGGTTGCGGTAAAAGATAGATGATCGTGCCATCGGCATAAAACTCAATCGGACTGCCAATCGGCCCGTCCTTGCCAAGCGTGCAAAGCACCCCCATCCAATGGGTTGCCAGGAAATGTTCGATGCGAGCGGTCAGTTCCTCTCGTGGCAGTTGCTTGGTTGGCCACGGTGTTTCATATAACCAGGAGTGGGCGCCCATAGAATATCTCTCCGAATACGTGTGCCTGAACGCACTATTGTGACATAGGTAGGTAATATGCAACGGGGGCTGCGACCCGGATCTTATAACTATGGGATAATCGACCGTCATCTGACGATAACAATCACATCAACAGCAGGGCACAGGAGTGGATCATGAGCACATTGCAGGATTTTGAAATCGACGCGATCCAGGGCGGCGGGAATCTGATCCCCGATCTCGATGGCAAGGTTGTTCTGGCCGTGAACGTGGCCAGCAAATGCGGGATGACGCCGCACTATGCCGGACTCGAGTCACTCTACGAGGAGAACGAGAGCCAGGGTCTAGTGGTCGTTGGATTTCCGTGCAATCAGTTCGGCGAGCAGGAGCCGGGTACGGAAGATGAGATCGTATCTTTTTGCACGACAAATTACGGCGTGAAATTCCCGATGACGACGAAAATTGACGTCAACGGCGAGGGGCAGCATTCGATTTACGCGTGGCTCACGGGCGATGAAAACGGCTTCCCGGGTGACATCGAATGGAATTTCGAGAAATTTCTGATCGACCGCAACGGCAAGGTGATCAAGCGCTATCCACCGGCGACGACTCCGGAAGATTCGGGCCTGTTACAGGACATTGCTGATCAGCTGAGCTAACCCGCTTTCTTCTTGCGTTTCCGCGTCGCCTTCAGAGACGCTGGCAGCTCAGGCGCAGCAAGTTCTGCGGTCGGCTTGCCGACATAGAATCCCTGCGCATAATCGACGCCGAGGTCGAGCAGCAGGTCATAGGTTGCGGCATCGCCGACATGTTCGGCAACGGTCAGTTTATTCGTCGCTTTCGCAATCTGACTAATCGATTTGACGATGGTCTTGTCCACTTCGTCGGTGGCGAGGTCGCGGATAAATGACCCGTCTATTTTGATGTAATCGACCGGCAGACTCTTTAGATAGGAGTACGAGCTGTATCCCGCGCCGAAATCATCAATAGCGAATTTGCAGCCGAACTCAGACAGAGTCTCGATCTGCCGGCGAGCGCCGCCAAGATTTCGCACCGCGACCTGCTCAGTGATCTCCAGAACGATGCTGCCGGGCTCCAATTTATTCTCCGCCAGGTTTTTTTCGATGAACGGGAAAAGATTTTCGTCCTCAAAGATCGTGCCGGAAATATTCACGGTCAATCGCAGCTCTTTCTTGCGCTTGCGGAATTCCGCCAGATTTGTCAACGCGTTTCGAATCACCCATTCATCGATTTCCTGCATGTGGCCAAACCGGCTCGCGGCTGGCAGAAACGCCATCGGCGGCACCAGTTGACCGTCGTCCGCTTGCAGCCGCAACAGCGCTTCGTAATGCGTTGCGCGGCCAGTGCGAATATCGACGATCGGTTGATAGTGCATGGTGAAGAGGTCTTCCTTCAGCGCCCGCTGGATTTGCTGAGACCATCCGGCATCGGCGGTCTTCTGATTCATCTCCTTGTCCGTGAGTACGTAGAACTGGACGCGATTACGACCTTTTACCTTGGCGTCATGACAGGCCATGTCGGCCTGCGCCATCAAGTCTTCCGCGGAAAGCACATTGGAGTCGAACAGCGTGGCGCCGATACTGCATGGGACACTGAATGTCTGACCGCCTTCCATGAAATGATGATCGCGGAGGTCCTTCACCAGTGCCTGGCAAATGGCCTCGGCCTCTTCGCGTGCGATTTCGGGTATCAGGATGGTGAACTCATCGCCACCGAATCTCGCGACGACATCGTTTTTTCGCACGCCTTTCTGGAGTCTCTCTGCAGTTTCTTTCAGGAATCGATCTCCGGCTGCGTGTCCCAGCGTGTCATTCACGCATTTGAATTGGTCGAGATCAACGAATAAGAGGGCGGTCGGCTCTGACCGCCCGCCAACCTTTGTCAGCTCTTCTTCCAGTAATTCCGAAAACCGGTGGCGGCTCACGAGGCCGGTCAACGAATCCATGTTAGCGAGTTGCCACAGCATTTTGTCGCGCTCGTTCAGTGCCGTCACGGTCGTATTGACCGCGTCGGCGATTGCGACGATTTCCCGGTGCCCGGTTGTCTTTATTTTGAAATCGGTACTGCCGTGGGCGAGCTGCTCGAGTGGCTTCTGCAGCTGAGCGAGGGGGCGCATGGCACGGCGGAAGACAACCGAAGATGCAAGCGTCAGAAGGAGCAACACGATGATTCCGAGCAGACTGGCCGTCAGGATATTCTGATTGAGTCGCCCCTCGTAGTTACGAAAATCGAGCGCCAGCTCCGCATAGCCGACCAGCACCGGGTCACCGGAGTTCATTGCATCGGGATCGAAATCGAGCAGCCCATCTTCGGCCAGGGACTCTGTCCAGATCGGTTTGCTGACGCGGACCAGGGCCGTCCCTTGTCCCGTCGTCTCGAGCACGATCGCCTCGTCCGAGGCCGTATGGCCGATCTGCATCAGGCGGCTAAGTTGATCGGCGTCAAGTTGCGGAACCTGAATCTCAGAGTCCGTTGTCTGACTCGTGAAAATCACCTCGCCATCGGTGGTGTAGTAGCGAACGAAGGAAATTTCCGGGAATGCGTTGACGAACCTTTCGATACGGAGGAATCGCTCTTCGTCAAGGGACGTATATAACGGCATGCCCAAATCATCTAATTCGGAGATCCACTGCTCGCCCCAATTTTTCAGGTTATCTTCGACGACCCAGCCCGAGGTCCACCACAGAAACCCGATCGCGGAGGTGCACAGAAAGAGTGCGAACATGATTTGCAGCGCAAGAATTTCACCGATGAGGCTGCGCCGATGACTCAGCTTATTGATTCCGTTTTTCAGGGCACGCCCCGCGGCAGAAACTCGATCGCGATTTCGGGTTGAGGGGGTCACGACAGTTTGCCGCTAATTGGCCGGAAGAAATCGATTGAACTGAGGCGTGGTGATCAACCCGAGTTCCTGTGCAACCTGGGTATTGAGCTCGATGCGCATGTCAGTGAGTGGTGTCATGCGTGGCCGCGCCGCGGTGCCGCCGAATGGGTTTTCCCGCAACAGATTAACGACCTGATCGGCGACGTCCGCATCGTTACTCGTAACACTCAGCAGCGCGCCGAATTTCAGCAGCTTTTCATTGAAAACGACGATCTGCTTGTCGTGTTTGATCCCATATGCCATGAGTTCCTTGAGCACGGGCACACTGAGAATCCGGTTGTCGGGCAATATCCAGAACCCCTGTATAAGAGGGACCAGCCGCTTGAATTCGAATAACGTGCCTTTGTCCGTGCGCACCGAGCGACTCAGAATTTCGATGTCGAATTGCCGGGCGGCAGCGGTGATTTCCGTAATCAGATCGTCTTGGCCAGGACCGGTGATGATGCCGATAGTTTGCAGGTCTGGTGCAAGTGTCGTCCAGGCCTGCAATTGCAGCGCAAAGGGTGGCAATAACTTTACACCGGCCGATGTGGGCGATATCAGGTCGTGATCCTGATAATTGAATACCCGGCAGAAGATCATTGGTAATTCGGGCATCTGCCTTCCGGTTGTCGCGGCCAGCAATCCCACAGCTATCAGTTGATCCGGAGCGAACTCCGCCAATTTTTTCAGCACTCTCGAACCGTTCGCCGGATTGCCATCGAGGTTAAAAATACGATGCTCGTCTTCCGAAAGGCGTTGCGCGATCTTGTTGGCGACAACTTGGTAGCCGGGGGTGTCGTTACTGATCAGAATCGCGGTGCGGACCGGTGGGGCGACAACCGGTTCCGGCGTCGGCGCACTGACGATCGGCGCCGGCACCGGGTCACTGACAATAACCGGTGGCGTGCTGACACACGCCGCAAGGACCTGGCAAAAAGCCAGGACGCTAAGGGGCCAAAGACCACGCGCTGTCTTGAGTTCAACCATTCCGAAACCAAACGTCAACAACCGGCATTATGGAACGGGGACTGGCGCCATTGCTGTGCGCGGCCTCGCAAAACCGGGGTCTGGGACTGCTTTAAAATTGTTATGGTTGCCGCATCCGTGGGAGTTATGTCTCATATGCGACCTACGAGAATCAGAATAGTGATCGCGGTTCGTGCGTCACAATACGTTCACGCGTTATTGAGAATTCTGAATCGAGACTGTCCGAAATGGCTCGAAGAAGGCATGGCCGAACTGTTCTTCAACTCATTCTTTAGTCGTCCGGCGACAGCAGGAGGTAGGCATCGTAGTTTCGGCCCTGGCCGCGAAGCGCGTCGGCGATGAGCTGCACGGACTGTGCCTCGGCCGGCGGGTTCCCCACCGAAAGAGTACGCGCCTTCCTGCCGAGTTGCTCGGCCTGGCTATAGTCCCCCTCGAGGAGACGCACGCGCCCGAGTTCGAGCCATAACAACGGTTGTGTCGAGTCAATCCGGATCGCCCGTTCCAGCGATGCGGCCGCCTGAACATAGTTCCCCGACCCGCTCTGATCGCGGCTGGTCTGCAGCAGCGACCGGCTGGCAGGGGTAATCGCTTGTTCCATCGCCGAAGTGCCTGCCTCGTCTTTGCCCGGCGTGGCTTCATAGGCAGATCTGCCCGCACAACCACTAATGACCAGCGCAAGCAGGAGCATCATCAATGCGAGTCCACGCGTGTTCAGTTGATCGCGTTTTCTAACCAATCCAAAGTCCTTTGGCCCATGCGCCCGATATCCAGCGAGCAACCCGAGCGCTTCCTGAGTCGCGTGTCGGGTGGCAGCGCCAATTGTGTAGCGTTCTTGCAGTGCCCCTTGGTTACAAAGCCGGTTCCGTAGTCGATCCATTTTTCTTTCAGATTCGCCGGTAAGGTGGGCGCGTATGACGCGCTCGCAATGTCGCTCATGATGGAGGCCCATATCTTGAGTGCGCCCCCGGCCCCGGTTAGCCCGGTCGAACGATTATCGTCGTATCCGACCCAGACCACCATCACGTGTTCACCGGTGAATCCCGCAAACCAACTGTCGCGAAATTCATCGGACGTACCCGTCTTGCCCGCGGCAATCAATTTTCTCGGCAAGCGGTTGCGCGCGCCGCGACCGGTGCCACGATTTATGACTTCGATGAGACCCTGGTTGAGTTGATAGACGGCAGCCGGATCGGCTGCTTCGATGATTTCGATCGGGTAGCGCTCGAGCGGTTCACCGGCCGAGTCTACGACCGACCGCACGGCTCTGAACGGCGTTCTGAAACCCCCATTAGCGAGCGTGTTGTAGACCTGTGCCACTTCTATCGGCGCCATTTCAACGGCACCGAGCAGCAACGACGGATACGGATTCACGTGTCGCGGAAAACCGAGTTGAAACAATAAGTCGGCGACGCGGTCGACGCCAACTTCGATCCCCAGCCGGACCGTCGCCATGTTGAACGACTCGGCCAGAGCGCGCAGTACGCTGACCGTGCCATGGGGCTCGCCACCAAAATTTTTCGGCGCCCAGACGTCGCCGTTGTCGAGCGGTACGATGATTTCCTCGTCATCGATGGAACTGGCCAGCGTGTAATCACCGGATTGGAGTGCCGCAAGGTAGACGACGGGTTTGATCAGCGATCCGATCGTGCGCCGCGCATCGAGCGCACGATTGAATCCGTCGTAACCGGCTCGCCGGCCGCCAACGATCGCGAGGACTTCACCGGATTGAGTGCTCGTGACGACAACTGCCCCCGTCAGGGGCGCCCGGGCCGGTGGATCGTCGGCTTGTTGGTCGCTCGGTGCGCTGTGGACTTCGAGGCTGTCCAGGCCTTCCGCGAGTCTGCGCTCGACACTGGCCTGAACCAGCGGATCGAGTGCCGTGAAAACCCTGAGTCCTTCACTGGTCAAATCCTCTTCGCGATATTGCACCGTCAGTTGGCGGCGGACCAGCTGCAGGAAAGCCGGGTACGAACTGGCGCCAGCCGCGCGCGTGTCCCAGATGTCCAGTTCACGCGCGGAAGCTTCCTGAGCATCCTCGTCAGTCAGCACACCGAAATCCGCCATTAATCTCAGAACCAGCGCGCGGCGCTCGATCGCGCGCTCGGGATAGCGTCGCGGGTCGTAATAGGTGGGGCCGCGCACGAGTGCAACCAGCAGCGCGATTTCGTGCAGCTTCAGTTCGTCCAACGGCTTGCTGAAATAGAATTGACTGGCCAGGCCAAAACCATGAATGGCCCGGTTGCCGTCCTGACCCAGGTAAATTTCATTAACGTAGGCATTCAACAGATCTTCCTTGTCGAAATGTGCTTCGAGAATAATCGCCATGAACGCCTCACGAATTTTTCGCCACAGTGTCTGCCGATTGTCGAGGAAATAACTCTTTACGAGTTGTTGCGTCATCGTGCTGCCGCCCTGGGTGATTTCGCCCGCGCGAATATTGGCGACGAAGGCACGCAGCACGGCGATCGGATCAACGCCAAAATGCCAGTCGAAACGGCGGTCCTCGACTATCTTGAGCGCCGCGGTCAACAGTGCCGGGACCTGGTCCGGGGTGACGATCAACCGGTCTTCGCCGTCGCCCGGGAAAATGCTGCCGACGAGGAGGGGGTCGAGACGCACGATTGGAATGTCATCGAGGATGCCTTTATTTCCAGTGCTCAGCCGGCTGATGTGGTCGTCGTCGAATTCGATCGACAGGAACATCGAGCCCTGAAGTTCATCCCAGAACTGGAAGCTGCGCGTAACGAGTTCCGTTTTTCCGCGGTTCTGCCGGAATGATCCTGGCCGGTGTGGCTGATTGACGTCGGGGCGATAGCCCAGCCTCTTGAGCTCGCGCTCAAGTTTGTCGGGTGCCAACGTGAGCCCGACATAGAGTTCGAGTGGACGCGCATACACCTGCGCCGGAAGATCCCAACGACGGCCCTCGAATCTGTTCGTGATGCTCCAGTCGAGATACAGGACAAAAAGGGCGAACAGAATCGAGAAAATGACCAGCGCCGAGACAACAGGCCGCCGCCGTATCGCCTTCCCGAGAGGACGAAGCGGCCATTTGAGGTCGAACATGAGCTGAGACGAGATTGGAGGCCCCTGATTCCTGATTATTGGTAAATCGAACCGACAAGAAACCGAACACCGGCAGGCGCTTATTCTTTATAATAAGCAGCTTATTCACAAGTCATAAAAATAATAAGAGGGTCTTGTGGGCTATTATCGCCATCATTACAGGCGCCTGGTTCTGTCTATCTGGTTTGCGCTGACCGGTGTATTCCTCGGCAGCGACAGCGTTGCCGCCAACCCAGCGCGGGTTGCAGTCGAGGTGACCTTTGTCGACTCGATCGAGATCACTATGATCGACCCTCGGGAATCCGGCACGGCTGACCAGAATCTCGCGGTCACGTCGAGCCCGGGACGGGAATATACGATCATGATCGACCCGGCCAGCGAAGACATTATCGTCTCCTACCAGTAACCTGACTGGTGTCTGACACCAATTTGCCCCGTCAGATAGGTACCCCATATATGTGTTCTGTGGGGCAGTTCACATAATTCGTTACACCCTCCGATATAGGCTTCTCACACCAAAATTCTGGTTTTTTTAATTCGGAAGGAGCAATGATGTTCAACTTCAATCAGAGCAAAAAATTTCTTGCCATCGTAGGATGCGCCTTCGCCGGCCTCCTGTCTTTTAGCGGTGCCCAGGCACTAAATCCGGAAACAGTGACCGCCGAGGTCGCGTTTGTCGCGCCGATCACGATCAGCACGACCACCAATCTGCAATACGGTGCCTTGGACGTGCTGATGGCCCTTGGTCATACGATCGTCATCTCCCCGGGCGTCGGCGTGTTTGACTCCAACGGTAATATCGTTGGCGGCATTCAGGGCCCTGCGGAACTGAGCGTCACGGCGACCGTGTTACAGCCGATTACAATTCTCGTCGACGGCGAGACGAATGCCGGTGGTGCTTATAATTTGAGCCTGTTCACGTGTGACTATGACAGCGGCGGCGCTCTGCCGTGCAGCGCAGCCCTTCCCCTTAATACGACGTCTGCCGCGGTCGCGACTACGGACCTGTTTGTTGGTGCGACGCTGACCGGTACCGGTGGTGCTGTAGCGGGTACATTTGACGGCAGCGTCGATGTGACAATTTCATATCAGTAAATCTATCCGGGTCAATCGATCCGACTCAGTCGATATGAATATGAGCGAAAAAAAGCCGGTGTCCGGATGTATCCCGGGCACCGGCTTCATACTCGGTACAAAACTCCGCTAACGAAAAAAGCATGACGTGAGGCAAGCACGAGTAGATCTATCAAGGATCCGGACATGGGGCACCGATTGTGGGGAAGAACGCGGGCTGTCATAGTACTGATTGCAGGAGTCTTTGCGACTCTGGCTGCGACTACACTAATGACGACAAGCGCGCTGGCCTTCGACGAGGACGACCTCTTTCTGCTGGATGTGCAAGCCGACGGTTACCTCTTGGCCGAAAGCGTGCCGACCTACAAGTCCGATAATACATACCTGATTGATTTCCCCGCATTCCTGGAAGCAGTCGAATTTCAGATCGCCTATCAGGATAAGACCTGGTCTGGCTGGCTCCGTTCGGAAGCAACACGCTTCTTCTGGAACACCGAGAGCGAAATTGCCCGTATCACGGGGCAGAAAGATGTCCACGTCGACATTCTGCAATGGGTTGAAACTTCAGAAGGGTTTTTCGTTTCGACGGACGTGCTGGGAGTTTGGTTCGATCTGCAGCTCACTGTCGATCCCCGCCTGCAGACTGTCACGGTAGTTTCGGAGGACCCGCTTCCGTTTCAGGAATGGCGGCAGCGAACGCTGGCCAAATACCGCCACCGCTCGGCCCAGAGTCTCGACGCCGATATTATCATCCCGGACCAATATCACTGGGCTACGTTGCCGCAATTCAACCTTTCGACTCACGTCGTTACGCGAAAGCAGGACGGCAAAACAGGCTATGGGGGGACCGGTTCCATGGTGATCGGTATGGATCTGGCGAAACACTCGGTTATGTACACCGGGTTTGTTTCAAGCAGCAAATTTGATCAAGAGACCTATGGTGATTCCACCCACCGGCTCACGATCGAGCGCGCGGCTGCGACGCCGGACAGCACCTTATTTGCCGGCGCGAATCGATACATGCTCGGAGATATTTACCAGGGCACCGCGAATCTTGTCGTCGATGCGAATACCGGGCGCGGTTTCAGTATCGGCCGTTATGCAGACGGCAACTCGGGTAATCTGAGCTTGGTCACGATCGTCGGCGATGCGCCGCCGGGATGGGAGGTCGAGCTTTATCGTAACGACATACTGATCGAATTTGATTCAGTCGGCCGGGACGGACGTTACGTCTTTCCGGACCAGGAGGTTCCGTTCGGCGAAAATATATTCGTGGCCAAGGTGTTCGGGCCGCAGGGTCAGACACGTGAGGATCGTCAGGTCTTCTGGGGTGGTGGCACGGCGCTGGCCAAAGGAGACTACGATTACAGTGTCGGTCACGTCGATTACGATCGATACACTATCGACGGTGGGCCCAGCAACGTCGATGCGCTGCCGGCCAACTATACAAC
>SMVA01085374.1_pt1 | contig 12522 bp, 13 predicted proteins | sample 2456451 | NCBI WGS metagenome assembly SMVA01 (sample SAMN11095933, study PRJNA526329) | marine sediment metagenome | biome: Marine sediment; feature: Surficial sediment; material: Deep marine sediment; isolation source: Hadal surficial sediment | place: Pacific Ocean | collected 2014-05 | depth...
ATCCGTGATCCTCCAAAAATGTCTCAATAGTCGAGTCCATAAAAAAAGCCTGAATCTCATTAAGACTCAGACTTAGAGGATCAGACCAACACTTTCAGATCTTAACTTATGCGTATAATGTATATTATGTTAAATACGATTGACTACTCGTCCATCCAGCAGCTGAACACCGGGTCTATGACGTTTGCGTAGACGGCCATGTGGATTGCATGGCTCTCCTGTTGCATAGCCTGGATGCGTTTCACAGCTGCATCGCACTGCTCGCGATCCCGAAAGGTCATTCGGAAAAAATACGGATGATCACGCTCGGTGTCGGTATCCATAATGGGATGCTTGCAGCGTTCAGCCACCGGCCCGGTGTTCTCCAACAGTCCCAGATCTTGCATGAAAGCCGAAAAGACACCCAAAGATGTCCGGAACTCATCGATACTGGTTTCAGCCGAGAGAAAAAAGGTCGTATGCATATGAAACATCAGGCCAGGACTATCCACCCAAACACATCGAGAATAGTCATAATAACCCCCCTATCGTTATTCGCTGTTTCTTCTAGTTTTTGTACTTTTTCTTGCCGGGAAAGGGCTAGAAATCAGTGATTGCCTTGCCGAGTATGGAGTCATCAGTATCCTTACCGTCACTGTCAACATCCTCGTCAGCCTTAGCCTCAGCCTCAGCTTCAACCGCACCGTCAGCGATATCTTCGGTCAGAGAATAATCAAGTACCCCGGTCGCAATCATGTCGGCCGAAACCTGTGCAATCTCAAGCTCGGTTTCAACTTCCCGAAGTTTGACCTCGGACTTGATATTTTCGCTGGCGCGATCGGTCAGTTCCGAGCGCAGCTCACGAGTCTTACGCACTGACACTTTGAGGTCGCGCTTGAACTTGTCAATCTGTTTTTGTTGATGCGAGATAACCTCGTCGCGCTTCCGCAGATCATCAGTCGCTTGCTTGAGTTCGCCCTCAAGTGCTTCACGCTTTTCAGTGGATTTTTCCGATTCGGTCTGCGCAACGCGCTGGTCCGCTTCGAGAGAACGAATGCGATGATCGTGCGGGTTACTCGTTTGATCCTGCTGCTTTTTGGTCAGGCGCGTATTGATTGTAGACAGAATCCAGCCCAGGACGAACGCCCCGACCGTAACCATAATGAGGTTCAGAGAAAGATCAACAAACATCGCGTTAGATTATGCGCTTTTGTTATTTAGAAAAGGACCGGGTTCTCAATCCGAAAACGCTGAATACGCTCGGGAATAGCCATCTGTCGTTGCACGGCGTTTGAAAATAGACTCAATAAGTACTTTTAAAACAATTAGTTATTATTCATTCTTAAGCTATTTTCTGGATTAGATACGCAAGTGCCTGCGCAATGTGAATTAAATTACTGTTCTCCAGCGCGTAAGGCTGCAGCGATCACCGCTTCGTACTCGTCCTGCTTCTCAACTTTGAATCCGAAGTGTTTTGCATGAATTTCACTGTCGCGACCTATGATGTAGGAACTCGGCATGGTCTGCACGCCGAATTGTTTGGCAAGTACCTTATCGACATCGTAGTAAATCTTGAAATTTGCAGGATATTCTTCAAGGAAAGCCATCGCCGCATCCGACTCGCTGTCGAGGTTTACGCCGATGATAACGAGCCCTTCGTCGGCGTACTTGGCATGCATTGTATTCCACCACGGAAACGATTCCCGGCAGGGAGCGCACCATGAGGCCCAGAAATCGAGTACCACGACCTTGCCCTGGTATTGGGTCAGGTCGAGCGAGCCTTCGGCAGTGACGTTCGATGCTCCGAACAATGCAAGAGCAACAACTGCTGTGGCAAATCCTGTCAATGCGTGTCGCACAACTCACTATGACCGGCAATATTGCAAAAAGATCAAACTTCGATGGTTTTAAATATTTCGACGACCATGTCGGTGAAATCCGTGAACAGGCCGTCAACGCCGATCTCGGTCACAAAATAACGAACCAAAGCATCAAATGTCGCAAATCCGGGCGGAAGATCGTCTGCGCGAAACGTGAACGGATGGACCACCAGGCCCAACTCATGAGCGTCACTCATCAGGTCGGTTGGTCGCGGCTGCCCTGCATCGATGTCATACAGGTGGGAAATATGTGGTCCGATGCCATCTGCAACGACCGCGATCTTTTCGAGTCCGGGTTGTGACCTGAGCAAATCGTAGTCCGTTCCAGCCTCTCCCCAACTATTTTTGCCAATGAGTTGCACGAGTGGCCACGGGCATTGCAGTTCCAGTTTTAACCGTTGTACTTCCACATCGTCAAAGCACTGCACAAAGACCAGGCTTGTATCCTTCGACCCATCGAATTGGCGGATCTGCTCCAGCAAAATTGGCGAGATGTCGACGCCGTTCTGCTTGTGCCAGGCTGGGCGTTTGATCTCCGGATAGATGCCAGCGTGCCGGCCTGTCGCGCGGTTCAATCGATTGATCAACTGAATTTCTTCGGCAAACGTATGTATTACATTGGACCCCGTTTGCGGCGGAAATCGGTCGGGGTAGACGGCGCTTCCGTCAGCCTTCATACGCTCCCAGGCGGTCAGCGTGCGAATCTCATCGAGATCGAAGTCGCGCGCGTAGTAGCGACCGTCGTCGCGGTGACGGTTCGGAAAACGAAGTGCGACATCAGTCACCCTGTCGAGATGGACGTCGTGCAGCACAATGAGTTGATCGTCGCGCGTTGCAACCACATCCTGTTCGAGGAAATCAGCGCCCATGGCATGGGCCAGCGCTTTGGCGGCTCGTGTGTGCTCAGGGACGTAGCCCGAAGCGCCGCGATGGGCAATTACGACCGGTCTCATCCGCTATGTCACCCTAAACCCAGCCGAAATCCCCGTGTGGTCTAGGTTTCGCCATCAGGCCCGTAGCCCGGAAAGTCGACTACTTCCCAGCGTTGCGTATCCTGACCTCGTGCCGTGAGTCTTATCGCGTCGACCATTTCACGCGCGTTCCAGTCAATGGGTTTTCCGGCTCTTTCTATGACCTTTGGCGACGTCTCCGACACTCCGCCGAATGGGCGAATAACAATCATGCCGATATTGTTGGCATCGGCGACGTCCATCATGAAAACGACCAGATCCGAATTCTGCTCAAATGCGGACGGCAGGACGATTACGACCTCCGAGGCCTTTATTTGCGCAATAAGCTCGTTCTTGACGGCCTCGGGAGTGCCGTCCGACGGTATTTTTTCGGGCTTGCTGACGTTGAGATAATAGAATCGATCGTCACTTTCGAGAAATTCGAAAACCCGCAAGTAATCATCACCTTCTTCGAAAGTGTGCGTCACAAATACGCGTATTGGATTGCTTTCGGACACTGGCAGCTCCTCGTCAGTGTGTCGCCCACCATCTTATCTAATTCGCCGCCTGACCGCCCTATTTCGTCAATGATCGATGCAGCGGTTCCCATACCTGTGGGGTTTCGGTATCGTAACCCGTAGATGCGCCTCCTCCTGTACAACATTCGCTACGCCGTCGGCGGTGGCGCCAGCATGCACATGCCACTGCCGGGCGCAGGCTATGTGCTGGGCAACAAGTCCGTGCTGCCCGACATCACGCAATTCATCAAGTCTGTGGATCCCGATGTGGTGGGACTGATTGAGGTGGATACGGGCTCAATACGAAGTCGCAAGGTCAACCAGGCCGAGAAAATTGCCGCCGATCTCGGCATGAACACGTCTTACGAAACCAAGTACGGTTCCAAGTCCCTGAACAAATTGCTGCCGATCGTACGTAAACAGGGCAACGCGTTCCTGGCGGCGTCACGTGTGCATGGCGAGAAATTTCATTATTTCGACACGGGCATCAAGCGCTTGATCATCGAACTGGAAATGCGGGATTTTGCTATTTTCCTGGTGCACTTGTCGCTCAAGTACCGGCATCGGCATCTGCAACTTCGAAAACTGTACGACTTGATCAATGACACCGACAAACCCGTGATTGTCGCAGGGGATTTCAATACATTTTGGGGTGGGGACGAGATCTATCTGTTCAAGAAGGCGGCGGGCCTGACGTCTGCGAATAGCGATGGCATTCCGACCTATCCGAGTCGGTCACCGCGCAAGGAACTCGATTTTATTCTTTACCAGAAAGGCATAGAGGTAACGGCATTCGAGGTGCCGCAGATCAAATTTTCGGATCATTATCCCCTGGTATGTGACTTTGAAATCGCGTAGCGAGAAACAGCAATGACCGCAAAACACTGGAAAACTGATACTGACGCTGAGGGCGTCGTCTGGGTCCGTATCGACAAAGCCGACAGCAATGCGAATGTCCTGTCGAACGAAGTCATGATGGAGCTGGACGCGCTGATACGACCGTTTGAGAAAGCGCCGCCCAGAGGACTTGTGTTGTTTTCGGGTAAACAGAACGGCTTCATCATGGGTGCGGATATCAGCGAGTTTACGTCGATCAAGACGCCCGAACAGGCGTATGAGGTCACACGTCTGGGTCAGCAGCTATTTGCTCGTATTGAGGCACTCGGGTGTCCGACAGTCGCTGCCATTAACGGTTTTGCGCTCGGCGGAGGGTTGGAGCTGGCGATGTCCTTTGATTACCGGCTGGCACTGGCAAACAAGAAACCGGTACTTGGATTGCCGGAGGTACAGCTCGGCCTGCATCCTGGGTTCGGTGGAACGGTGCGGGCTGTGCAAATCTGCGGTGTTCGCCCCGGCATGCAACTCATGCTGACCGGCAAACCGATCACGGTCGACAAGGGTCGTCGCATCGGGCTCATTGATCGCATTGCCGCAGAGGATAACTGGCGTCAGGCCTGCCGCGAGTTGATCGACTCCAACAAGCCCAAACACCGACCACCGCTGGTGGAACGAATTATGAATCTCGGCATCGTTCGACCTTTTATCAAACCGATGCTGGTCAAGCAGGTAGCGTCAAAAGCCCGCAAGGCGCACTACCCTGCTCCGTACGCAATGATCGACCTTTGGGCACGCCACGGTGCGTCGCGGCGATCCGGGTACAAGGCGGAGGCGGATTCGTTTTCGAAATTGATGTGCTCGGATACGTCGCGAAATCTCGTGCGCGTCTATTTCCTGCAGAACAAGCTCAAGAGTCAAGGCAACAAGCCTGCCACGAAGATCGAAAACGTTCATGTGGTCGGCGCTGGCGTCATGGGTGGCGATATCGCGGCCTGGTGTGCATTGCGCGGCCTGAATGTCACGTTGCAGGATCGAGGCGAGGAATATATCGATCCTGCGATCAAACGTGCACATGCCCTATACGCCAAACGTATTCGTGATGAGGGCGACCGCGCAGCGGCGATAGCGCGGCTGCGGTCAGACGTTGACGGCAACGGTGTTGCGAGTGCCGACCTGATCATCGAAGCGATATACGAAAACGCTGAGGCAAAAAAGAATCTGTATGCGTTGCTTGAGCAAAGCATGAAACCGGATGCCGTGCTGGCGACCAACACGTCAAGTATTCCCTTGGAGGAATTGCGGACAGATCTGAAAGAGCCGGAACGATTCCTGGGTCTGCACTTTTTCAATCCCGTCGCGCAGCTGCCGCTCGTCGAAGTCGTACGTTGCGCCGATACCGCGCAGGAGGTGCTTGACCTGGGCTTCGCCTTCGTCAAGGGAATCAGCAAGTTTCCCCTCGAATGCGCAAGTTCACCTGGATTCGTCGTAAACCGGATACTCGCGCCGTACATGACCGAGGCAATGCATCTGGTCGAGGCCGGTGTCGGCCTAAACGATATCGATAGGATCGCTGTCGACTTCGGCATGCCCATGGGGCCGATCGAGCTCGTCGATAGCGTTGGACTCGATGTCGTCTTGCACGTTTCGAAGGTACTCGGTGCCGAGATGGAAGGCCCGGTCGCGGAAGCTTTGTCCGCCATGGTCGATGCCGGACAGCTGGGCCGGAAATCGGGTCAGGGCTTTTATCGGTGGGAGGACGGCAAAGCGCAGAAGCCGGGCAACCACGGCACGGTGCCACCGGCCGACGCGGAGGATCGCCTTATTCTGTCGATGGTCAATGAGGCAGTTGCCTGTCTCTCTGATCGGATTGTGAGCGACGCCGATCTACTCGACGCGGGCGTTATTTTTGGAACAGGATTTGCGCCTTTTCGTGGTGGCCCGATTAACTATGCCCGTGAGCGTGGCATCGAGTCGGTTGTGGCAAGGCTCGAGGAGCTCGCAGCGGCCCACGGTACGCGATTCGCGCCTCATCCGGGCTGGTCAGGCCTGTAATGCGTGGCGCGGCGTAGAAACTGTGGGAAACTGTGCGCCGCTTCACGCTGCGGGTGCGTCGCGGTATCGGAAGTCATTGAATTAAAGGTAGAATACGGCCGGCATTGGAGCCGTGTTTGACTGTGAATCAACAGGATGAAGAATGACGAGTGAGGAGATGAATGCAGACCTGCTCAAGGGCTTTTCGCCCCTGGATGGTCTGAAGCGCGACAATCTTGCGGCGCTCGCCCGCAAAGTTCAATTGCGCGAGTTGTCTCCGGGACAGGTTCTGTTCAAGGAAGGCGACACCGAGAAACGGACATTCTATGTCTCGTCCGGCATTCTTGAATTGCTGGACCAGGGCAAAGTCGTCGGCACGATCGAAGGCGGCACTGACAAGGCGCGCAACCCCGTCGCCCCGGTATTTCCGCGCCGGGTTTCAGCTCGCGCGCGCGACAGGGTTCAGTTCATATCCATCGACGCCGACCTGCTCGATGTCATGCTGACCTGGGATCAGACCGGTACCTACGAAGTATCCGACCTGCACAGCACATCCACCGATGTTGGCAGCGACTGGATGACGATGCTGCTGCAAACGAAAGCATTTCACAAGATACCGCCCGCGAATATCCAGGCGATATTCATGCGCATGCAACAGATCAATTATCGTGCCGGTGACGTCATTTTGAAGCAAGGTACCGAGGGCGACTATTTTTATGTACTGACCCGGGGTAGTGGCATCGTTACGCGTGAGACGCCGCTGTCAAAAGACGGCATCAAGCTGGCGGAGCTCAATGTCGGAGATACGTTCGGTGAGGAAGCGCTCATTTCCGATGCGAAACGAAATGCGACGGTGACGATGACCTCAGAGGGTTCCGTCATGCGCCTTGGCAAGGAAGATTTCAAGAAGCTCCTGAATGAACCCATGCTGGACTGGGTTTCATTCGATGAGGCTGAAAAGATTGTCCAGGAGGGCGGAAAGTGGCTGGATGTGAGGTTGCCGAGCGAATTCGAAAATCATCATATCGACAATGCGATAAATATTCCGCTGTATTTCATCCGCCTGAAAATCAACACACTCGAGCAGGATTGCAACTACGTGGTTTGTTGCGATACGGGTCGCCGCAGTTCAGCGGGTGCCTACATATTGAGTGAGCGTGGCTATCAAGCCTACGTTCTGAAAGATGGGATCAACAGAGACCTCGGTTAATTCCCATTTACATGGTATGGGTTTGCTTGTCTCCGCCTAGCGCACCAGCGAGATAATTCTCGATCTTCTTCTGCGTATTACCCTGATCCTGATCACTGAACTGCACGCCGATTCCTGTTGTTCGTTTTCCCTGTGCACCTTTCGGTGTCATCCAGATAACGGTTCCCGCGACGGGGATCTTTTCATCTTCGCCCATGAGATTGAGTAACATAAAGACCTCATCTCCGAGGCGATAAGCACTGTTGGTCGGGATAAAGAGTCCGCCGTTGATAACGTACGGCATGTAAGCCAGGTACAACGCGCTCTTGTCCTTGATCGTCAGCGTCAATAGTCCTGGCTTGCTCATGAGATTACCTCTTCACCATCAATTCCGGCAGCCCGCCACCCGGCGAGCTCTGACCGCAGTTCTCAAGGCCTTCTGAAAGGTCAATCAACAGCCCCTCCAGCGTCAATTGGACGTTGTAGGATCCACTTGGCTGACCTCGTAGTCGGTTGATTATGTCTAAATAGCAGAACAGATTTCGCCTGTCCATGCGCTTGAGCACAGATTCATCAATTGTCCCTGCAGAGCCGCGTTTTGCTGCTCCAGACGCTTTGAAGACCATGATCTGAACCTGGCGCGCCAGCCAATCCAGGACAAAACCGGTATCCAGATCGGCCCAACGCGATGCGACCTCTAGCGCCGATCCCTTTCCGGACGCGATGGCCACGAAATCGCGGCTCATCGAAGCATGCGTGTCGAGTCGTTCAATGCCATCCAGCGCTGCAAGCGGGGCGTTGCCGGACAAGCTGAGGGCCTCGGACCAGCCTGCTCCCGGCCGCAATCGGTCCAGCCATGCCAGTGCCTCAGTCTCACTCGGCAACGACAATTCGATGCGTTGGCAGCGACTGAATATGGTCGCAGGCAGCCTCCCCTTGCGATCGGCAATCAGGATCAACAAGGCGTCCCCGGGTGGCTCCTCCAATGTCTTAAGCAGGCTATTAGCGGCATTGGTCGTCATTGCGTTGGCAGGCTCGATAACGGCTACCTTGCCGCCACCCTGGTAGCTGGTCAGGCTGAATTCGGCCACCAGCGCTCGAATTTGCTCGATGCCAATGGCTTGCTTGTCTTCGGGCGGCGAGATCCAGCGCAGGTCCGCATGCTCGACGGTCGCCACCGGGTATTGTGGACACGCTGCGACGGACTCAAATCCAAGATGCCGGGCAGCCATCCAACTGGCTGCGGCGCGCTTACCGACCCCGGGCGGACCTGTCAGCAATACCGCGTGCGGCAGTCGCCCTTGTCGGATACGGTCATCCCAACTCTGCGTGAACCCTGAAAGCCAACTAATATCCATTTATATCAAGTATATATCGTCTTAAATTAATCTAAAATATGCGATCGACTATCGATTCAATCGATGCACGTACCGTGTCCAAGTCCCGGCTCGCATCGACGACGACGAATCGCTCTGGCTCGGCTTCTGCGAGAGACAAATAACATTCTCGTACTCTTTCGAAGAAGTCGACTCTCTCAATTTCAATGCGGTCCGGGCGCCCTCGCCGTCCCGCGCGACTCATGCCGGTTGCAACGGGCGCGTCGAGCAGAATCGTAAGATCGGGGCGCAAATCGCCGTGCACCCATTCCGCGAGCCGATTGATATCCATTTGCGGAAATCCGCGCCCACCGCCCTGGTATGCGCGGCTGGCATCGGTAAATCGGTCGCAGATAACCCAGCTTCCTGCAGCCAGTGCCGGCTGAATGACGTTGTTCACGTGCAAGGATCTTGACGCGAACATCAGCAACAATTCCGTGATATCAGGCACCGGCTCATCGCCGTGTTCAATGAGCATTTCACGAATGCGTTCCGCCATGGGTGTGCCGCCAGGTTCGCGCGTTGTAAGGACGTTAATTCCGCGTTTCTCGATCGCTTCGCGCAGGAACGCTACGTTGGTGGACTTGCCAACACCTTCAATGCCTTCGACGGTAATGAACTTGCCGGTTTCCATGTCATCGACCCTTGTTGCGCTGGCTTCTCAATCGCCGCAGGTAGTCGGCCACGGCGGCATCGTGTTCTGCTTTCGTTGCCGAGAACTGGTGACTGCCGTCGCCGAGGCCGGTGGCGACGAAATAGAGTTCTTCGCCATCAGCGGGTTGAACGGCGGCGTTTATTGCAGCACGTCCCGGCATGGCAATCGGTGTCGGCGGTAATCCGTGTCGTGTATAGGTGTTGTAAGGCGTATCTTTTCGCAGATCTTTTCTCGTCAAATTGCCATCGAAACCTGGACCGATACCATAAATAACGGTCGGATCAGTTTGCAGCCGCATGCGTTTTTGTAGTCGTCGTGTGAAAACACCGGCAATGCGAGGACGTTCGTCCGCACGCGCGGTTTCTTTTTCAATGATCGAGGCGAGAATCAGGGCTTCATAGGGTGATCCCGCCATGGAAGATGCGCTTCTTCCCGCCCATTCTTCGGCCAGCGCTGCTTGCATGTGCTCATAGGCCTGCTGCAGCAATTCTCGATCGCTGGTATTGCCTGGAAAATGGTAAGTCTCAGGCAGAAACAGGCCCTCTGGGTGGCGCGCCTCGGCGCCAAGTCTTTCAAGCAGCGCTGGCCAATCTTCATCATTCATCGTTGCGACAAGTCGCGGATGATCGTGCAACGCTTGCAAAATATCCCAGCGGTTCCAGCCTTCAATAATCGTGAACGAGTACAAGCGAACAGCGCCACTTGTAAACTGTCCGAGCAGGTTCCTGGGAGTCGTTCCCGCCTCGATGAAGTATTCGCCGGCCTGGATTGCGCCGGCCTGATCAGTCCAGCGTGCGTACAAGCGCAACAGCGTCGAATTGCTGATGATGCCCTGCTCTTCCAATTTCGCAGCGACCCCACCGAAAGACGATCCCGATTCAATCTCGAAGTCCACACCGCCGTCGGTAATCGCGACCGGATTATCGAGAAATCGATTCATATGGACGGCACCCAGCGTCACTGCACTGGCAATTAACAGCAGCACTGCGACAAGAATCCAATGCAAAAGCCTCACGCAGTGCACTCCGTAACACCGTGATCGGTTGCCAGGGCCATGACCTGCCGCGTGATCGGGCCAACTGACCAATGAAATTCCCGACAACGTCTCACGGGCAAAATACCGAACTGGCTATTGCTTAGAAATACTTCGTCCGTCATGCGCAACTCGTCAATTTCAAAATCACGCACGTCACAAGCGATGCCGGCGTCTTCCAGCCAGCCGATGACTTGTTGGCGCATTATTCCGGAGACGCCGCATCGGGTGATTGCTGGAGTAATTAGCACAGCCTGCGTGGTGATAAACACGTTGCTCATGGTACCGCAGATAAGCCGGGTGTCCGTGTCCAGCATCAAGCCTTCAAAAACAGTTTCATCGTCCCATTCGGAACGACCGAGCACCTGCTCAAGTCGATTGAGAGACTTTATGCCTGCCAGTTGCGGCTGAATTGCCAGTCGGGTCGCGCAAATCCGGACTTCGACACCTTCCTGATAGTGGCTGACCGGCAATGGTTGCCCGGGAAATATGCCAACTCGGATTGTTGGGCGGGTGCCTGGACGACGCCCGTAGCCACGTGGACCGCTGCCTGCGGACACAATAATCTTGAGCGTGGCAAAGTCGGCAGCACTTTCCATCGAGTGAATGGCGGCATCCGCGTCGGCCCGCACGGCCGCAACGGACGGAGGCTCGATTCCGAGCTTTTCACAGCCCATTTGCAGGCGAGCCATGTGGTCATCCCAGAATCGAGGTTTACGGCCGCGTATAGCAACGGTCTCAAACAACCCGTCGCCGTACTGCGCGGACCGATCGTCGACTGGAATTGAATCGATGATTTGTCCATTGCTGATCCAAATACTCATTGTGAGAGCGCCCGAATCAGGCCCTTGGCCTTGGCCCTGGTTTCACTCAGTTCCGCCTCAGGTTCCGAATCCGCAACGATGCCCGATCCTGCCCGCAAAGTGACTCGCTTGCCACGAATAACCAGGGTTCGAATCAGGATATTGAGATCCAGGGATCCGTCGCGGTTCAGGTAACCAAACGAACCTGTGTAGGCGCCCCGCGGCCCTGTCTCGAGTTCGCTGATAATTTCCATGCATCGAACCTTGGGACATCCTGTGATCGTGCCGCCCGGAAAAACCGCACGTATGACTTCGCCGGGCGTTATATCGGCGCGCAATTGTCCTCGCACGTTAGAAACAATGTGGTGCACGTGGGCGTAGCTTTCAATCACCATCTTTTCGTTCACCTCAACCGTGCCAGGGTCGCATACGCGGCCAAGATCGTTTCGCTCAAGGTCAATTAGCATTACGTGCTCGGCACGCTCCTTCGGATGGGCGAGCAACTCTTCCAACAGTTGTTGATCTTTGGCTTTGTCGGTCGAACGTGGTCGCGTTCCCGCAATGGGTCGCGTCGATGCGATTCCGTTTTTCACCTGCAGTAAACGTTCCGGCGATGACGAGACCACGCTAACGCCGCGCCACCTGATGAGTCCCGCAAATGGACCCGGATTCGCCGTGCGCAGCGCCCTGTAAATCCTGTTCGCATCAACATCCTGATCCATGGTGGCCGACCAGCCGCGGGAAAGATTGGCCTGGTAGATGTCGCCGCGAGCAATGTATTGCTTGGCCTTTGCGACGGCCTCAAGAAACAACGATGGATCCTCTTCCTCAACAACTGGGCTCGCGTCCAGAGATCGTGATTCGCTCAACGCCTCGGAGGCGGCGACGTCTTCCAGCACAACCGCACAATCGATCCCGCCAGAGGATTCCGCAACCAGAAAGCAATTTCCATCCTGATGGCTACGAATGATTGCCGCCGGACAGCGAACCGCAAATGCAGTTGGCATGATCGGATCCGGACGCAGCTCCAGTCTGGGTTCGACTTCAGAGGCAAGTTCGTAGCCGAGATACAGAAACCATCCGCCCGTGAACGGCCAGTCGTCTCCCGTAGAATCCACTTGTTCTTGTTGCCACCATGCGTCGAGTGCCAGCAGGAATTCCGATTGATCATTGGAACCGTGACCGGACAATCGTCCCGGTTGCTCAAGGATGAGGGCATCACCGTTCGTTATAAACAGGACATCGAAGCCGCCCAAAGTCGCGCTGGTAGC
>SMVA01036991.1_pt1 | contig 12521 bp, 11 predicted proteins | sample 2456451 | NCBI WGS metagenome assembly SMVA01 (sample SAMN11095933, study PRJNA526329) | marine sediment metagenome | biome: Marine sediment; feature: Surficial sediment; material: Deep marine sediment; isolation source: Hadal surficial sediment | place: Pacific Ocean | collected 2014-05 | depth...
AAAAATTTTGGTGCCGAGAAGAGGACTTGAACCTCCACGAGCAAAAAGCTCACTGGCACCTGAAGCCAGCGCGTCTACCAATTCCGCCACCTCGGCATCTGACCTTGAATCCGGGATTCAGTCTATAAACTGCTCAAGGGAAGTGGGGAACCCCCGAACCGGAGCGCACTCTACCCATTCAGCATTTCGCTGTCAATACAAAGGATGCTTAATGATGATAATTTCAGTTCGGTCCGGACCGGTCGAGATCATGTGGATCGGCGCTCCAGTGAGACGTTCTATTTCCTTCAGGAAGGACTGTGCAGTGGCCGGCAACTCATCGAATTGCGTCATACCGCGGGTGGTCTCTTTCCAGCCGGGAAATGATTGGTACACCGGTTCGATATTTTCCCAGTCCTCTGGATTGGTTGGCGGCACTGAAATTTCTTCACCATTTAAGCGGTAGGAGATACAGATTTTCAGCTCATCCATGCCATCGAGCACATCCAGTTTGGTTACACAAAAACCGCTAAGTCCGTTCAGCCTGACAGACCGCCTTAGTGCCACGGCATCCAGCCAGCCACAGCGTCTTGGCCGTCCCGTGGTGGCACCAAACTCGGCTCCGCGCTCAGCAATACCCGCACCCACATCATCAAATAATTCGGTCGGAAACGGCCCTGCACCCACCCGTGTGGTGTAAGCCTTGGTAATTCCGAGGACATAATCGATGGCGTCCGGGCCAATACCTGCACCCGTACATACGCCGCCAACCGTTGTATTCGATGACGTCACATAAGGATAAGTACCATGGTCGATGTCCAGCAGCGTACCCTGTGCACCTTCGAACAATATTTTCTTGCCCTGCTCTCTTAACTCATGCAATGTGCCACTGACATCGCCTATCAATGATTCAAATTCGGCGCCCAATTGCAAAACACTGTCCAGGATAGGCTGGACTTCCATGCGCTGTTTGCCAAAACGGCTGACCAGAACAAAATTGTGATAATCCATTACTGCGAAGAGCTTTTCAGACAAGGCTGAGGCATTGAGCAGGTCAGAAACCCGAATACCACGACGTGAAGCCTTGTCCTCGTATGCCGGACCGATTCCGCGGCAGGTTGTACCAATCGCCTTTTGGCCGCGCGCTTCTTCCCGAGCCCGGTCCAGGGCCTCGTGATAAGGCATGATGACCGGACATGAGGGAGATATTATGAGGCGCGAACGAACATCGACACCCTGTGTTTCAAGCTGGTCAATTTCTTTTTTAAGCGCTTCGAGAGAAAGTACAACACCATTTCCAATCAGGCACTGAACGCCCGCTTGCATGATGCCGGCGGGAATCAGGTGCAGTACGGTTTTGTCACCGGCGATAATCAGGGTGTGTCCTGCGTTGTGTCCGCCCTGAAAACGGACTACAGCGTCCATATCACGACTTAACAGGTCGACAATCTTGCCTTTCCCTTCGTCACCCCACTGGGTGCCCAATACCACGATGCTGGTGGTCATGCTTTGTTCATCCGCCTGTATTGACGCTCAAGATACGAGTTTATAAGCAGAACCGGGATTCCTTGCCGGGGTTCCCTAATTAAGCAACTGGAGCAGAAGCGCCCCTGAGAGCATGCTGATGATACCCGCAATCCGAATACCACGGGCACCCAATTTTGATGCATCTTGCATAAGCTTCAGCCAGGCCGATGGCGCAATACCCGGAAGAAGACCTTCCAGGATCAACAGCAGGGCAACCGCAGTCAACAGGTCCTGTGACATGGCAGCTTGCAGTTCTTTGCTAAAGAAACAGCGGCTTTACCGGCCGCTGTCCCTGCCAAAATAGTTAAAGAACTCTGAGCTCGGATCCAGAACTAAAACGTCCTGCTGCCCGCCAAATGAATTACGGTAAGCCTGCAGGCTGCGATAGAAGGCGTAAAACTCTTCATCAGCACCATAGGATTCAGCATAAATATTGATAGCCCTGGCATCTCCGGTACCGCGCTCGGTCTGTCCTTCTCTCTCCGCATTAGCCAGGATGATCTGAACCTGGCGATCAGCGTCTGACCGAATCCGCTCTGCTTGCTCGCGACCTTCAAAACGATAAAGGTTAGCTTCTTTCTGGCGATCGGCAGCCATGCGGCGGAATATTGATTCACGCACGTCTTCAGGCAACTCAATGCTCTTGATACGAACATCAACCACCTCAACACCGAAATCTGCGGCAGCCTCGTTCGCAGTCTGTTGAATGTCACGCATGGTGCTGACACGTTGTTCAGAAATCAGTTCAACCAGGGTCCGGCTGGCGATCTGGTTGCGGATACGTTCGCGAACAATACCGTCCAGTCGTCTGCGCGCGATTTGCTCGTCACCACCGCTGGTTGCTGTGTAGTAACCCGATACGTCGGTGATTCGCCATTTCACGAAAGAATCGACTTCCACGAATTTTTGCTCGGAAGTGATCATCGCCTCGGGTGCTGTATCGAGTGTGAGCAACCTTTTTTCAAACTTTCGGATATTATTAATAAACGGAAATTTGAAGTGTAGACCCGCCTGATAGTCAGACTTCACAATCTTGCCCAACTGGAATCGAATGGCATATTCGGTCTCACTAACGGTAAATACACTACCCAGCAAGGTACCACCCAAAAGCACGATCAGGATATAAATCAAGTTCCTGCTCATCATCTTCTCTCCCTGTTAGCTTTCCGGCCTGAATTCGAGCCTCCGGCAGCTCCCTGGGAGTTACCAGAATCCGCCCCTATTATAGGCGGCGGCAAACGAACCGAAGACTGATTGCTGCCCAGGGAATCCAAAGGCAGATAAAGAATATTGGCACTCGAATCGACATCGAGCAGAACTTTCCTGGAACGTGACAGGACACTTTCCATGCTTTCCAGGTACATGCGTTTCCTGGTGATGGCAGGCGCTTGCCGATACTCGAACAACACCTGGTCAAAGCGGGCCGCTTCACCTTCAGCCAGGGCGATGGTTGAATCGCGATAACCCAGCGCTTCCTGCACTACCCTTGCGGCGGCACCGCGCGCTTCCGGGATCACACTATTTGCATGTACCCTCGCTTCTTCGATAAATCGTTCGCGGTCTTCCCGGGCGCGGATAACATCAGAATAAGCTTCCTTTACCTGCGCTGGTACGGTTACGTCAGTGAGGTTAAATTGCGTGATCTCAATGCCAGCCGCGTAACTGTCAAGCGTAGCTTGTAAAACACGCTGAGTCTCCTGTCGAACCAGTTCACGCGTTGAGCCTTCCAGGATTTCGTCGAGGCCGTTGGTACCCACCGATTCCCGCAGAGCACTTTCAGCCGCTTGTCTGAGTGTAATTTCAGGGCTGCGAACCTTAAACAGGAAGTCCTCAGCACTTGAGACCCGGTACTGAACCTGGTAACTGAATTCGACCAGGTTTTCGTCCTCGGTCAGCATATGACCCCGATCGTCCACCGAACGGACAGTACTTACATTGACTGTGGTTACCGATTCGATTGGCCGTGGTAAGGTCAGGTTTATACCAGGCTGCAAAACTCGTGAGAATTTGCCAAAACGGAGCACAACGCCTCGCTCGGCCTGATCGATGATATGGATGGCATTCCAGCCGACCCAAAATACCAGCAAAAGCAGGATCAATGAAAACATTCCCCCTTTACCGGAGTCAGATTTATCGCGGCCGGATCCTCCACCAAATATGGACCGCATACGCGATCTGATATTTTTGAATACATCATCGAGGTCGGGTGGTTGTTGATTTCCGGAATTCCAGGGGTCTTTGTTTCCCTTACCGGGTTCTTTCCAGGGCATATGTCTCTCCTGTGAAGGGCAATTACTAAAGTTTGATTGATAGCTGCAAAATTGGGTTTACAAGCTGATGTTTCAAGCCCAAATGTTGCTCAAAAACGAATTTTATCGCAATCAGCCGGACAGGGCTTGTGCCGTTAGGGGTGTTTCACCTGTAGATATTACCTGATCCCTGATAAGTGTTCCCATAGCGCCGGGTTGTCCGGCCAAACGCTCTACCAGGTTTTTTGGCAAATCAAGACACAAAATCCAGGCACCATCCTCAGCAATACTTTCATCGCTGACCACTCCCAACTCAAATAACTGCGCACGCAAGCGGGCATCGCGACCGCCCAGTTTAACCCGGGCTGTCACCCTTTCGCCTGCCAGGCGGTCACAAATTGCGTCTTGCAGCTCATCCACCCCCAGTCCGTTCAAAGCTGAGATGGAAACCTGCTTTACCACCCCGTTCCCATCGCGTTGAATACTGGCTGCCCGTCCGACCCGGTCAATTTTATTGTAAACACGGATGACGGGAATCAAATCAGCCCCAATGGAGGCAAGCACATCTTCAACTTCCTCCCGTCGCTCGGTACAAAACGGATCCGATGCATCGACCACATGTAACAGCAGATCCGCTTCCCTGGTTTCCAGCAATGTTGCGCGGAATGCAGCGATAAGTTCCGGCGGAAGTTCACTGACAAACCCCACGGTATCGGCCAACAGGATCTTTGAGTTCTGCTGTTTGGCGAATTGTCGAACCGTTGGATCCAGGGTTGCAAACTGCATATCCCGGGTATCGACATCCGATTCGGTCAAGCGGTTAAACAGCGTGGACTTCCCGGTATTCGTATAACCTACCAATGCAACGGTCTGCACTTCGTTCCGCTGCCTTTGTCGCCTGCTTTGCTCACGCTGGCGGTGTACTTTCTCGAGTCTTGCATGCAGGGAACGAATGCGATGACCGATTAGCCTGCGGTCCGTCTCAAGCTGCGTTTCACCAGGTCCGCGCAGGCCGATACCGCCTTTTTGCCGTTCAAGATGGGTCCAGCCCCGCACCAGGCGTGTAGACAGATGTCGAAGCTGGGCCAGTTCAACCTGTAGCTTGCCTTCGTATGAGCGCGCACGCTGCGCGAAAATATCCAGTATCAGGGTAGTTCGATCCAGCACGCGGCAGTTGCAGCGTTTTTCGATATTCCGCTCTTGCACGGCACTGAGCGGCCTACTGACCAGGACCAGGTCTGCTTGTTGCTGGTCAACCATATCTGCAAGTTCATCAATTTTACCGCGCCCAACAAAAAACCTGGCATCAGGTTTGTCGCGTGGAGCGGTGAGTACAGCAATAAGCTCTACGCCGGCAGAAAACGCCAGCTCCTGAAACTCATCAAGCGCGTCCGGACCTGTAGTGGAAAAAGTAGGGTGCAGTATGATCGCGCGATTACCGCGCTCTGCCCTGTCAAACAAGGAATCCCCTACTCTTCTTCTTCATCCTCATCAAAAACCTTGACATTCCGTGCGGGTACGACTGTTGAGATAGCATGTTTATAAATCATCTGGCTGACGGAGTTTTTGAGTAATACAACAAACTGGTCAAATGATTCAACCTGCCCCTGCAACTTGATACCATTTACAAGATAAATTGAAACGGGGACCCGTTCACGACGAAGTGCATTCAGGAATGGTTCCTGTAATGATTGACCCTTTGACATGGTCTTTCTCCTTTTTTTAATTCTTCCGCACAAGGCGGTATAAAGAAGACAGCGGTATTAACAATGCGAAGCTAGAAATTCCCTTACAGCATCAAACACCTTATCCTGACTTTCTTCTACCTCCAAATCATACCACAGCGCATGCGCTTCACGACGAAGCCAGGTCAATTGACGTTTGGCCAGTTGACGGGTTGCAACAATGGCTTTTTGTTGCCATTCAGACTCAGTCAACTGCCCGTTCAGCCATTGCAGGCACTGTCGATATCCGACTGCACGCGTTGATGGCAGGTCAACATGCAGGCCGACTTGTTGTTGCAAGGCTTTAACTTCAGCCACAAACCCATCGTCAATCATGTTTTGGAAACGTTTTTCGATCCTTTGGTGTAACACTTGCCGGTCTTGCGGACAGACAACAAGTTTGAGTGAAGCATAATTGCTTTTTCTAGTTCCAGAACCGGTTTGTAGCGTGCTGATCGGCTGGCCGGTAATCCGGAGTACTTCCAGCGCCCGTTGAATGCGTTGCTTATCATTAGGGTTAATTCGACCGGCTGCTTTGGGATCGAAGCGGGCAAGGACGTCATGCATAGCGGCGAGCCCTTTTTGTGCTATTTCCTCATCCAACTCGGCCCGGATCTGCGGATCAGCAACAGGAAGGTCTGACAAGCCCTCCAGCAAGGCGCGGAAATACAGCATCGTGCCACCCACCAGCAAGGGGATACGTCCCAATGCGTGAATTTTATTAATTTCCTCATGCGCATCCGCACTGAACCTGGCAGCCGAGTAAGCTTCCTGTGGGTTACATATATCGATCAATCTATGCGGAGCTTTTTGTAAAGTCTGTGCATCCGGCTTGGCCGTTCCGATGTCCATTCCCCGATAAACAAGTGCAGAATCGACACTGATGATATCAAGCGGAAAATGCTCAACCAGGTCAACCGCCAAGCCTGTCTTGCCGGAGGCAGTAGGCCCCATTACGCAGATTAAGGGCGCCGATTTCGCAGTTTGCCGGCGGCTCAATTCAACGACCGCGGAGAAACAGTTGGTCCAGTTTCTGCAGATTCAGCTGGATCCATGTCGGACGCCCGTGGTTGCACTGGGCGGATCGCTCGGTACGTTCCATGTCCCGCAATAAAGCATTCATCTCAGGGATACTCAATTGACGGTTAGCCCGCACGGAACCATGGCACGCCATGCTGGACAATACTTCGTCCATTTCGGATTCAATCCGGCTGCTTTCACCGTCCATGGTCAATTCTGACAACACATCCATGATCAGGCCTTTCATGTCCGCCTTTTGCAACAATGTAGGCACCTTTCTGATCATTATTTCTTCCGGCCCAATCCGGTTGCACTCAATTCCTAATTCAAGCATTCGATCATGGTGCTTCTCAGCCTGATCAGCTTCACGCTCCGATACCCTGACATTAACCGGCACCAGCAATGCCTGGCTGCGAATTCCATCGTCCGCAAGGCCGCTTTTAAGTCTTTCATAAGTAATTCGTTCATGTGCTGCATGCATATCCACCAGCACCAGTCCATCGACATTCTGGGCCAGGATATACACGCCATGTAATTGTGCCAATGCGAATCCCAATGGCGGAATTTCTTCGCCTTCCGGAGCTTGCGTTATGCCCGGCCCCGAAGCGGAAAGTGCCTGGGCATAATGGGATATCTGTTCACCAACGGCCATCGCCAACCCCGCCTGGCGGGGAAAAGCAGTGACATTGGTGGCTGCGGTCTCACCACCCATCCCGGTACCGGGCCGCATCGCTCCCGCACCCACACCGGCATCAGCCAACCTGCGGTGCAAGCTCGAATAAAGGAAATCATGCACGCTGCGCGAATCACGGAACCGAACCTCGTGTTTCTGAGGGTGCACATTGACGTCAACCAGGCGTGCCGACATTTGCAGAAACAGTACAAAGCCAGGATGACGTCCGTGAAACAGCACATCCCGGAAAGCCTGTCGGACCGCATGGGCAATGACCCTGTCTTTGACAATGCGCCCGTTGACAAAGAAAAACTGCCGATCCGCCTGTGCGCGGTTATAGCGTGGTTCCGCCACCCAGCCATGCAGACTCAAGTCAGACCGTTGTTCGTCAACCAATAAGGCATGGTCCAGGAATTCCTGACCACAGAGTTTTGCCACTCGACCAGCCTGCTGCTCCGGTTCAGGTGCAGCAGCGAGTCGCCGAATTGCTTTGCCGTTGTGAATCAATTCAAAGGCAACATCAAACCTTGCCAGCGCCATCTTTTTGATCAATTCATCTATATGGGAAAACTCTGTACGATCCGTGCGCAGAAATTTGCGCCTGGCAGGAACGTTATAAAACAGATCTCTCAATTCAATGCGGGTACCCGCCTCACCTGCCGAAGGAACCGGACTTCCTGCTTGGCCGGATGTAACACTCACCTGCCAGGCATGCTCTTGCCCGGATGTGCGGGAAGTCAGTTTCATACGCGAAACAGATGCAATACTGGATAATGCTTCGCCCCGGAAACCTAAAGATGCAACAGCTTGCAGATCTTCCAGACTCGATATCTTGCTGGTGGCATGTCTTTGCAATGCAAGACCGAGGTCTGTTTTTGAGATCCCGGCTCCGTCATCACTGACCCGGATCATTCCCTTGCCGCCCTGCTCGATTTCCACCCGAATGAGTCCCGCGCCGGCATCAAGGCTGTTTTCGATCAATTCCTTGACCACTGAAGCCGGACGCTCAACAACTTCACCAGCGGCGATCTGGTTGATCAGGAATTCGGGTAAGACATGTATTGGCATTGAAAGCGATTTTTGATCTAGGGAACCTCTGATCTATTCTGGGCGAAGTAGATTGTAATTCAAAATGTTCAGATGCAAGGTGCAGATCAAGTCTGCCAAAGATAAATTTTTAAGCAGGCTTAGCTTGACGGGATAACCAGTTCTTTCCCTACAAAGATAGTATCACCACTGCCGCGAATGTTGTTGGCGTTACGCAGGCTGTTCAGGCTCACACGATAACGTGTCGCAATACCGCCCAGTGTATCTCCACGCGCGACCACGTGACGATCGGCAGACCTGTTTGCAGCGATCCAGGTTCCAGGCGGCGGGCTACGGTAGAAATAATCACGAATACCCTGTGCAATCGAGCGACCCATACGTTGCTGAAATTCTTTTTGGCCCAACTTTTTCTCTTCCGCCGGGTTGCTGATAAACGCAGTTTCTACCAGTACCGAAGGAACATCCGGCGACTTCAAAACCAGGAAGTTGGCCCGGCCTACATGGTTTTTATGCGTTTTGCCGACATGCTTCAGCGAGCCAAGAATGCTATCTGCCACCTGGTTACTGGCCCCCATGGTTGCGCTTTGGGACAGATCAAGCAGTACCGAAGCGAGCATGTCGTCTTTCGGGTCCAGTTTCACGCCGCCAATCAGGTCAGACCGGTTTTCACTATCGGCGAGAAGCCGCGCAAATTCACTGCTGGCGCCGCGCCGGGAAAGGACAAACACTGAACTGCCATGAACACGTGAATCCTTGAAGGCATCGGCATGAATGGAAACAAACAGGTCAGCGCGCGCCTTGCGGGCTTTTTCATAGCGCGATCTGTGCGCCATGTAATAATCACCATCCCTGATTAACAAACCCTGCATTCCCGGCTCGGCATCTATTTGTTTTTTCAGTTCCCTGGCAATCGCGAGTACTACGTTTTTCTCGCGGGTTCTTTTCGGTCCTGAAGCACCTGGGTCCTCGCCGCCATGACCGGCATCGATCGCCACTATGACATTACGGTTGTTTTTTTGTATATCCGAGACACGTTTAATCGAACCTGACTGTTTGCCGGAACTTCCGAATAAATCTACCACCAGCCGGTGCCCGTATTGCCCGGTAGGCGCAAGAATAAAGCTTTTCATTTGTACCTGTTCATTCAGATCAAGCACAATTCGAAGCACATCGTCACCAGGCTTGCCGTGCCGAACTGATGCAATAACACCGGATTTTATGGTGTCAGTCTGGAATGAATTGTTCAGTCGTACCGACTTAAGGTCAATGACGACCCGGTTCGGGTTTTTCAAAGTGAAGAGTTTGTATTCTGCCGGTTCGCTGAGATCCAGCACTGCACGGGTTTTGTCGGGGTCTGTCCACACGCGAAGATTGCTCACCTCAGCGGCCATTGCCTGAAGCGAAGTGGTCAGAAGCAGAACAATTAGGATGCGGCACAATGCCATGTTTGGCTTCAACCTCCGTGTCGAGAATTTAATGATGAATTGCTTTTCCGGAAAAAGCAAGAGTTTTTCTTTAAAAACCGTTAGATATAAAGACTAACTAGAAAGTTCATTGAATGGAGTTTGCAAGTACTATTTGAAGGTTTTCAGTGATAGACGTATGAAAGGCGAACAGTAATTCACGTTCTGTACCTGCATGTGAGAACCGAATTGTGAGATCGGGCGTAGCAAGGTGTGGGTCGCCACGCTCAGGCCATTCAATCATAAATACTGATTTTGAGCTATGTAGATCCTGCAGGCCAAGAAACTCCAGTTCACCCGCTTCAGCTATACGGTAGAGGTCAACATGAACCACTTCGAAATGGCTTAATGTGTAACGCTCAAGAAGACCATAGGTGGGGCTTTTGACGATTCCTTTGTAACCCAATTTTCTTAGCATTGCCCTGGTAAATGTGGTCTTGCCTGCTCCCAGGTCTCCCCGAAGGTAAACCATCAATGGTGCGACCAGGCTTGTGGCCATTACAGCTGCCAGTTGGCTCAAGCCTGCCTCATCCAGTGGCCCGGTTTCCAGAGAATGAATTTTCGGTAGAACATTCATTGGCAATTCAAACAAGAACCTGGTGCAGGCTGTCAATAATGTCACCGGCCAGCATACTTTGCTCGCCAAGGGCAGATGCCGCAAGATCACCTGCAGCCGCATGTGCAACAACACCCGCTCGTGCTGCATTCCATAAATCAAAGCCCTGGCCCAGAAAAGCGGCAATAACTCCGGTCAATACATCGCCACTACCAGCGGTGGCCATACCAGGGTTACCCAATGGACAAATTGCGAACTTTCCTGTTGGCTTGGCAAGCACGCTTCCACATCCCTTTAATACCACTACAGCGTTGAATTGGGCGGCGATTTTGCAGGCACTTTCTACCCGGTTTGACTGAATTTCCGCGGCACTGATATTTAAAAGCCTGCCAGCCTCTGCCGGATGAGGTGTCAGTATCCAGTTATTTCTTTTGCATGTCTTGAGCGCCAGTAAATTCAGGCCATCGGCGTCCAGCACCAGTGGCTTACCGGACTCCAAACAAAGATGAAGCAGTTGACGGGACCATTTATTGGTTCCGAGCCCCGGCCCTATCGCGACCGTTGTGGCCTTTGCCAGCATCGTTTCCAGCTGTTGCGGCCTGGAAATGCCGTTGACCATTAATTCAGGCCGGGTCAGATTCAATGACGGTGCATGCTCGGGATGGGTTGCAACAGTGACCAGTCCACTACCGGACCTCAATGCAGCCTCACCGGCAAGTCGCACAGCGCCGCCCATCCCGGCGTTTCCACCCACAACAAGCAGATGGCCGAACTGCCCTTTATGAGAATTCCTGTTCCGTCGCTTGAGTAATTCCAGCAACAGCTTGTTGCGAATAATTTCGCCATTGCCCGTCACCGAAGCATAGACCGCATCAGGTATCTCCAGTGAATCGAAACTTATTTCACCTGTGTAATCAGGTCCATCACATGTCACCAGCCCCTGTTTCAGGCCGATAAAGCTCAAGGTCAACTCAGCTTTCAAGGCCATTCCCATCACCTGCCCGGTATCCGCATTCAGACCTGACGGGATATCCACTGCAATAGCCGGACATGGTTGATCATTCATCCAGCCAATAACCTCTGCAAACCCACCCTCGACCGGCCGATCCAATCCAGTACCCAAAAGTGCGTCGATTATCAGATCGGGGCAATCCTCTTCATCTGCTGGCGGCCAGTCAACAACCTGGCCTCCGCTGCTTTGCCATTCCCGGGCAGCAATTGAGGCTTCATTTCTTAATCGCCCAGTTGAGGTTAATGCATATACCCGGACCCGCTTGCCGGCTTGTTTGGCCAGTCTGGCAATGACATACCCGTCACCGGCATTGTTTCCGGCACCACAAACTACAACCCATGCATCGGCATCGCGATACCGGCCCTGAGCGAGATCGAAAACTGCCTGCCCCGCCCGCTTCATTAGTTCGTAAGCGTCAATTCCATGATCATTGATTGCGCACGTATCCAGACACCTGACCTGCTCCGCGGTATACAATTTTAAATTACGCCCTGACATGGATTCATTATAACGGTGAAGCGGCCTTCAAAAACCAATCAAAGTCCTCTTTCAAGGATGAATCCTGATCAAATCAGCAGCCTGGCCGACGAAATTCGACACTGGGGTGAAGCACTGGGTTTTCAGCAGCTTGGGTTCACCGATACCCGGCTTGATGAGCACGAGCAGCACCTGGCCAACTGGCTGCAAAAAAATTACCACGGCGAAATGGAATATATGTCCCGCCACGGTACCCGCCGTAGCAGGCCTGCTGAACTGGTCCCCGGCACCGTCAGTGTCATTTCCGTGCGTATGGACTATTTGCCCCCCGGCACTACTGAAATTGACGAGTTATTGGCAGACCACGATAAAGGCTTTGTCTCACGATATGCCCTGGGTCGCGATTATCACAAGCTGATGCGGCAACGATTACAGAAGTTGTCGAACCGGATAGAAGCGAAGATTGGTCCGTTTGGCTACCGTGTATTTGTTGATTCAGCACCGGTTCTGGAAAAGGCACTGGCCGAAAAAGCCGGACTGGGATGGATAGGAAAACACAGCAATCTCCTCAACAGGCAAGCAGGCAGCTGGTTTTTTCTTGGGGAAATTTATACTAACTTGCCTTTTCCCATAGATGAACCAGCGACAGAACATTGTGGCAACTGCACAAAATGCATTGATGTCTGCCCAACACAGGCAATCGTTGCACCGTTTCAGGTCGATGCCAGGAAATGTATTTCCTACCTGACTATTGAGTTGCGCGATTCGATACCCGAGCAATTCAGAGCCCAGAT
>SMVA01369677.1_pt1 | contig 12520 bp, 5 predicted proteins | sample 2456451 | NCBI WGS metagenome assembly SMVA01 (sample SAMN11095933, study PRJNA526329) | marine sediment metagenome | biome: Marine sediment; feature: Surficial sediment; material: Deep marine sediment; isolation source: Hadal surficial sediment | place: Pacific Ocean | collected 2014-05 | depth 0-1...
ACATAAAATGTAAATGAGAACAGGATCACCGCCGCACCAATGCGCATGATCATCTTGCGGCCTGGATCTTGTGGCGGGCCGGCAAGGAACTCGGTCAGGGTCAATGCGTTGTGTTCTCGACTGCGCTCCCATAAGCGTGGTGCAACCCAGAACCAGTTGATAAAAAAGCCGAGCAGGGTGGACGGGATCAACCAGATTGCCGGCAGTCCCCAGGCATAGGCAGCACCGGAAACACCCAGCAGGCTCCACGCAGATGAAGAACTGGCAGAAGCACTCAGGGCGGCTACGGCCGCACCCAGTTTTCGGCCGCCGAGGTAGAAGTCTTCATTGTCATCGGTGCGCTTGCTCGCCCACCAACCTATACCCAGCAGCAGGACCTGGTAAAACACCAGTGTGACAATAAGCGCGTTCATGATACAAAGCATAACCTTGTGGGGTTGACACTACACTAACTGATTATTTGAAACATTTTGTTTGCGCAACGGGTCGTATACGTGGACAATTCGCAAACTGTTTGTGATGGAGAATTAACAGCATGAATTTTATTAAGCGCGGTGGTTTGTTTTTGGCGGCCACTGCATTTTCAATTAATACATGGGCGACTGAATTGAATACAGACGAACAGAAACTGGGTTATATCATTGGTATGGATATCGGCAAATCACTGCGTGAGCAGGGTACCGAGGTTGATCTTGATACATTGATCGAAGCCATTCGCGCCATCTACCTCGATGAAGAATTGGCCATGTCGACTGAAGAAGCGGCCACCGTTCGTCAGGCGTATGTCGCAGAACGGCAGGCGCATCAACAGGCAAAGACAGCCGAAACAGGTAATGCCAACATTGCTGAAGGTGAGAAATTCCTGGCTGAAAATAAAGTCAAAGAAGGTGTAAGCACCACAGCTAGCGGGTTGCAATACAAGGTCTTGACCATGGCAGACGGGGCCAAACCAGCCGCAACAGATACCGTCAAGGTGCACTACCGGGGAACCTTACTCGATGGAACCGAGTTTGACAGTTCCTATGCACGCAATGAACCGATCTCCTTTGCCCTGAACCGGGTCATCGCGGGTTGGACAGAAGGCCTGCAATTGATGCCGATTGGTAGCAAGTTCGAATTTTATATTGCACCGGAACTGGCCTATGGCGCCGGTGGCGGGGGTCCGATTCCACCAAATTCAACCCTGGTATTTGTAGTAGAACTTCTGGATATAGAAGGGCAACAGTAAATAACGCGAATAGCTGAGTTACTGAAGGTCAATGGCGTGGTCAGGATTGTTTCCAGGGGATTTTTCTTTTTATGCCTTGGGATGCCAACAATTCTGATTGCGCCACCTTTTCAACACTCTGCAGCAAAAACAGCCTGTCATCATGAGTGAAAGTCTGAAAGATCAGTTGCGTGCACTCGGCTTGAGTCCAAAGCGAGGCAGCCCGAAACCTGTTAAGCGGCCCAAAGCGGGACAAAGAACGGTTCCCGGCAAACATGATCGTGGCGAGCTTTCGCTGGATCAGGCCTATAGGATGCGTCATAAGCAGGAGCGTCGGCAAAAACAGGAGGCCGTCGCACATAAGCGTGCTGAAGAGCGACAACGACGCGAAATCAATCGGAAAGTCCTGTCACTCATCAAGCTGCACGCGGTTCGCGATGACACTGCAGAAATCAAACGCAATTTTATCTACAAGGGCCGCATTCGCAGCGTGCTGGTCACGACTGAGCAACTGCAGGCGATTAATGAAGGCAAGCTGGCAGTGGTTTATCTAAGTGGCAACTACCACATGATGCCTGCGGCCAAAGTCGAAGAAGTGCGCCGGTTCGCAGCCGATCACGTACCTGACATGCGTGGTGCGGATACTGAAGGTGAAGAAGAGCACCCGGTGCCGGATGATTTGACCTGGTAAGCGCAAATAGTTTTCAGCTACAGATTGATGTTCGCAACCAGTATTCTCTTTGTCTGATCTAAACTGATGTTCTTGCGTTGCGCATAATCCAGCAGCTGATCTTCAAGCACATTGCCCAATACAAAATAAGTGCTTTGTGGATGGGCAAAATAGTAACCGCTCACAGCGGCGGTCGGCAACATGGCGTAGCCACTGGTTAGCTGCATGCGGGAATTATTCTCTGCATCCAGCAAGGTAAATATTTTTTCCTTCTCACTGTGATCGGGACACGCTGGATAACCGGGGGCAGGGCGGATGCCGCTGTATTCTTCGCCGATCAGGGCTTTATTGTCCAGAGCTTCGTCAGGGGCATAGGCCCAAAAGGATTGCCGTACGAATCGATGGGTATATTCCGCCAGGGCCTCGGCCAGACGATCGGCCAGTGCTTTGAGAAGAATGGATGAGTAGACGTCGTTATCCTGCTCAAATTCTGCCAGCTTCTCCTCGATTCCCAATCCGGCCGTTACAGCAAACAGGCCAATGTGGTCGTTAAGGGCGGCGCTAACCGGTGCAATAAAGTCTGCCAGGCAGTTGTTATGCCGGCCGCTGGCCTTGGGTTTTTGCTGGCGCAAGAAATTCAGACGCTGCAGTTCGCTGGTCCTGGATTGATCACGGTAAACCACCACGTCGTCCTGATCAGACGAGGCCGGGAAAATGCCGACGGTGGCGCGCGCCCGCAGCCATTTTTCAGCAAGGATCTGATCCAGCATGGTACCAGCATCAGCGAACAGTGAACGGGCAGCTTCACCTTTTAGTGTGTCTTCAAGAATTGCAGGGTAGCGCCCCTGCAATTCCCAGGTCTGGAAGAACGGCGTCCAGTCAATCAGCGGTACCAGTTCTGAGAGTTCAACATCCTCGAAGACATGCAAACCGGTATTCGCCGGCGACTGGATGTCGGCCTCACACCATGCCGGGGAAAAACCGTTGGCGCGGGCCTGTTCAAGACTAATGGGCGGAGTACGGGAACTGCCTTTTGCGCGTCGTTCACGCATGCTTGCGTAGTCCTCAGCCACGGTTTTTGCCAGTGCTGCTCGCCCGCTGTCACTGCTCAGTTGCCTGGCCACACCGACCGCGCGGGATGCATCTTTAACCCAGAAGACCCCGTTGGAATACTCGGGATCAATACGCAGCGCGGTATGCAACGGCGAGGTGGTCGCACCGCCGATCATCAGCGGTTGTTGCATCCCCCGGCGTTGCATTTCAGCAGCGACCAAGCGCATCTCCTCCAGTGAAGGTGTTATCAGACCGGATAAACCAATGATATCCACGTCTTCTTTCAGCGCGGTTTCGAGGATAGTTTCAGCGCTCACCATGACGCCAAGATCGATCACTTCATAGTGATTGCAGCCAAGTACCACGGCGACGATATTCTTGCCGATATCGTGCACATCGCCCTTGACGGTTGCCATCAGGATTCGCGTTGGTCTTACCCCGCTTGTTCCCGCCCGGCGCTTTTCTTCCTCGATGTAGGGGATCAAAACGGCCACTGCCTGTTTCATTACCCGCGCACTTTTGACCACCTGCGGTAAAAACATACGGCCATCGCCAAACAGGTCGCCGACCACATTCATGCCATCCATTAACGGACCCTCAATCACATCCAGTGCCTTATCTGAATTGCGCCGGGCCTCCTCGGTGTCTTCCTGGATAAAGGCATTGATGCCTTTTACCAGGGCGTGTCTGAGCCGAACTTCTACGGCTTCTGAACGCCAGGCCTCGTCGCTGACTTCGACCTCCCGGCTACCCTGGAAAGATTGCGCGATTTCCAGCAGACGGTCGGTCGCATCCGGGTTTCGGTTCAGTACGACGTCTTCAACCGCCTCTTTCAAGCGCGGATCGATCTCGTCATACACCTCCAGTTGGCCGGCATTGACAATACCCATGTCCATACCGGCGTGTACCGCGTGGTACAAAAATACACTGTGGATAGCTTCACGAACCCGGTTCTGGCCCCTGAACGAAAAGGAGATGTTACTCACGCCGCCGGAAATCAGTACGCCGGGACAGGCTTGCTTGATGCGCCGCGTGGCCTCGATGTATTCCACACCGTAGTTGTTATGCTCTTCCATCCCGGTGGCGACGGCAAAAATATTCGGATCAAAGATGATGTCTTCCGGTGGAAACCCGACCTCCCGGGTGAGTAGATTCCATGCCCGTTCACAGATGCTGATACGTTTTTCGAGTGTATCGGCTTGTCCGTTTTCATCAAACGCCATGACAATCACCGCCGCACCAAAACGCAAGATCGTGCGTGCCTGTTGCAGGAATATTTCCTCGCCCTCTTTGAGGCTGATTGAATTGACCACGCCCTTGCCCTGAATACAAGCCAGACCTGCTTCCAGGACGTCCCAACGTGATGAATCAAGCATGATCGGCACCCGCGCAATATCGGGTTCGGATCCGATCTGGTGCAGAAAACGCGTCATCACAGCGACGGAATCGAGCAGGCCTTCGTCCATGTTGATATCGATGATCTGGGCGCCATTCTCGATCTGCTGGCGGGCAACCACTACCGCAGCTTCAAAATCATCGGCCTCAATCAGACGGCGGAAAACCGCCGAACCGGTAACATTGGTACGTTCTCCGATATTAACGAAATTCAGTTCCGGTGTGAGTGTCAGTGGTTCAAGCCCGGATAGACGGCAATACGGAATGCCGTCCGGTATGTGTCGTGGCGGCTGATCATCCATGGCTTTAACGATTTCCGCAATATGCTCCGGCGTTGTGCCGCAACACCCGCCGGCGATATTGATCATGCCCTGCGCCGCAAAATCCGCAATGACCGCCGCCATGTGCCCGGGTGTATCGTCATATTCGCCTAATTCGTTGGGCAAGCCTGCGTTTGGATGGACGCTGACCGGGCATTCGGCAATACGGGAAAGTTCCTGCACCCAGGGTCGGAGTTCGGTGGCGCCGAGGGCACAATTGAAACCCACAGCGATCGGCCTGGCATGACGTATTGAATGCCAGAATGCAGCGACCGTCTGACCGGATAATGTACGGCCGCTGGCATCGGTGATGGTGCCGGAAATCATGACCGGTAATCGATAACCCGCCGAGCTAAAGGCATCGTCGATGGCAATCAATGCCGCCTTGCAGTTCAGCGTGTCAAAAATGGTTTCAACCATCAACAGATCACTGCCGCCTTCGATCAAGCCGGTAACCGCCTCGGTATAGGATTCGCGTAACTCGGCAAAGCTGATGTTGCGAAAGTCGGGTCGGTTCACATCCGGTGATAGAGAAGCGGTGCGGTTGGTCGGGCCAAGCGTGCCGATAACATACCGTGGTTTCCCGGGAGTGTCAGCACAGAACCTGTCAACTTCGCGTCGTGCCAGTTCAGCGGCAGCAAAATTCAACTCCCTGACCACCGATTCCATGCCGTAATCGGCCTGGGAAATACTGGTGCTGTTAAAGGTGTTGGTTTGGATGAAATCAGCGCCGGCTTGCAGATAACCCCTGTGAATGTGCCCAATCCTTTCAGTCTGTGTCAGGGTCAGCAAATCATTATTGCCAAACAGCGGCAGGGGGTGGTCACTGAAACGCTGGCCGCGAAAGTCCTGCTCGACCAGGTTCAATGCCTGGATCATGGTGCCCATCGCACCATCAAGGACCAGAATCCGGTCATTTAGCTGTCGCTCGAGGTCCGCGACGAGTTCAGGGTTTTTGTATGCCTGGCGATACATGGTAGTGGCTTAAGCGTCGCAGCTCCTTTCTATACCGGTTTACTGGCGAGCAGTGTTAACACTTCAAAATTCGGCGTGCGTTTCTCAATCGCGGATAGCTGAATGTTGATGGCCTCAAGACCTGCATTGTGACAAAGCTTGCGTAACCTGGATTCTGTGAAACCGAGGTTTAAATGGTCATAGGCAGCGACAGAGTTCTTGTGTTGGTGTTTTTGCAAAGTCACCCCCAATAAGCGGCCACCGGGTCGCAATACCCGCGCGGCTTCAGAGAAAACCGTTTGCGGTGTTTTGGTATAGGTCAACGCATGCATCAGCAGAACGGTATCAAATGCTGAATCTGCAATCGGCAGCTGGTGCATATCACCCAGTTCAAAACTTACGTTTGCAAAGCCAGCCAGGCGTTGCTTGCCGGCATCAACTACCTTTTGGCTGATATCCAGGCAAGTAATGCTACGTGAGCGCGGTGCCAGCAACTCGGCAAGGACGCCATCACCTGATGCGACATCAAGTACATCGCCAAGCTCGAGTAACTGTACGACGGCGCGCGTGGTCGCCTCCCAGGTTCGCCCGGGGGAATAATGGCGTTCCATGTCACCAGCGACGCTGTCAGCCCAGTTTGAGTTGCCGTGTCGCGCAGTCAATGCCTTGCTGACACGTTCGATGTCCCGTTGGATCAGCGGGTCAGATGTGTTACTGCGTAACAGGTCCCACAGGGCTGCCAGACTTTGATCGGCGATGCTGCCGGTCATACGGTAATACATGAATACACCTGCACGCCGATCACTGACCAGGCCGGCAGCTTTGAGCTTTGCCAGGTGGGTGGAAACCCTGGGTTGGGCAAGCTGGGTTATTGCGGATAACTCGGCCACACTGAGTTCTTCGCGATCAAGCAGCATCAACAGACGCAAACGGGTGCTGTCGGCGAGCAATTTGAAATGTTTTGAAGCGTGCTGTAAGTCCATATTCTTGTGAGTATATCCTTCTATCTTGATTTAAAGATATGCTAAAGATTACCGAGTAGATCGGGCCGGGTCAACAGGTTCCAACACCGGGTTTTGAGAGCCTTGTCGAAATGCCACTTTAAACTCGGGGTTAGTAGCGGCATAAAAGCCATGTGCCGGGCATCTAAAGTCTTTATAATTTCTGCAATCATCAATGGCCAGTGTGACGCACTCAGCTCGAATATGTTCTCGGTTATGAAGACTTCAAAACTGACAGGGTAGGAACAATCAGTGCAAACCAGCAGTAACAAGTCCAAACAGGCAATACTTGATCAGATCAAGGTTGTGTTGTCCAACCGCATGCCGGCCAGGGCTGCCAGACAGGCCGCTATTTATAGCGACAACTATTTCAAACGTGTGCCAATCGCCGATCTGAGCCGTGAAACACCGGTTATGCATGCCAGCATGGTGACCCGCCAACTTGAATTCTTACGTCATCGCAAGCCGGGCGAGTTGTTATTACGCGTGTTCAACGCCGGTAAAGAACAGGATGACTGGCAATGCGAACACACCATTGTCGAAATAGCCAATGATGATATGCCGTTTCTCGTCGATACTGCCAATATGGTGATGCAGGAACTGGACCTGGGCGTACATCTGATCATCCATCCGGTATTGAATATTGAACGTGATGCCGATGGCAAGATGCTGGCGTTACACGCCAAGGCCAATAAGCGCTCGGCGGCAGAATCATTCATCCATCTGCATATTGATAAGCAAACTGACCCGACCGTACTGGCAACGCTTGAAGACTTGCTGGAAACCAGGATGGCGCTGGTGCGCACCAGTGTAGATGACTGGCAGAAGATGAAAGACTACCTCGGTGTCGCGATTGACGAGTTTGGCAATAATGCGCCTGACCTGCCTGTTGAGGTACGTGAAGAATGCGTTGCGTTTCTTAAATGGGCCGGTGACCAGCACTTCATCTTAATTGGCGCGCGAACTTATGACATTGTTGAGGAAGGTAACACCATGTTATTGAAGGTGGTCGATGGTTCCGGCCTCGGATTATTGCGTGAACATGGTAAAACCATTCTTAGTCGGCCACTGGCCAGCCTCAGCGGTGAAACGCGTTTCAACCAGAAAGCGCCGTTGATTATCACCAAGACCAATTCCCGATCTCCGATGCACCGTAGTGGATACATGGATTACCTCGGTGTGTTGCGTTTTGATGAAAACGGTCAGGTTATCGGTGAACATCGATTCATTGGCCTTTTTACCTCGACTGCATATTTGCACCGGGTGTCCGATATTCCGCTGGTATCGATGAAGGTCAATACCGTGCTGGAAAACTCTGGCCTGACAGAAAACATGCACGCCTGGAAGTCGTTGTTACACATTCTGGAAACATTGCCACGTGATGAATTGCTACAAGCCAGTAGTATAGATTTGCTCGAGATTGCAACCGGTGTGCTTGATTTGCAGGAGCGACAGGCAGTGCGTCTGTTCATTCGCCGCGAACGCTTCGGGCAGTTTTTCTCCTGTCTGGTGTATATCCCCAGAGACCACTGGAATACGGAAAACCGGGAGAAGATACAGCGTATATTGAAACGGGCCCTGAAAGGGGAGAGGCTGGATTTCACCATACTACTTTCAGAATCAGCCTTGGCGCGCTTGCAGGTCATTATTCGACCCAAATCCGGCACAGATCCGCAACCCGATGTGCGGGCCCTCGAAAATAAAATCGTTAATGCCCTGCGTTCGTGGAAAGAGGACCTGACCAACACCCTGGTACAGAAACACGGTGAAGAAATTGGCTTGCAACTGGCCAGGGATTTCGCCGATGCATTTCCGGCCGCATACAAGGAGGACGTGTCGCCGTGGGTTGCAGCCTTTGATGTTGAAAAAATTGCCCTGTTGATAAACGCGGATGATCTGCAGTTGAGTCTCTACCGTCCAAAGACAAAAGACACGGGTCTGATTCGCTTCAAGGTGTTTAAACGTGATAAATCCATTCCGTTATCCGATGTTTTACCAATGCTCGAAGACATGGGTTTGCACATTGTCAGCGAGCGTCCGTATGAACTGAAATTCGAAGACCAGGCTTCCATCTGGGTTCAGGATTTCGACATGCTCTATGGCAATGGCGCCGACCTGGATATCGAAGCCGTGCGGCAGAGTTTTCAGCAGGCATTTGAAAACACCTGGCGGGGGATTACCGTCAGCGACGGATTTAACGGTCTGATTCTTGCCTGTCAGCTGGATTGGAGGCAGGTTAAAGGCATCCGGGCTTACTGCAAGTACCTGCTGCAGACGGGTATTACATACTCACAGGCCTACATGGAAGAAACCCTGGCAAAGCACCCGTTAATGGCCCGTTTGCTGGTGGAATTATTTGATGCCATGTTTAACCCGGCGCGGGATGAGGAAAGCGATTACCGCAAAGAGTTGGCGGGCAAGAACCTGCACAAAGCGCTTTACGGTCTTTCAACCATCAAACGAAACAAGGATAAATTATTACTCGAGCTTCTGGATAAGGTCGTCGCCGCACGTCGAAAAGACCGGGACACACAGGTCGCAACCATTAAAAAGGTTTTCCGACTTGCCTTGGCCAGGGTCAGCAGCCTGGATGAAGACCGTATCCTGTTTTCGTTTTACGAAGTCATCAAGGGCACACTCAGGACCAATTTTTACCAACGGGCAGAAAATGGTGAACTGCTTGAATACATGAGCTTCAAGCTCGACTCCGCCAAAATGCCACACCTGCCAAAACCATTGCCGTACAGGGAGATCTGGGTATTTTCATCCAGTGTTGAGGGTATTCACCTGCGCGGAGGAGCAGTGGCACGTGGTGGCTTGCGCTGGTCTGATCGCAAAGAAGACTTCAGAACCGAAGTACTTGGACTGATGAAAGCCCAGAATGTCAAGAACACCATCATCGTACCGGTAGGTGCCAAGGGTGGTTTTGTGGTTAAACATCTGCCACAGAACGGTAGTCGCGACGAAATAATGGCGGAAGTAACTCGATGTTATAAGATATATATCAATAGTTTACTAGATATAACAGATAATATAGTTGAAGATAAGATCATACCGCCCAGCGGCCTGATTCGACACGACGGGGATGACCCTTACCTGGTGGTGGCTGCCGACAAGGGTACGGCGACGTTTTCGGATACCGCAAACGCAATTGCAATCGAACGCGGATTCTGGCTGGGTGATGCATTTGCATCCGGTGGTTCGGTCGGTTATGACCATAAAGTCATGGCGATTACCGCGCGCGGGGCCTGGGAAGGTGTTAAACGGCATTTTCGTGAAATGGGCGTAAACATACAAAAAGAGCCGTTTGATGTTGTCGGTATCGGTGACATGTCAGGAGATGTGTTTGGCAACGGCATGTTGCTATCGCCCCAGATTCGTCTAATGGCCGCCTTCAATCACATGCATATATTTCTCGACCCGAATCCAGATATCAAGGCCTCGTTCAAAGAGCGCAAGCGTTTGTTCAAGCTACCTCGCTCCGGTTGGGATGATTACGACCGCAGTTTGATATCCCGGGGTGGTGGCATTTTCTCCCGACTTGAAAAGAGTATCAAGCTCAGCCGGGAGGTGCGGTCATGGCTGGCAATAGAAGAAAAGCAAATGGCACCCAATGATTTAATCCGTGCCCTGTTGAAAGCAGAGGGGGACCTGCTGTGGAACGGCGGTATCGGGACCTATGTCAAATCATCCAGTGAAACCAACGCCCAGGTGGGTGACGCACAGAATAACTGGCTGCGTATAGATGGCAAAGAGTTGCGTTGTAAAGTGGTCGGTGAGGGTGGCAACCTCGGTTTGACCCAGAATGGACGAATTGAATACGCGCGGGCCGGTGGTCGCATCAATACTGATTTTATTGATAACTCAGCCGGTGTCGACTGCTCCGATCACGAAGTCAATATCAAGATACTGCTAAACCAGGCGATACGTGCGGGCAAGCTGAGTTCAGCCCGGCGCAACAAATTGCTGGCAGAAATGACGGATGAGGTGGCGCAACTGGTATTGCGTAGCAACTACTTGCAGTCACAGACCATATCGATGATGGAAATGCTCACCGGTGCACGGCTGGGCGCCAAGCAACATTTTATCTCGGTACTCGAAAAGGAAGGGTTGCTGGATCGTGATCTCGAACAGTTACCACATGATGAAGAGTTGTCGCGGCGCCGTATAGCCGGCAAGGGGCTGTATCGGCCTGAACTGGCTGTATTGTTGTCATACAGCAAAATCATGCTGTACAGGCAGTTGCTTGATTCTGATGTACCCGAAGATCCGTGGCTGTCCCAGGAGCTGCAACGCTATTTCCCACAACCTCTGCAACAGAAATTCAGCATCTACATGGATAGCCACCGTCTGAAACGTGAGATCATCGCAACCCAGGTGACCAACAGCATGGTCAACCGCATGGGCGCATCATTTACATTGCGCATGCACGAGGACACCGGTTCTACTGCTGCTGAAGTTGCCAGGGCATTCACCATTGCCCGGGAAATATTTCGCGCACGGGATTTCTGGAACAAGGTTGAGGCGCTGGATAATAAATTGGCAAGCAGCCTGCAAATATCTTCGACACTCGCGATGTGGAACCTGTTGCGGCAGGCAACCCGCTGGGTTCTTAACCAACCCAAACTAAAACTCGACATACGTGCCAGCATTGAACGACTGGCGCCGGGGCTTGAAATCCTGGAAAAGAAAATCCGGCGCTCGCTGAGTGAAACGGAAAAAGCCCAGGTGCAGGATCGGGCCGAACCATTGATCGCCGGCGGTATGCCGAAAGTTCTAGCCAATCGCGCAGCAATTTTGCATTTGCTGTACCCGGCGCTGGACGTGGTCGAAACAGCAGCCAGGAGGAAAACCGACGTATTGGGCGTGGCAGCCGTCTTTTTTGGCCTCGGTGACAGCTTGTCTCTGAATTGGCTACGTGAAAGCGTAGAAAAGCTGACGGTTGAAGGACAGTGGCATGCACATGCGCGCGGCAACCTGCGTGATGAACTGTATTCGCAACACCGGCGTCTTGCCGGCAGAGCCCTGCAGGCATTCCCGCGGGCTAAAGATCCGGTCAGCAGCTGGATAGAGGCCAATCGCGAAGCTGTGAAGCAGGTAACCGACATGATGGATGATATGCAAGACCTCGGCGCGATGGATTACGCAACCGTATCAGTTGCTGTCCGTTCCCTTGATCAACTATTGCAAGTGACGGCGAAAAAGTGACCGCACAGCGCATCCATTTTTTGGCCAGCCAGGTTGAATCAGCCAATGCGGCCTTGACGATCATGCAGGATCGCTATGGCCATTATGAATTAGCAGAAGCGGAGGTGATTGTTGCCCTGGGTGGCGATGGTTTCATGTTGCGCACGCTACACCGGGTGATTGCAAGCGACTTGCCGGTTTTTGGTATGAAGATAGGCAATGTGGGTTTTCTGATGAACCGATATAGTGAGGACGACCTGTTGGATCGACTCGCAGCTGCAAGCAAGGTATGTCTTAACCCACTGTGCATGGATGTGGAGACAGAATCCGGCACCAGCACCTCGGCCATCGCGTTCAATGAGATTTCCCTGTTACGACAAACCAACCAGGCTGCACATATCCGCATCCTGGTCAACGATGTCGTCAAGGTTGAAGAGCTGGTTTGTGACGGCGTGTTGTTGTCCACAACCGCAGGTAGTACCGCCTATAATTTTTCTGTACGTGGCCCGATTTTACCCCTGGGTACCGAAGCGTTGGCACTGACGCCGATCAGCCCGTTTCGCCCACGTCGCTGGAACGGCGCAATTTTGCCCAGTTCTGTTCGCGTATGCTTTGAGATTCTTGATTATTACAAGCGCTCGGTCAGTGCCACCGCAGATGCGCATGAAGTGCGAAACGTCATACGTGTCGAAGCATTTCAGGATAATGAGACGGAATTGAATATGTTGTTTGA
>SMVA01408326.1_pt1 | contig 12520 bp, 11 predicted proteins | sample 2456451 | NCBI WGS metagenome assembly SMVA01 (sample SAMN11095933, study PRJNA526329) | marine sediment metagenome | biome: Marine sediment; feature: Surficial sediment; material: Deep marine sediment; isolation source: Hadal surficial sediment | place: Pacific Ocean | collected 2014-05 | depth...
ATCCGAATCATTCGCCATGTTCAAGCAACATGTGGGAGTGGGACTGGTTATTTTAGGTGGAATTTGGCTAGGAACGTTGTAGGTATAGTGTTTTAACCGTTCGTTAAGAACCCCCTCACCCTTGCCCTCTCCCCCATTCCATGGGGGCGAGGGATTTTTAAGATGTCTTAATTGAAGGTTAAAACACTATAGTTCTAAACACTACGTGGTGGAGAAAACTAAGAAGGCCGCAGAGCGGCCTTTTTAGCGAATTTTGAATAAATCCTGTAACGCTTATTCTGGTGGTGGAATCGGTTTGTCAGGTTTGGGGGCTCGCAAGGTCTCAATGTAAGCAGTCACTGCTCTCGCATCATGATCATTAAAACCTAAGTTCGGCATCCGCGTGTGTTTTTTTATTCCTTGGGGATAGCGGATCCAGCGATACACCCAGGTATCATTGAGCCGGAATCCGGCACGGTCCAACGCCGGGCCCACCAGGCCACCCACATCGCCAATACTGTGACAGCCATTACACCCATATTTGTTGGAATACAGGTGCTTTCCTTCTTCTTCAAGGGCGGCACGTTCATTGTCGTCAGCGACAGTTAAATCCTGGCGTCTGATTTGAGCCATTCTAGGACGCTTGGAGAAATTCTCCAAAGCGGTTTTGGCTATTTCAAACTTTTCAGCGGCTTGTTCATAGGCTTCCTCTTCGGGAAGCACAATTTCTTCTTCATCCTCATCTTCCATATCCATATCGTCATCATCATCTTCGGCTTCTTCTTCGGCCGCGGCTCTCGCGTCCTCTTCGGCTTCCTGTTTGGCAAAAGCCTCATCCAGGACCGTTTGGGCTTGGTCATGTTCCGCCTTGACGGCATTAAACTCGGACTCTAACTGAGCTTGTCTTCCTTCGACATCATACTCCAGTGATCCACCATGGAGAGTTCGAACATAGCCCACCACAGCCCAGATTTCTTCTTCCGAAAGGGTATATTTAAACGTGGGCATCGTGGCCACGGCGAAGTAATTCATATCATCATTCACTTCTTGAAGAGAGGTATCTCTCATGTCACGGGAGATGGTATCGAAAATTTCCTTATCCGAGAATGTGGACATCGTTGCGTCTTCTGATAAATCCCGTGGACGAGGATCGGGCATGCGGTCCCAGTTGAACCCTTCGGCCTGTTGACCATTTTCTCCATGGCAGTGCATACAATAATGGTGGTAGAGCTTTCGGCCTTTTGTGGTCCTCTCATCTTCAAACAAGGCACAACCGCTTGTCACGGCAAACATCGCCGCTACACCGATTGCGACCCTGATCAGTACCCGCTGCATGCCTCGTTCCCTCTTCATGCCTGGTTACCTCTTCGGATTTTCCGTATCAAGAAAAATTCAAAGCCTGCGGCCATCGCAATACCCAACACAACATAGCCAAATATGGAATTATCTGGCTGGGGTTCGGCACGGATATACCACCAAGACGAGACCGCCTTCTGTGAACCTTGTTCCTTGATAGCCCCATCCACAATTTGTCCATCCCAAAACGCAAACGCCACGCTGATCCATTCACCTGGATTGATCTGGACATCGTGTTCATCACCTGTCTGTAAGGGGCGGGAAAATACCACTTTCCATGTCCCATCCTGCCACGTTCCAGTGGCAGACACATCCTGCTGATCCTGAGGCCGAAGAGTCTTAAAACCTTTGGCGCTCATGTCCGTCGCTTTACCGTCGGCTTTTTTCCAGTACCAAATATTGACCGGACCGCCTTCAACCTGGAGCAGTGGCTGGCCATGCGCAAAATGCGCCTTCTTGTCTCCAACCATGAACTCCAAGGCTGCCGCATCCGCAGCATCTTCTGTCGGATCCTGGTACTCCACAAGAATCGCGACGTCTTGACCATTATGAAGACCTCGAACTTTTACTGATTTCACCGTAACTTCTTGAATTCGATCCGGCCAATGCACCTGCGGAGCTAATTTAAATACTGAAGGCGCCACTGAATCCCACACTGCGGAGTTTGGATCGTCCGAAGGAAGGGCCCCTTCTGTCAGATACACACGAACCGCTACGCTTTCTTGTTCATCTCCTGCTGGCGGAGGATCACTGGAAAAAACCCATGCAGCTCCCAGCCATCCATACAAAATGGTGGTAACCAGAGCCACCATGAGTATTTTTCGACCTGCCATGTTAAGACTCCTCACATTCCTAGGTAGTAACAAGCCATACCCTATGCCTCCGTTTATTCCTCTTCTTCCCACGTTCTCGGCGACTGATGAGCACCATCATATTCTCCAATAATCACCTTCCAGATTTTCTCATCAGATAATTCGTGTTCCCATCGAGGCATGGCTGATTTCCAAGGCATTCCCTCAATCGGTAAACCCACTCCGCCCTTCTTGATGCGCCAGAAGAGATACGATTCTTGAAGCTGAGCAATCGTGCCCGGATCAGCGAAATTCGCGGGGGGGGGATTAAACCCTACAGCCGCTATACCTTTTCCATCAAAATTTTCTCCATGGCAAGGTGAACAATTGGATGCATAAATTCCCTTACCTTCCTGAATGGTTTGGTTATTTTTAGGATATGGATTCGCCAATCCCACAAACTCCCCAGGTGGTGCTGGATGGATGGTCCGGCTTTCCGGGGGTGGGTCATCGCTTGGCGCTAACTTGGTATAGGTTTGCCATCCAACGAGCAGTGGAAACACAATGAACACCAGAACCCTGGCAATATTTGCGACCCCGGTTTGACCTTCTCCCGTTAAAAACCGCTGGACGGGGCCCATGAAACTTTCAAGTGATTCCCCACTCATGGTGTAAAAAATCATCAGGGCGCTGAAGGTTAACGCGAGATACAAAAATATAAGGCTCGCGGGGAGTGGAGCGGTGAACAAGGGGAGAATGAACTTGAGGAACACGTAAATACCGGCCAACACGACGGCTGAATTAAAAAGAGGGCCTTTCATGTGTCACTCTCCTATTTACACTGTGAATAACCAGCTATCGTATGAGCACTTCTTTTTCGATTAATTCCCACCATGCCCCGACAATAAAGCGACTTTCATTTCTCCCACATCTATGTTCAGGACATCTTCTACCTTGATGCTAATAGGTTCCCCACTCATTTTTTGCAAGAAGGCGATGACCGAGTAAATTTCTTGCTCGGAAAGGGCAATGGGGTTTTTATTGATATGGGGCATTCGAGCAGGATATTCCTGGGGAAGTCCCTCGTGCCTGAAGTCTAAATACACATAGGCCTGCGGCTGGGTGAGACTTTCATAAATAAATTCAGGGGCCAGTTTGGCGCCAATTCCCGCCAGGTCCGGGCATCGAGCCGACTCACTCGGACCGATCGAATGACACAAGGCACATTGCCCTTTGCTGAAAAATATTTTCTGTCCAATTGAGGCCAAATCATCCGGTGTCTTGACACTCGCAATATCAAACGTTTCCACCGCCGGCGGAAGAGAAGCCATTTGGGGAACCCCTAGGGCGATCAGGGTAAAGATCCCTAACATAATAATCACAAATCCAAGGACCCGGACAAACACGGCTTTGAGGAAAAGGAGAATGAGAATCCCTGTTCCAACCACACACAGCCCCATCAATTGAAGTACGGCAACTTCGCTCATGTGTCCTCATTCTTATTCATAGGAACTGGATTCACGAATGTCTGTCCTTCGCGTGGGGATCCGCCTGCTATGGCCGGGGCCACTCCTCCAGGGATCTTCACCGGACTGTCTTCAGGTTGTCCGTGTTCCGTGCCTTGTGTGGCCTTATCCCCCATGGTGGCCACCCAGAAAATAAACGCCACTATCATACAGAACACAAAGGTATTCAGCGACATAAAGGCCGCAGCATACCCGAGTGCCGGGGAATAGGCATACTCCGATGTATCCCGCATCACGCCATAGATGTGCCAATGCACTCGTGAAGACGATCGGGCGTAACCCATGAGCGACATCAATAAAATGACCATGACGGCATTGGATACGAGTGTATATCCAGCCCTAACAGGCATTTGACCCCAAATCATTTCAGTCGTGGTTTTCGCACTTTTCATCAATAGGGCCGTCAAGGGCGTAAACGTGACCATGATAAACAAGACGATGAGCACCTGGGCCACCGAGAAGTAATTGATCCGAATGATGGCCGGAACAAAATATCCCCATACGCCCAAAACAATCACCGCAAGCCCCGCGATGACGAGCAAGGCCCCCATGACCGCCTTCGCTATTTTGGCCCATGCAGCGGTTTCTTGTTTACCAGCACGCCAATACATGAGGAAACTTATGAAGGTCACCAGAATCATGAGATTTGCCACGGTCATCTTGGCTGACATGACGCCAAAGACCCCAAGCAATGGATGGTGGGTTCCACCCATTTGCCGAGCTTCCTGAAGGCTCGCCACAAGGGAATGGGGAGTCATCCATACTGCCAGGGATACCATCAAGACAATGAGCATCGCCAAAATGGGTTTTTTGTAACTCTCCGCCACACCCGGAACCCGATACGTAATGCCCATCCAGAAATAATAGTTCGCGCCTAGGAAGAGCACGCCAATCAACATGGCTTGGAGAATAAAGAGCCAGGCTAAAAATCCTCCCATCAAGGTAATGCCCATTTGCTGATTATATTGATAGATCTCCCGCATCAACCAATAACCCGCGAAGGGAAGGGGGAGCATGCCAAACACTCCGATGAAGTTCCCGACATATCCCATCCAGTCGTAGCGTTCTCGTTCTTCTTTTGTGACAGCTTGGAGATACCTCACCCCTGCATAGGCCCCGCAAATGAAACCACCCAACACGATATTGGCAATAAACCGGTGGATATTGACCGGCCACCAGGTCGGATTTTGCATAGCCGCCCAAGCCCGTTCGATTGCCGTACCATCCGTCACCACGACAGGGCTGGCTTGGAAGGTCGCCCAGCTATTGGGTATCATCATGATGCCCAGCGCAAATAAATTCAGCAGGAATCCCAAAAAGAGATGAAAGACCTTTTTTTTCCCCTGCATGACATCCCACCCATACCAATACAAATACAAGGTGGCCGTTTCGAGAAGGAATAAGATAGAGTAGGCAATAAAGGAAGGGAAAAAGATGTCAGAGAGATACGCCATGAGTTTGGGGTACAGTCCAATCAATAGGAACAGCAGAATTCCACCAAACAACGCTGTCGTGGCATAGGCTGACGTCAACAGTTTCGTAAATTCTTTGGCGAGTTTGTCGTATCGAGGTTCATTGGTTTTCCATCCCACGATTTCACAAATCCAGGCAAAGATTGGTACCCCAAGGACAAACCCGGCCAACAGCAAATGTTGTTGGGCCACGATCCATATAAGATTGCGACTTCCAATTCCTGGAACATCACGATATTCCACCTGCATCGCGAGCGTCGCAGCATCTTGAGCCCAGACGAATGCTGGCAGGAGAAGAAATGCCAAGAAGACACTCCATCCAGAGAGGGATGATGCTTTCACCTTTGGCAACCAGGACTGAAGTTTTAATGTGTCGTGGTTTTTCATATGTGGTCCCTCATCGGTGTATTACCTATAAAGCTGGTAAAGATCTTGTTCTCGATGGTTATGGCGTTGATCTTATTGGGGTGAAGGTTTCGGCTCTTCCTTGGCCGCCGGGGTTTTCTCATCCTTAGTTTTGTCGCCTCCAGGATTCTTTTTTTCTAACTCTTTTATTGTGGCTTCCGCACGAGCCAGGACTTTCTCCGCGCTTTTAATGACATCCTTAGGGACAATTTTCCGTTCAACTTTTTTAACATCAATGAATTCGTAGTCTTCATGGGGATGGGGAGTACTCACTGGGAGTAATCCCCAAAACAGGACAACCAACACCACACCTACTCCCGTAAAGGCAGTCAATAATAAAGGTTGATCTTTTGGTATTCGGAGAGCATCCCATTTATACACAATGTCCTGAAAGGACCCGCTAACGGGTGTGGAAGCACGAACAACGCGTTGAGTCAAAGTTCCTAACCCAAACATCCAGCCAGCCAGCAATGCAATTAAGACAATGGTTGTCGGCGTGGTCCACATGAGCAACTCTAAGGTAATCTTTTCCGCAACGGGAATCACCATAAAACTTTCTTCCACAAAATGGACCGTTGCTTCGGTTGCTGATATGGCCAGGGCTTTCGTTCCCCCCATAACAAAAACCAACATTGGAAGATAGACCACGGAAAAAACCGCCCATTGGGCCCATAAACGAAGCCCCATGCCTTTTGAAGGTTCGACACTCAGTCTTTCAAGAAGGACGGTTCGAGCACATAAGCCAAGGGCCCAAATATCGATAGGAATAGAAAGCAGTAACAATGTTGCAAGCCCAGTGCCTTCCCAAGGATGGATGTGAGCGGTCAATAACAGAAAGACAATCACCATTTTTATGGGAAAGCCCGTCCAGAAGGTCGGCCAAAAAACGAGAAGCCCTAGTTTGACGTTCGACATAAGGGTTTAATCAAGGAAATCCCTATTGATAATAGCCGAGACGGTAAAGACGAGAATCATGAGCATGACAAGAATCCACCCAATCAAAGACGCAGGCCGTTTAAAAATATTACGTTCTGGGCTTGTATCAATAAATGGCAGCACCGCCAACAGTCCCATAAATGCCCCTGGGAGGATCAGGGCCCCCATAAGTTGTCCCAACTCTCCCCCAAATATTTTTAAACGCAAAAGCTGAAATAGGAATAAAAAGTACCACTCCGGCTCAGGATGATAATCACCAGGGTCAGGGGTGGCCTCTTCCAATAGTACGACAGGTTCAATAAACGCCAAACTGCAAATAATCAGGAAGACCGAGGCCATCGCCACCATATCTTTCCAGATCTGCCTGGGGAAAAAATAATCTGTCTTGGCTTTGAGTTGCTCAGGGGTTCCACGAAATGGCCCTGCAGGCCCTGCCTTGCGGAACAAAAAGATGTGGAGACCTGCCAACCCCATCAAGGCTGCCGGAAGAACCATCACATGAATCACAAAAAACCGGCTGATGGTCATTTGACCGGGTGTGGGGCCCCCCTTTAAAAAACGAGCCATGAAATCCCCAATGAGGGGAGTTTTATCCATGATCTCGACGCCCACAACAGTGGCCCAAAAGGCTCGTTGATCCCAAGGAAGAAGGTACCCTGTAAACCCAAACCCCATCACAATCCCAAAGAGGGCCAGACCTACCAACCACACCAATTCACGAGGTTTCTTATAGGCTCCCCAGAGAAAGACCTGGGACATATGGGCAAACACCATCACGACCATGGCTGAAGATCCCCAGAAGTGATAACTCAGCAGAAACCAGCCGTAATCCACTTCATGAATGATGTATTGCGTACTGGCATAGGCATGGTCCGTACTGGGGACATAGTAAAACATCAACAAGATGCCCGTGACCACCTGCAAGATAAAAATGAAGAGAAGGACCGACCCAAAGGCATAGGCCCATCGGGACCCACCGGGGACAGGCTCATTCAACATTTTAGCCTGAAGGGTTTTCAGCCCAACTCGTTCGTCGACAAAGTCGACAACTTTTTCAAAAACGTTGGGTTCATTCACTGGATCTTGGTGGCCGCTCATGAATACCTTGAGTAAATTTAAAGAAGTCGTATTTGTTTTTCGACACCGGCTTTATATTCAATATCGATGATCTTGACTTCCCCAGCCGCATTCACTTTCATCGGCAGAACATCCAATGCCCTGGGGGCTGGGCCATCTACCACTTTTCCCGCTTCATCGTAAAGACTCAAATGACAGGGACACAAAAACACCCCATCCGGGTAATTCTTCGTTCTTCGCCATTTATACCCACAGCCTAAATGCGGGCACTTTCCTGAAAAGCCAATATAGGGAGAGTTGGCTTTATTGACCCAGACGATATCACCTTTTTCGTCATGGAACTTTTTATCTTTCCCTTCATATACGGCTTTTCGCACTTCGGGGGTGGCTTTGACTACCCAAATATTTTTCTCAATCTGCTGCTCCGGCATAAAGACTTCCTTAAACCCGCGGCGAAACTTAAATTGGTACCCAATGTTCTCTTTTTTAATCTTGTTCACATTCCCAACGGAGAACCACTCATTATCAAAAGGACGGTACATGGGCTTCATCACAAACTTTAATACTGGATAGACAAGAGGCAATGCGATGAGTGCTCCGATCGCATGCGTCATATTCGCAAAGAAACTTCGACGCAGAACGCCCTGTTCAAGCCGAGGGTACGGAACAAGGATTTCGCCTGGCTCCACATGGAGATTATCTTCAAGATGGGCTATTTCAAGATCGTGAATCGTGACGTAGCCATCACGGTCCAGCACAGGAAATTGCCCAAACTCCGCCACGGAGCACCGGAGGACAACCTCTTCTTCATTAGGAACTTCTTGGATCTGGCTAATAGGAACTTGCCGATCCATTCGCTGACCGCTGTACTCACTCACAACGACATGACTGATTTCGCGAGAAAGCGGGTCAAGAATGACCTTGGAAATCTTCCCAACTTCTCCGTCCGAACACCGTGCTTTGGCTGCTAATTTTGGTTGCATACGATCACAAGACCTTATGAATTTTTATTTCATCTTGATGGGCTTCGGCGTGTCTACCGAGGTATCTTTGAGCGTCGCGAGAAAAGCCACAAGAGCATCAACCTCCTCATCGAACATCAGATCTTTATATTTGTCCGGCATTTTGCCTTTCTTGTACTGCTTATCAAACCCCTCGGCCTTCCAACTCTTGGGATACAGAATTTTTTCTCTCAATTGTTCAGGGGTCATGAGATTTCCAATATTATCCATCTTCGGCCCGCGTTTTTTCCCGCCTTTACCAAAGAGTTTGTGACAGTTGTAACATTCCTGAAGATCCCACTGCTCTAGGCCCAAAGCCACCAAATCACCCGCCGCAGCACCTGACGTTGGACCGGACTCTACTTCCACGGCAATCTTCACGCCACCAAGAGCCCGTAACTGTTGCTCAATAGATCTGGCCCGTTCATTCAAGACTTTGGCTCGGGCAATCAACTCTTCGGCTTTACCCTGCTGGGATCTCGCTTTTCGCAGTTTCAAGACCTTGACAATTTTTCCCTTTTCAATTTCAGGATCGAACTGCGGCAAAATGCTCGCTCCACCAATGTAGGCCCCGGACAGGACGACATAGAAAATGAGAAGACTAATGACCGCTTTAACCCCTTCAACACGTGGCATAGGGGGAGCATCCAATAAAATAAAGACAACGGCTCCCAACATCGCATAAATAAAAAACATCTTCTGGAACACTGCAGGAAAGGGACGAAATTCATCCTCACCAGTCGCACCAGTCACTAAATTGAGCACCACGTGGATGTATTGAGCCACAAGTACCAACACAACCCCTATCACCACACCGACAACCATTTTCTTAACTATGCTTTTCACAAAACTTTGCTCAGCCATGTTTTCTTTCTCCACATGTACTATTTACCTCCGGCAGGAACGGCAGACCCTTGTAGGGCTTCAGCCTTTTGCTCGCTTCCAGCTCGTAACGTCACAATAATAGAAAAACTGACTACGGCAAAAAATACGAGTGTCACCGCTGTAATCCACCACGCAGAATAGGCCAACGTTGGCGTAAATGCCTCTGGGGTAAAATCAGGCACCAGATTATAGACATGGTAGTATTTCCGTGTGAGGGATCGTACCGTTCCCATGAGCGCCATGGTCCAAATCGCGCTAAAGGCCAGGAAGATCAACACATATTGGGATGCGAAATCGATTTTTCCCCAGATGATCGTCCCTTGCCGAATGGCCCGATTGTACAAAATGTAGTTCACAATTGTGAGAAATACCAAGGTGAATGCAGCGGCATTTTTGGCCGGCATCAGAGCTAACTCGCTTGCCCAGGGAGGCAGTTCAAGTTGTTCCGTCGCCAAGGCCTGCGTGGCGACAAACCCATGAGGCGTCATCCATATGGCATCGGCTACAACAATCATCAAAAACCCGACCTTGATCATCGTGAAGGCAGAGACCGTAAAGCGAAGACCTGGCAGCTTACTTAAAATAGCGGGCAATCCCACCAACAACGCTAAAAAGATCAACGACTGCCATTCCGGTGGGGGATACATTTTCCAGGCAACTCCCATAACCGCAGGAATGAGAATAACCGCGATCATGACCAGCCCGGAAATACGAACCCGCTCCACCCCCTGAATGCGCTTCATACTCAGCCAGATATAATAGTTACTGCCCAAGAAGATTAGGCCCACCATGGCCCCCTGCATTTCAAAGAACATCGAAAGCTGGTCAGCCATCATGTATGGACAAATCGAAGCATCATAGTCACAAAGTTCATACGCTAAGAGATATCCCATGAACGGGAGAAGTAGGAGCGCGCCCACCCCGATCATATTTCCCACAAACCCCATCCAGTCATAATAGGAGCGCTCTTCATCCGTCTTGGCTCCCATATACATATACGCCGCAATGAGCCCGGCGATGAACCCTCCAAACGTGACATTCCCAACCATTCGATGGAGATTCAAAGGCATCCAACTAAAGTTGGCAACTTTATCCCACAGTCCCGCCGTTTGAATAAATTCTACCAACGAAAGTCCCTCAGCAGCTTTCGCCGGGGTATTCATAAATGAGGTAGGACCATCGATGACAAACAACGTCACGGTTCCAATAATATTCAAGAGAACTCCAAGAGCAATATGTCGAGCTTTTTTACTTCCCTTCATCGAATCCCAAGTATAAAAATAGGTATACAAGACGAAGGTCTCAAGAATGAAAAGGAGAGGATAAATAACCGCGAAGATCAAAAAGAAATGCTTGATGAACCAGGTAGTGAAATCAGGGTAGGTCCCGAGCAACACGAAGATAAAGAGACCACCGGTCAAGGCGGTCATACTATACAAAATGACCGTAACCTTGATGACTTCCTTGGCTAACCGATCATACTTCGGATCCTGGTTCTTATAGCCGAGCCATTCCGACACCACGGCAAAAATTGGCGCTCCCAGAATGAACGCGGCAAACAATAAATGGAGTTGGGCCACGATCCACACCCCTGTCCGATTCCCAACAAAAGGAAACTCCGCAGAGGGGGCAGGTGGAACCTGAGCATAGGCAAAAGTCGCACCACCAATCACAAGTCCTAATAATATGAGAAGACTGCGGGTTGAGGTTTTCAAGGGTCGTGGCCCTCCTTTTGGCATGTCAGCAGTAAATATTTACATTTCCCAGGTGTTATTTCGGGGCTTCTCCAGTTGGGGCTTTTTCAGTTTGAGCCTCTCCAGCTGCTTCACCGCCTGCAGGCTCACTCACCTTGGCGGCCGCTTCTTCAGCAGCAGCCTTCTCAGCAGCAACCTCCTCAGCAGTCTTGGCCGTCCCAAGTGCGACCCATTTCTCCTCGGCAACACTATATTCCTGTCCCTTTAGGCCAAAGGTCGACTCCCAAGCGATGACCTTCCACCGATCATCCTCGGAAAGTTTGGATTTCCAAGCTTTCATTTTTGTTCCCTTTATCCCTTCCGACACACGCCAGAACCATTGGGCATCAGAGAACTTTGCCATATGCTCACCCTTACGAAAATCACGAGCACCGGCTTTGAGGGGCTTTCCATCTTTTCCATGGCAACTGGCACAGTTCACGTCAATATTCTCTTTGCCAATAAAGAGATCCTTTCCCTGGGCAATGATCTCCTCATTGCCCCAATACCCGTCAGGCATATGCTTGTCTGCATATTCGGGTGGGGCTGGTGGAGGTGGTTGAGGAGGTTTGGCTTCTCCACAGGCCGACACAGCGAATCCCATCACCATCAATGCCAACAAAGCACTCATTCTTCGACTCATCACACTCTTCATAAGTTCCTCACCATTATATTTTGGTTAATTTTTCCGAGTCTACAAGGACAGTCCATCCCTTGACTCCTTTTCTTAAATACAAAGACGCTCTCCCCCATCGCTCAACTGGCCAAATTTAAGCCCCTATGGCCCCTCCATTTAAGGATAGCCCGCGGTCAATTTCATAAGGCGTACTGGCCCGATTGGCAATCCATACCCTTTCCAACGATAACGGTGGGAAGTAGCGTGGGATTGGTCGCGTAGAATCGATTTCGAGAGTTGCTACTCGAGACGACCCATCCAGATAATACGTTTTTCCTTAGGAGAGCCCAGTAGCACCGTTTCAACCCTTACACAACCCCCATAACAGGAAGGAATATTGTAGGAAAAAGGTGCGTGACTTCTAGCATATGGGCCTTTGACCTGTCAATAAAAAGGAGGGTTTACACTCAAAATCCTTTGGTATCATTTTTTTTGAAAATTCCGACTTCGGCTTGCTGCTCCAGGCAGAAAGATGGTTAAGAATTCGTGAAACAGGAAGGAATTGGGGGAGGTTAAGAGGACAGATGCCTTGAACCTAAAAACGGCAGTTGGATCACAAAAGTCCGCGCAAGCTCTTAGGGTCCGTCAGGAAATAACCGGGACAATTGGCCGAGACGATTTTGGAGCGAGCCAAGGAGCGAAAAGCGCGCATACCGGGAGTGTGGAAGCGATGAGCGACGCCG
>SMVA01085759.1_pt1 | contig 12515 bp, 10 predicted proteins | sample 2456451 | NCBI WGS metagenome assembly SMVA01 (sample SAMN11095933, study PRJNA526329) | marine sediment metagenome | biome: Marine sediment; feature: Surficial sediment; material: Deep marine sediment; isolation source: Hadal surficial sediment | place: Pacific Ocean | collected 2014-05 | depth...
AGTGCGTCGTAGCGCTGCAGAATCTTCTGCGCGAGTGCGCCGCTGACCCTCGCTCCGTTCGCCCTACTGGTGTTGCGCCTAGCGAAGGCGGCCACTGCGGCTACAGTCGAATTGCCATAGTCGCCATCGGCGCCGAACCTGTCCCAGTTAAGCTGCCGATCAAATCCTAACCAGTGAAGTAGTGTCTGCAACGCGCCAATAGCGTGGCTGGCCGGGGAATTTTTACGCAGACTGGTGGCGACCCTGGCCTCATCCACCAGTTGCTGCAGCGTGACTGCTTCCGTCATCGGGCACTTCCTCCGTTATATTCACCAACGAATAATATACTACCCTGAAGTTACCAGGCTAAACCAGGATTCAAATATCCGGCAACCAGACCAATAAGCCCCAGAACACGTCCCCCGGACGACGAGCCAGCCAGCATTGTCTGCTCAGGCTTTTGTTCAAAAAATTGCACCTGCCAGAGATTGAATCATTTTTACCCTGTGCGATCATTGCCCGGTATCGTCCGGGCTCATACTCGGCAGTTTCGGCTGCACCCGCCCCGACCTGAGGGTTTCGCGATAGATGATGTACAGCCCGCTCGAAATCACGATGGCGGCGCCGATCAGGGTGATCCTGTCGGGCAGTTCTCCCCAGAGCAGGAAGCCGAGCAGGCTTGCCCAGATTAATGCGGAATACTCGAACGGCGATATGGTCGCTGCCGGCGCCAGGCGGAAGGCGTGGGTCAGACACACCACCCCGACACTGCCGGTCAGGCCGGCCAGCGCAAACAGACCCAGATCGCTCAGGCTCGGAGTCACCCAGAAAAACGGCGCGAAAAACAGGCCGGTGATCGACATGCCCAACTGCGGATAAAGCATCAACGACGCCGTGCTCTCGGTAGACTTGAATGCCCGGGTCGTAATCATTAACAGCGCGTAAACCACCGCGCTGCCAAGCACGACCAGCGCGGCCCATTGAAAAACACCCATACCGGGACGCAAAATGATCAATACGCCACAAAATCCAACGCCGATGGCCAGCCATCGACGCAGGCCTACCGGCTCATTCAATAATGGTACCGACAGTGCGGCAATCAGGATCGGTGCGGCGAAGGTAATCGCTACCGCATCGACCAGCTTCATTTGCGACAGTGCCCAGAAAAAACTGAAACTGAGGGCCAGCACCAGCAGGTAGCGGCCGACGTGGACCAACGGGCGCCGGGTCTTCAACGCCTTCGGACCACCCTCGTAAACAGCGAGCAGCAACAGCAGCGGCAAGCCAAACCAGCTACGCAATGCGACCACCTGGGGCACCGGGTAATCAGCTGTCAGCCACTTGATTATCGCGTCCATCAGCGAAAAACCGATGATACCCGCGAGCATCAGGACGATTCCCAAAACGGGGCGATCGGCGCTGTCGCCTATAGCTGGCATGGGTAAATTCTCATGAGTATTCAATAACCGAAATGATTTGAAGCGCCAGGAAACGAACGCTGACAGCGCTGGTGCCGGCCCTGGTGCCGGCCGATAACGATGCTATTTACTGGTGAAGTAATCGATTGTCCCATCTGCATTTCGTTTGGCAACATAAACGATGCCGCTATACGAAGTTGACAGGGAGACAGCAGTGCGTTGCGCGAGTTCCGCGCGAAATAATTTATCATCCACGGCACTTCCTTTCCAGCCATGGCTGATTGGCGTGCTATGCAATAGTCCCCAGCGATCCACGGCACCGAAGCGTCTGACCGTGTTATCGAGCAACTTGAGCATGATTTCCTTGCGGTCAGCGGGCTCGACTTCTACAAAATCGTCCATCGCCTCGGCAACGGGCAGGACCCGAAAAAAGGTCGAGAGGATATTCCTCTCCGCATCGTAACTGATCGATGTCAGGCATAGATCGGCCTCTTCGGAATTATTGTTTTTCAGTATATTGTTGCACTTGGCCGCTTCGTAAAGTCGAAACAGAAACATATCAAAAGCCGTGGCCGGCGTCTGCATCATATTTTCTATTTGTGGACCGGGCTGCGCAAAAACCTGTTGTACCAGCAACAGGCCGAACAGCATTAACCAACTTTTTTTCATCAGCAACACCCGGGACCCCCTGCAATCACGGGTGGAGTATACGTGAAGCAAAGTCATGCGAACCGCTATATTGGAAGTAATTCGATTCTGGCCCACATCTCTTCGAAAAATATCGGTAAGATACCGGCTGGCCGTGGATTTTAATCCCCAACCGCAACCCCGGAGACGATCGCATGCCCTTCTGGCAACGACTTTCAATCACGCTGGCCGCGATGCTGGTGGCCAGTTTCACCATTGGATTCATATGTCGATCGATATTCGGCTTCGGACTTCCTGATTATGCTTCGGGCGTGGTCGGCGGGCTGACCGCTTTACCGCTGTGGGCGTTTTTGCAACGAGTAAAACCGAAGGATTAATGCAGTGGGCCAGTTGTAATATTTTACTCGATCACCGCCTGGAAATTATTAACCCCGGGCATGCCTTTCACCCCAGTTTGCAAAGAAAACCCTATTACCTGACCAGCATGGTATCAACATGACCCGAGATCCTCGTTACGATGTATTGTTCGAACCGGTAAAAATTGGCCCGGTTACCGCTAAAAACCGGTTTTACCAGGTACCTCACTGTACCGGCCTCGGCTGGGTAAGACCCCGCATGGTGGCCGAGTTACGCGGCATCAAAGCCGAAGGTGGCTGGGGCGTTGTTTGCACCGAGTACTGTTCCATCCATCCCACGTCCGACGATCTGCCTCACCCCAACGCATCGCTATGGGACAAGGGCGATATCAAGTCCCACTCGCTAATGACCGAACAGGTACATGCGCATGGTGCTCTGGCTGGTGTGGAACTCTGGGTTGGCGGCGCGCGCTCGGCGAATTTGTTTACCAATGAAATCTCCATGGATGTATCCTGCATGCCAAATTCGATCGGCATCCCCTATCAATCTCGCGCCATGGATAAGTCCGATATCCGCGAGCTCAGGCGCTGGCATAGAAACGCGGCGCTGCGTGCAAAAACGGCTGGTTTCGATATCGTCTATGTTTATGCAACGCATCATTATCTACTGTCACACTTCCTCTCGGCCAAAACCAATACGCGCACCGATGAATATGGTGGCTCATTGGAAAACCGGGTCCGCCTGGTCAGGGAGTTAATCGAAGAAACCAAAGACGCGGTCGGGGACAGTTGTGCGGTCGCGGTCAGGTTTTCGGCCGATCAAGGTGGCGAAGGTGATGGTGACCCGGTGATCGGCGAGCACCGGGAAATGATCGAAATGCTAGCCGAGCTGCCGGACCTGTGGGATATCAATATCAACGACTACGCCCGGGAAATGGGCGTCTCACGCTTCGTCCAGGAAGCGTCGCTGGAAGCCTATATGTCCTATGTTAAATCGATTACCAGCAAGCCCGTGGTCTCGGTAGGTCGATTCACCTCTCCCGACACAATGGTTTCCCAGGTGAATCGCGGCATCATCGATTTTATCGGGGCCGCCAGGCCATCGATAGCAGATCCTTTCTTACCGCAAAAGATCGAACAGGGTCGTCTCGATGAAATTCGTGAGTGTATCGGTTGCAACAACTGCTACGTGGTTGACAGCAAAGGGACACCCATCCGTTGCACGCAAAACCCGACCATCGGTGAAGAATGGCGACGCGGCTGGCATCCCGAAAAAATTGAACCAAAGGGGTCTGATTCAACCGTTCTCGTCGTGGGCGCGGGTCCCGCGGGTCTGGAGGCGGCGCGGGCGCTCGGACATCGCGGCTACCAGGTGCTGTTGGCGGAAGCCGAGCGCGAGCCCGGTGGGCGGGTGGCCCGTGAATCCAGGCTACCCGGTCTTGGCGAATGGGCCAGGGTGCGCGACTACCGGGTACAACAAATTCAGTCGATGACCAATGTCGAGACCTACCTGGACAACAGGATGGAAGTTGACGATGTTCTCGCCATCGAAGCCAACCACATCGTTATTGCCACGGGTGCCAGTTGGCGGGCTGACGGCAAGGGATTGTTCAATCAAAGCGCGCCGCTCGAGTTCGGTCCCGCCGACCAGGTTTTTACCCCCGATGACATTATGGCGGGACGCCTGCCTCAAGGTCCGACCCTGATTTTCGACGATGACCATTACTATATGGCGAGTGTGATCGCCGAACTGCTGCGCCAAAAGCAGCTCCCGGTTACGCTGGTGACCGCGGAAACCATGGTGTCCGCATGGGGCCAGAACACTTCCGAACAGGCACAAATCCATCGACGCATGCTGGAGGTAGGCGTAGAAATTATTACCGCACATGGTTTATCTGCCTTCAACGGACAAACGGCACGGCTTGAATGCATTTATAGCGGAAACCACAGGGCCATCGATGTCGAAGCAGTTGTCACTGTCACTATGCGCAATCCGGAAGAGGCACTGTATCGGGCACTACAGCAGAAAATCGAATCCGATAATGATTACAACCCCGACTCCTTGTGCAGAATCGGAGACTGCGAGGCGCCGTCGATCATCGCCGCCGCTGTTTTTGCCGGCCATCGCTATGCCCGGGAACTCGATACCGAGGTAGATCCGGATAATCCAATCAAGTATGACCGGGTGTTTTTCGAAGACGGGTAAGAGAGCCGAAGCAACGCGCGTGCACCCGGATAAGACGCGTTTCTATATGACTGGCGGCATGCGCGCCCTGGACCGCGGTAAACTATTTATGCAAAATACCGGTAAACATTCTGGGAAAAGAGGTTTTCTGTAAATGCCGACAGTTTTGATCACCGGCGCCAGCCGGGGCATTGGCTTCGAGTTCGCCCGGCAATATAGCGCCGAGGGCTGGGTGGTGCATGCCGGCGCACGTGATCCGGGTAATGCCGATGCGCTGATGGCGCTGAGACATTCTGATCTTACTATCCATAAACTGGACGTGACTCGTCGAGACGAAATTGCCGGGGTCGCGGATACCCTGACGGGCACGCCTGTAGATTTACTGATTAACAATGCCGGCATGTGGATTGATGCCGATGAGGCCTTTGGGCAGTTCAGCGACGAGCAATGGATGGATCAATTCCGCCTCCATGTCTTTGCCACCATGGCCATGTGTGAAGCCCTGGTTGATAGCGTGGCGATGAGCGAACTTAAACTCATGGTCAATATTTCCAGTGGCAATGGTTGTTTCGGCATCGACCGCGGTGCCGGGCTGTTTCCCTATGACAGCAGCAAGGCAGCCCTCAACACGGTAACCAAGGGCCTGTCCTGTGAATTGAAAGGCAGGGGAATTACCGTGGTCAGTTTTACCCCGGGTTTTGTTGCGACCGACATGTCAGGGCCGCATGCCGAATTGACACCGAAACAGAGCATAGCGGGCATGCGCGAGGTGATTTCGGATCTCGATATCGATAGTACGGGGCGCTTCTTCCGCCATAACGGCGTCGAGTTGCCCTGGTGAAACAGGCTGGAACGGTGGGGCTATGACAAAAACGGTTCTGATAACTGGTGCCAATCGGGGTATCGGCCTCGAGTTCGCCAGGCAATACGCCGACGAGGAGTGGCTGGTTCACGCCTGCTGCCGTCGGCCCGAGGCGGCTACGGAACTATGTCAGGCCTTAGCCGACAAGGCCGCCCAAATCCACAAACTCGATGTCACCAGGCAGGCAGACATCGATGACCTCAGGGCGGAACTTGACCAACAACCCATTGATATACTGATCAATAACGCGGGCATCATCGGTGGTGAGCGACAGTCCTTTGGCGATATTGATTACGCTGCCTGGGAACAGACGATGCGGACCAACACCATCGCGCCCTACCGGATCTTCGCAGCCCTGCAGCGCAATTTAGCACTGGGTAGCGAGAAAAAGGTCGTCAATATTTCCAGTCGCATGGGCAGTATTGAAGAATATGACAATGGTGATAACTTTATTTATCGCAGCAGCAAGACGGCCCTCAACATGGTGGTCGTCAACCTTGCTTACGAGTTCAAATCCTCCGCCCTGTGTTTCCTCGCCTTCCATCCCGGCTGGGTACAGACCGACATGGGGGGTGCATCGGCAACGCTCACCCCATTTGCGAGTGCCGCAGCCTTGCGCCGGTCAATTGCCAGGGCCACGCTCGCACAAAGCGGTAGCTTTTTAAACTACGATGGAACGCCCCTGCCCTGGTAGCCTGGGAAATGATGGTTGGCGCAATTGAGTGCTGCGGTAACGCCAGTTGCGAAACCCGGGACAGGGGCACTAATATCGGTCCTGTTTCTAGCCCGAACATTTCATGAATTGTTCGGGCTAGAAAATTGATTTCAGCTCCGAGATTTTATCCTTCAGCTCCGCCTTCGCGTTATAGACCCTGGTTTCATATTCCTGACTGGTTTCCTGCCATAGATTCTGCAGGTGGCCGGACAGGTTGATGTTAAAAGACAGGGCCCATTCATCGTTACCATGATAAGTGATCGAGGTAGTGTACTTGTGGTCGTAATGTATCGATAAACCACCGCCAAAATCGTCGACACCCTCGATATCGGTGTAATTGGTAATCAGTGACCAACCCAACGCATGCCCATCCAGCTGCGCTGTTTTAGAACCAGGTTTGAAATCCCAGTAGTTTTTACCGTAAATCTCGAGGATCACGGTGGGACTGAACTGCTGACCGTCGGGTGCGCCATCAACGTAACTGACACCGGCATCCGGATGCAGCCAGAAGGTTTGTGACCTCGGCGCAAGCAGCAACCCGGGCGCCGCATTATCAAACACGGCGTTCAGTTCGGTGGCCAGTTCCCAGGGATACTGAACCCGCGCTTCCTCGAAGTAATATCGCCATTCATCCAGTACCCGATCCACGTATGCCTCGGCGATATAAACCCGAAAACCACCCGCATAGGTAAACAATGCCGACAGCGTTTGCGTGACACGCAGGGTCGAACGCACATCGATAAAGCGACGAAAACAATCGCTGGAAGGTGTCACTGAAATTGCACAGGCGCTTCTCAGGTAGTCATATAACTCATGGGAAGCAAGCCTGTTACCCGTGCCAATGCCGATATTGGCCGTAGAAAACGCGAAATTGGTAGCCCAATAGGCTTTGCTGAAGATACCATCATCCCTGGTATGTTCCGGGTAGTCCCGGGATTCGAAAACAGCCAGGGTCTTGTCCAGTTCCTGGCGTAGCGTTTCAATCATCGGCCCACCATCGGCCAGGACCGCTAACTGTCCTTTCAGGTCGAGAATCGGTTGCTTGAGCTGCTGCAGAAAAAGCTGCGCTTCCGCCAATGTCGTATCGGCTGGATCATAGCCGGCAAACATCGCGTCAAATTGTTTGAACTCCACGTAGCAGCCGCTTGTGCCCGCAAACGCCTGGATGGCTTTTCCGATGCTTCTATTCACACTTTTTATACAGCGGGCTTCATCGCCATCAGTGTTGCAATCACGGAATAAAACCCTGGCGTCCGCGCTACAGTAGGCCAGACCCGGCACCGCACCATAACTGGCACCGGTGGCAATACCGAGGGATAAAAATAGTGACGCCAGCAACCGGTATTTCCTGCCCTGGAAAATACTATTCATCGTCGTCACCCTCCTCGAGGTCGATCATGTCCCTTATATCGTCGCCGATCGCACCCAACTGATTCTTGAGTTCGTCAAAGGGTGATTTACCCGCGAGTATGTCCTGCACAAAACCCTCGCCATTTATATTTTCAAACAATTCGCGTGCCTGGTGAAAATGCCCCTGTATGGAACCCGCTTCATGGCTGGCAATCAGGGTATTGAATTCTTCCTGTTCAGCCATGCCGCTGGTGATCATCTTGAGCAGCGGGTAATAAACTTTTGGATTGGATAAATAGTGTTCAAAGGCGTGGACGTCCGCCTGGTAAACCGCTTTCAATTCGATATTGTGGAAGCCGCGCGTGGCGTGCGTCTGGTACCAGTGCTGAACAGGTTGAAATGCCCTGATCAGTGCAATCGGGTCGAAACGATGCCTGGCATTAATGAAATTCTGAATAATACCCTTGCCGTCTGCCGACTCACCCGCCTGCCTCGGGCGGACCAGTGACCTGTAGGCAGGAGCTCTTTTCACTTCCAACAAATGACTGACATTTGCCAGGGCCGCATACAGCTTGATGAACTGGTTACTCGGGTTGAGTTGCATTTCGACGCCCGCGCTATCCTTGAATTTGGTGGTGAACAAATTATGCAGGGTATCGTGAACCACGCTGGTGCCCATGGAATGGCAGATAATCGACCAGTCGATATTCTCCACCCGCGTCGGTTTCAGGGCATCGAGAAATTCCGCCGCCAGCAGCGCCTGAACATATCCACGCAGCGGCGTATAGCGGTAGAAAAAGACATCGAGGGCATGGGTAGTAAAAAAGTTTTCTCCGCCCAGTTTTCCCACCAGTTCCGAAAACTTGCCGAAAAAGGTATCCGTCAGGTTTAACGCGCTGACAGCCGACGAAATTTCGGCATTTTTCTGTGCCATTCGCGCCAGGGCTTTGTCGAATATCTGATCGTATCTGACGGCTTTGAAAGTGACGAAGTCTCCGAGTGACTGGCCTGCTTCGCTGGGTATGCCCGCGTATTTTTCCTGCAACAGGGCCTGGATTCCATCGGCCCAGTTGTCGTCGTGCGCGCCGATACCATGGACAATAAATAGCGTGTGTGACATTCCTTTTCCCCCTGGGTAAGCGGTGCTTTACTACTCGAGCGTCAGGTAGAATTAACACCATTCCCGGTATTGGTAAGTATTGGATTGTTGATCAGTTTGAACTATATTATTGACGAATTGGGAATCGTTCAAGGATATGAGCTTCGAATGGCTTTTACAAGCCTCTCTGGCTTTTTCCAGATTCCTCATAATCAATGGGGTCAGACTCGATTTGGGAATTAACATGGCGACATCTTTTTCATCCACGGCACGCGCAATTATTGTTGCCGCCGCGCTCGTTATCGTCATCGCTGGCATGAAACTGGCCGCGTCATTGCTGGTTCCGCTGTTACTGGCGGTGTTTATCGCAGTCATCTGTTTTCCCCTGATGGTCAGGCTGCAACAGCAGGGTTTATCCAAGGGTTTGTCTATAACGGTGGTTTTATTGTTGACCCTATTGACAGGGTTCAGCCTGATGATAATGATCGGCGATTCGATGACGGATTTCAGTCACATGTTGCCGCAATACCGGCAGAAATTATCGGTAGAATGGAATCTTGTCATACAGTGGATCAGCGATCGTGGCATAGCCGTTCCGGACAAGATCAAGGATATGATCGATCCCTCTGCCGCCATGGGGCTGGCATCTTCAATATTAAAAGGCTTTGGCAATCTACTATCGAAAATTTTCCTTATTCTGCTGGCCGTTTTGTTCATATTGACTGAAGCGGCGGGCTTAATGGAAAAGCTCAAGTCGCTCAATAATGACGATAGCCGAAAGGAATCGCCTGATGAAAATACCTTTGCCGAGGATTTTGTCGAAAAACTGCGCAATTACATGGGCATAAAAACCATCATGAGCATGATCACCGGAACCATCATCGGCATAGCCTTGTGGATGATCGGTGTCGATTACCCGGTGTTATGGGGTGTGCTGGCATTCATGCTCAACTATATACCCAACATCGGTTCAATCATCGCAGCCGTACCCGCGATTTTGCTAACCCTGGTACAGCTGGGATTTAACTCCGCATTACTGGTCAGCGCGGTTTTCCTGGCAGTCAATATCGGTATTGGCAGTTTCCTCGAACCGAAATACATGGGCAAAGGCCTGGGCTTGTCGATGGTCGTGGTATTTGTATCGCTGGTTTTCTGGGGTTGGGTACTGGGATCCGTGGGCATGTTGTTGTCAGTACCCTTGACCATTACCGTCAAACTGGCCCTGGACAGTAAACCGGCAACAAAAAACCTGGCACATCTACTGGGGCCGGTTTAGTATTTTCAAGGGGTCAGTGCCGATTGATATCTCGGCCTGAACAGGCCATGGCCGATCGAATCGAATATCAATCGACACTGACCTCTTGAATTACGGATTCGAGAATATCCAGGCCTTCGTCAATTAATTCGAATGGCGCCGTCAGTGGTACCAGGACCCTGATGACATTGCGCTCGGGGCCGGCACTGATAAGGATCAACCCCTGTTTCAATGCCTCCGATATGATGGCAGCAGTGAGCTCGCGAGCCGGTTCGCGAGTAACACGGTCCTTGACGATCTCTATCGCGTTCATCGCGCCCAGACCGCGCGCATCGCCGATGCAGGCAAATTCGTCACTGGCCGCCATCGCGGCAAAGCGTTTGCCGATACGCTCACCCAGTTCGAGGCCTCGCTGCAGAAGATTTTCCTCGGCTATAACGTCGAGTACGGCGAGCGCCGCCGCGCATCCCAACGGGTTGCCGCCAAAGGTGCCACCGAGCCCCCCGGGCGGAACCGAATCGATTATGTCAGCGCGGCCGACCACGCCCGAAAGCGGTAAGCCGCCACCCATACTTTTTCCAATGCAGGTTAAATCAGGGACCAGATCGAAATGCTCGCAGGCAAACATCTTGCCGCTGCGACCACAGCCGGTCTGAATTTCGTCGGCGATCAGCACGATGTTGTGGCGATCACAAAAGTCACGAATCCAGTGTAGAAACCCGGCGTCGGCAATATTGTATCCACCCTCTCCCTGTACCGGTTCAAAAATAACCGCGCCGATGGAATCAGCGTCCGCGTCACTTTTCAACAGCGTCTGCAGGCTACGGATCGCATCTTCCCGGCTCACCCCATGGTAATCATCGGGAAACGGTATGCGATATATTTCAGTCGGAAAAGGCCGGAACCCTTCCTTGAACGGGGACATGCGTGCGCTGAGCCCCATCCCCATATACGAGCGACCGTGATAACCGTTGGTGAAGGTGATGATAGCGGGCTTGCGCGTGTAGTAGCGTGCGATCTTGATGGCGTTCTCGATGGCTTCGCCACCGGAGGAAAAAAACAGGCTTTTCTTTGCAAAATTACCCGGCGCAAGCAAATTGATGCGCTCGGCCAATTCGATGTAGCTTTGGTAAGGGCTGATCTGAAAACAGGTATGGGTCAATTGACTTAACTGGTTTTCGATGGCGGCAACGACTCGCGGATGGCGATGGCCGACGTTCTGGCAGCCAATGCCGCCACAAAAATCGATATAGCGCTTACCCTCGACATCCCACACCTCGGCATTTTCGGCGCGCTGGGCAGTAAAAGTCGAGCTAAATCCGACGGCCCTGGCGACTGCCTTGCTTCGTCGTTGATCAAAATCACTATTGGAATTCATGTTTTATTTCCCGAAATTAATTTCAAAGGGGGCGCCAGCCTCTAAATCCCGGCTAGTTTCAGTTTACGTTGCTGCCGGCGTGAGATCGTATTTTTCCCTTTTTTATCCTGCGTGGATTTGTTTTCAGGTAACTTTACTATTCTCTGCAGATTAGGGAAAGCATCTGCTCCATGCGGAATGGCGATGGCCTCGATAAAATGCTGTTGGAACGCGGGCTCGACCGCAGTTTCCACTTTTTCGATTTGCTTTACCAGGGCCTCGATCTCGCTGCGCGCGCTTTTATTGAGTAAGGCTATCCTCGAACCGGTACCCGCGGCATTGCCCGCGGCGCTGACCTTGTCTAGCGGGCAATCGGGAATCATGCCCAGCAACATCGCATATTTCGGGTCGATATGACTGCCAAAAGCGCCCGCTAGCGAGATGCGATCAACCTTGTCGATACCGAGCCTGTCCATCAGCAGGCGTGCACCCGCATACAGCGCGCCCTTGGCGAGCTGTATCGCGCGTACATCGCTCTGGATAATTTTGATCTCGGGCTCACCTTCGCGAATCAGGTAAGAAAAGGTCGAGCCATCGGCACTGATGCGACGACTGCGCGCGGCAAATTCACCGTCGATGACACCATCGCTGGTCAGAATGCCAGCCAAATACATTTCACCCAATACTTCGATAATGCCGGAACCACAAATTCCAGTCACGCCGGTAGCGGCAATCTCCGCCTCGAATCCATCTTCGTCGGACCACAGCTCACAGCCTATGACCTTGTAGGTTGGTTCCAGCGTTTCTGTATTAATACGCAAACGTTCGATGGCGCCCGGTGCGGCCCGTTGCCCGCTCGATATTTCCGCCCCCTCGAAGGCGGGACCGGTCGGCGAGGACGCTGCCAGCAACCGGTCGCGGTTACCGAGAATGATTTCCGCATTGGTACCCACGTCGACGATCAACATGATCTCGCGCGACAGGTGCGGGCTTTCCGACAACACCACCGCGGCGGCGTCTGCGCCCACATGCCCTGCGATACAGGGTAAATAATAGGCCCGTGAGCCCAGGCAAATATCCAGTCCGAGGTCATCCTCCGCATACACCTTCACCGCCGCGTTGGTCACCAGCGCAAACGGCGCCACGCCCAGCTCGGAGGGATCCAGCCCCAGGGAAATATGGTGCATGACCGGGTTGCCGACCAGCACCACCTCGACTATATCGGTAGTTTCGATGCCCGCTTCGGTGCTGGTTTGCGTAATCAGCCCATTGAGACAGTCACGCAATACCC
>SMVA01370916.1_pt1 | contig 12511 bp, 14 predicted proteins | sample 2456451 | NCBI WGS metagenome assembly SMVA01 (sample SAMN11095933, study PRJNA526329) | marine sediment metagenome | biome: Marine sediment; feature: Surficial sediment; material: Deep marine sediment; isolation source: Hadal surficial sediment | place: Pacific Ocean | collected 2014-05 | depth...
ATCTACCGGTTAATCACTGGATCAGGCGACACCTTGCCTATGAGTATGCACTGACCGGTGGAGATGATTATGAAATCTGCTGTACGCTTGCAGCGGCTCGGCTCGGCGAGGTCGAAACCTGGAACCAGGCTAATCCACACTGCCAGTTGAGTGTGATTGGCGAAATCACCGAATCCGGTTTTTACCTGCAACAGGGAGACGCATTGATCGATTTATCCGGCAGCCGGGGTTACCAGCATTTTACATAAAATTTCGCCGAAGCTATTACGCAACCCGTTGCATTTATTGTCGCTGGGTTTTGGCTCGGGACTCGCCCCGGTAGCGCCCGGAACCTTCGGCACGCTGGCGGCAATTCCCTTTTACCTGTTGCTCGCGCAACTGACGCTACCCGTTTACCTGGCCATTATCCTGGCTGGATTTGCGCTCGGGGTGTTCCTCTGCCGGTACACCAGTGATGCGCTGGGCGAACACGATCACTCGGGCATTGTATGGGACGAATTCATCGGCTTCTGGATTACGATGATTGCAGTACCCTCGACCTGGCCGTGGATATTGACGGGATTTGTGCTATTTAGATTCTTTGATATCGTAAAACCCTGGCCGGTGAGCCTGGCGGATGCAAAAATGAAAGGTGGCTTCGGCATCATGATCGACGATGTACTCGCGGGTATATACGCGTTGGCCTGCGTGCATTTAGCCCTGTACGTGGTGACATGAGTCGCCTGCGCAGAATAATCGCCAGTGTATTATTGGCCCTGATGGCCGGATCGGGGCTGGCTGCCGGCATTAGTGTCAAGGTCATCGCGTTGTTCGCCGACAAGGCATACCTGGAGATTGGCGGCAAGCAAAAAGTCGTCAGTAAAGGCGAAACCTTCGAAGGTGTTACGCTCATATCGGCATCGGGACGCGGCGCCGTCGTCGTCATTGACGGCGAGACCATAAAACTGAAACTCAACCAGTCGATCGCCGGAAAATTCAAGAAGCCCGATCGTGACAGCTTGAAGATATATCCCAACCCACAGGGGATGTATTTCGTCAAGGGATCGATAAATGGTCAGCCCACCAGATTCCTGGTGGATACCGGCGCCACCTTCGTTACCCTGAGCGGCAACAAGGCACGCGCGCTGGGAATCGATTTCCACCAGGGTATTCGCGGTACCGCCCAAACCGCCGCCGCGGTGGTGCAGGTGTGGCGGATTACATTGAATTCCGTGAACATTGGCGATATTGGCCTGCGCAACGTCGACGCCACCGTTATCGAGGGAAGCCATCCCGCGGACGTCCTGCTGGGGAATTCTTTCTTGCGCCACACCCGCATCCAGCAAGTTGGACCGGCGCTCGAAATCCACAAGCGTTATTAAACCTGTTGGATCGAATTCATTCGACCAATCACCATCAGGCCGAATATATTCGGTCCTACAGGGCGCATGCCGTTTCGTTTCCTGTATTTGTAGGGTCGATTTCATTCGACCGAGCATCTGCCTGGACCCAATTTACAAGTACAACAATGTCATACCGCGGCTTGACCCGATGCGTCGGACCGGCGGGATCCAGCAAATCCCCCTGTGATTGGCTGAATGCATTCGACCGATATTAATGGCGAAAAAAATCTCAGGCCGGAATTAAATTATTCGGTAGAATGACGCGTCGTAAATTCAGTCTGGATCCAGGTTCTGCAATGATTAAAACCCGTTTTGCTCCGAGCCCCACCGGTGTGTTGCATATTGGTGGCGCTCGAACCGCGTTATTTTGCTGGATATTCAGTAAAAACAGGGGTGGCAAATTTGTATTGCGCATCGAGGATACCGACCTGGAGCGCTCGACCCCGGAATCGGTGCAGGCAATACTCGATGGCATGGCGTGGTTAGGCCTCGATTATGACGAGGGTCCCTACTACCAGACCCAGCGCTTTGATCGTTACCGGCAGGTTATCGAGCAACTGGTCGAGCAGGGTGACGCTTATTATTGCGCCTGTTCGAAGCAACGACTCGAAGCACTGCGCGAGCAGCAGACGGTAGCAAAACAGAAACCCCGTTACGACGGCCTTTGTCGCGATCTCGGCTTGCAGGCGGAAGCGGGCAAGCCACTGGTAGTTCGCTTTAGAAACCCCCAGCAGGGCGTGGTCAGTTTCCAGGACCATGTCAAGGGTGAGATCAGTTTCAACAACCAGGAGCTTGATGATTTAATCATCGCCCGCAGCGATGGCAGCCCGACCTATAATTTAACCGTTGTGGTCGACGATATGGATATGGAAATCACCCATATCGTGCGTGGCGACGACCATGTCAATAACACGCCCCGGCAGATCAATATATTGACTGCGCTCGGTGCGACCATCCCCGAATACGCGCATCTGCCGATGATTCTCGGTGACGATGGCAAACGTCTGTCGAAACGTCATGGCGCGGTTGGCGTGATGCAATACTTTGACGATGGCTATCTACCCGAGGCGATGCTGAATTACCTGGTAAGACTGGGATGGTCCCATGGAGACCAGGAAATATTCACCCGCGATGAAATGATCGAGTACTTTTCCATCGATGCCATCAACCGGTCGGCGGCGTCCTTCAATAAGGAAAAGCTGAACTGGATTAATCAGCAATATATGATGGATTCACCCATAGAAAAAATCGTCGAGCTGGTGAAACAGCGGTTACGGCGAATCGACGTCGATTTTGACGACAACAGGGATATCAGCCTGATGGTCGATCTATATCGGCAACGCGTATCGACGATCAACGATCTCACCGACAGTATTCTTTACTGCTTCCAGGAATTCGACGATTACGAGCCAAAAGCGGCCCGGAAAGCGCTCAAACCCGAATCGATGGAAGCTTTACAGCAGCTTTATAATTATCTGGGTGAACTGGAATCCTGGGATACTCAGTCGATTCATGGGGTGATCGAAAAAATCACCGGGGAACTCGGCGTGGGTATGGGAAAAGTAGGGCAGCCGTTGCGGGTTGCAGTTACCGGAGGATCATTTTCCCCGCCAATCGATCAAACCGTTGAATTGCTTGGCAGGGAGCGTAGTATTTCCCGCATAAAACGAGCAATTGATTATATATCAACAATTTAGTGGTCAGTTATTCTTTATATTTTTCAGTAACATGCTATATAAACTTGAGGAAGCACTGGACGGAGCATGCTAGACTTCCCGGTGAAAAAATAAAGGCTTCCAGACGAAATATTTACCCCGGCAGAATCCGAATTGATTGCCATCTTTTGCTTTGACAGCGAAAGCTGGAAAGTGTGTAAAAATCGGACCAGTAGATCATTAAAGGATTTGTAGTGGCGTCAGAAACAATCAATTGCGTAGTAATGTTCGCTGATGTGGCGGGAAGCAGCGCCATGTACGAGAACATGGGTGACGAGGCCGCTCGCGAGCGAATCTCCAAGGCACTGGACGCGCTGATCTCGATAACGCGGCGTCATAACGGCAAACTCGTGAAGACGATTGGCGACGAAATCCTGGTTTATTTTACCAATACCGACATGGCGGTTATTGCCGCACAGGCAATTCAGGAGACCATGGAAGACGACCGTTCCCCGGAAACCATCGGCGTATCGATACGTATAGGCATGCAGCATGGTAGCGCCATACTCGAAAAAAACGATATTTTTGGTGACACCGTCAACGTTGCGGCCCGCGTCGCCAGCATGGCCAAGGCGCGTCAGATTCTGTGCACCCATGAAGTCGCCATTCTGGTCAAGAATGAAGAACTTTCCGCTAAGATGCGGCCCTATGACCGACTGCGCATCAAGGGGCGCAACGAACGTCTCGATGTCTACCTGGTGGCATGGGAGGCAGAGGACGATATGACCAATATGGCGACCGCCAGCAGCTTTACCAATCCGGCGCGATATGACCAGGCCGAAAATCTCAAGCTCACCCATGGTAAGCATTCCTATACCATTCCGACCGGGACCAATTCATTTGTCATGGGTCGTGGCAAGGATAGTGACCTGATCATTCAGGGCGATTTGATCTCCCGGCATCATTCCAGAATTGACCATCGGCGTGGTAAATTTATTCTCAGTGACCAGAGTACCAACGGCACTTTCGTTCGCACTGCCGAAGGCCAGGATATATTCCTGCGCAGCGAGGAACTGGCATTGTTTGGTTCCGGTCATATCAGCCTCGGGAAAAAAGTCGACCTGGCCGATTTCAATATCATCAAATTTGATTGCGAATAGTCCGAGGATTCCAGCCTTAACTACATCGGGGGATGGTGATGAAGATAGGTAGCAACAGTTTCGATACACTCGATACGCTGAATGTCGACGGACAGGCATTCCATTACTTCAACCTGGCCAGGCTCCTGCCGCAGTTCGGGTCGGAGCTTGAGCGACTGCCTTTTTCACTCAAGATATTGCTCGAAAATATCCTGCGCTTCGAGCAGGGTGGCGATGATGGCAGGGGAGACGTCGACGCCTTCGGCGAATGGATAGAATCGCGTCGCTCGGATCGTGAAATTGCATTCCACCCGGTCCGGGTATTAATGCAGGATTTCACCGGCGTCCCGGCCGTGGTCGACCTCGCCGCGATGCGCGATGCGGTCACCGATAATCCCCAGCAAATCAATCCGCAAATTCCGGTCGATCTGATCATCGACCATTCGGTCACGGTAGACGAATATGCGTCTAGCAGTGCCTTCTCGGTAAATGTCGCCTTTGAAGTGAAACGCAATGACGAGCGTTACCGTTTTTTGAAATGGGGTGCAGACGCATTCGATAATTTTCGGGTGGTGCCCCCGGGAACCGGCATTTGTCACCAGGTAAACCTCGAGTTTCTGGCGAAAACTGTCTGGCAACAGACAATAGAAGGGAAAACCTGTGTCTTTCCCGATACCCTGGTTGGCACCGATTCACACACCACCATGATTAATGCGCTGGGTGTACTGGGATGGGGCGTCGGCGGTATCGAAGCCGAGGCCGCGATGCTGGGACAACCCATTTCATTAATCCTCCCCGAGGTAGTCGGATTTCAGTTTAGCGGGCAGTTACGGGAAGGTATTACCGCAACCGATCTGGTTTTAACCGTGACCCAGATGCTGCGGCAACACGGTGTGGTCGGAAAATTCGTGGAGTTTTTCGGAGCGGGGCTGGAAAGCATGAGCCTCGCCGACCGGGCCACATTAGCCAACATGGCTCCCGAATATGGGGCGACGATGGGCTTTTTCCCGGTGGACGAGGAAACCATTCGTTATATGCGCTTGACCGGTCGCGACGAAAGCTTGCTGAAACTGGTTGAAGCCTATTGCCGGGCACAGGGAATCTGGTACCAGCCTGACACCCCCGATCCCTTGTTTAGCAGCAGCCTGAACCTGGATTTATCGTCCGTCGAGACTTCGCTGGCAGGGCCCAAACGCCCCCAGGATCGGGTTGCTTTGTCGGGCATCAAGGCGGCCATGCAATCGATTATCGATGGCGATGTTGAAACCCGGCGAGATTCAGAACAAAGCCTGCTCGATGGAGATGTGGTCATCGCCGCAATCACTTCCTGCACCAATACGTCTAACCCCAGGGTGATGATAGCCGCCGGCCTGTTGGCGCGAAATGCCAGGGCGGCCGGGCTGAACAGCAAGCCCTGGGTGAAGACGTCGCTGGCACCGGGTTCCAGGGTTGTCACCGAATACCTCACCGCTACCGGGTTGCAGCAGGAACTCGACGCCATCGGCTTTAACCTGGTCGGCTACGGATGCACCACCTGCATCGGTAATTCAGGACCCCTGCCCGCAGCCATCGACAAGCAAATCAGGGAGCGGCAATTGACCGTCGCTAGCGTACTCTCCGGTAATCGAAATTTCGAAGGCAGGATTCACCAGCAGGTCAAGGCAAACTGGCTTGCGTCGCCGCCACTGGTGGTCGCCTTTGCGCTCGCCGGCAGCACCTGTATCGATCTGACAACGGCCGCGCTCGGTGAATCTGACGACGGGAAACCGGTGTATCTGCGCGATATCTGGCCGAGTAACCAGGAAATTGCGGACCAAGTGATGAAGGTTGACCAGGCCATGTTCAGCAAACACTACGCAGATGTGTTCAGCGGCGATCAAAACTGGCAGGAGATAAAAGTAGAGGCATCGCTAACCTACGACTGGGATAACGAGTCCACCTATATTCGTAACCCGCCATACTTTTCGCTGGACAACAGTCACCAGCTGGAACCCATCATGGGGGCACGGATTCTGGTCCTGCTGGGAGACTCGATTACCACCGATCATATATCCCCGGCTGGCGCCATAGCCGTGGATAGCCCGGCTGGCCAGTACCTGCTTGAAAACGGGGTCGATCGCGGTAATTTTAACTCCTATGGGTCTCGCCGCGGTAACCACCAGTTAATGATGCGGGGGACCTTCGCCAATATCCGTATCAGGAATGAAATGACGCCACAGGTCGAGGGCGGGGTTACGCGCTTCATGCCGTCCGGCGAGCAGATGAGCATTTACCAGGCGGCAATGAAATACCAGCAGGAGGGCACGCCACTAGTGGTGGTTGCCGGCAAGGAATACGGCACCGGGTCCAGCCGTGACTGGGCCGCCAAGGGCACGCGCTTGCTCGGGGTGAGGGCGGTTATCGCCGAGAGTTTCGAGCGTATCCATCGCTCCAACCTGATCGGTATGGGCGTATTGCCATTGCAGTTTATCGATGGCTTCGATCGCAAGCGGCTCAAGCTGGGCGGCACCGAGACGATTAACATCAGCGGCATGCAGGATGGATTAAATCCCGGGCAAAAACTTGACCTGACGGTAAAGGATGCAAACGGAAGCGAGTTATCCATCGAAGTGCTGTGTCGAATCGATACCCGCGATGAAGTCGCCTATTACCAGGCCGGTGGTATCTTGCAATATGTTCTCGATAAAGGCTGACCCATTATGCCGATCACTTTCAAATCGAAGTCCTATGCCAATATCCTGATGTTGGGCGAGTTCGGCAAGAAGATGCTGGAGATGATGGATTTTGGCGTGACGGTCCCGGGTGCAATCGATGCCCGGGATGTGGCAACCGCGTTGGCTAACCTGAAACGGACGCTGGCTAACCTTCCAGTCCAGATCGAACCAGCCGAAGACTCCGAGGAGGATGAGGATGCGGTCAGCCTGCCTACCCGCGCAATGCCGTTAATCGAATTGCTCGAAGCCGCGGTTGCGGATGAGGAACATGTTCGCTGGGAATGAGTGGAGTCTGTTGGGGTGAGGAACGAACCCCAACTTTGACCTGGTAAAAATCACCTGGAGAGGGCCGCGTCGCTGGCGCTTCGCGCTGTGACGACGGTTTCGGGCTTAACCCGCATTCACCATCGCATCGACTACCGCGGTCCAGCCCTGCGCGATATTGTCGTGGTTATATCCACCGCCGCCCATGGCCAGCATTCGTCCCTGGCAAAATTCATCGGCTATCTGACACAGCTGCGCGGCCGCGTAGGCGTGCGTGGCCGGGGTGAATTCCATATTGGTGATCGGATCACCGGCGATGCTGTCGGCACCGCATTGCAGGAGGATGAACTCGGGTTCATTTTTGCGCAGGTAGGCATCTATCTGCGGCCAGACTTTCTGGAACACCGCATCGTTGGAATAGGGTGGTACCGGGATATTCAGCTTGGTACCCTGGGCCGCTCCGATCCCGGTTTCCTGGGCGTGACCGGTGCCTGGATACAGGGTGCGACCATCCTGGTGAATGTCTGCAAACAGCAGGTCGGGGTCGTCTTCGAAGCTGTAGAAAACACCGTCGCCATGGTGGGCGTCGATGTCGATGTAGGCAACTTTTTTAATGCCGTACTGGGCGCGCAGGTATTCGATAGCGATACCACAGTCGTTGAATACACAAAATCCGGCGGCGATGTGACGCCGCGCATGATGCAGGCCTGCAATAGGGGAAAAAGCGCGCCGAAACTGACCGCTCATGATGCGGTCTATGGCATCGGTTACCGATCCCGCCACGTGGCTCGCCGCTTCAAACATGCCAACAAACGAGGGCGTATCCCCGCCGTCCAGATAGCCGTGGCCCGACACGGAATAATCACGAACCTTTTCGATGTAATCGCTGGTGTGAAATAGCTGGATGCGGTCGTTGCTGGCGCGTACCGGTTCCTGGATGACCAGTTGCTTGTCCAGCCCGCGTTTGATCAGTTCAGCCTGGAATACATCGTGGCGTTGCGGGCCAAACGGGTGGCCATCTTTGAATCCATAATCGGCGAGGGCCTGTCCAAGATAAACACAGGTGTTATTGCGGGACATAAACGATACCGGAATTGAGTGCATGGCCATTAAAGACCAGGGTTGAACCCAGGTCAATCGGCAAATCGGGAAGCAGAGCCGTCATTTGGGGTTCTGACCAATCACCCATTGATGATCGCATTTCTGGCAGCGTGCATAGATGGGGCGGGCGCCGACGCGGACTTCAAAGCGGCCATAACTTTCACACTGACGACAGGTAGCGTCACTGGCACATTGCTGCGCATAGGAAAAACGTATCCAGAAACGGCGAAACAACTCGATGATTGCCAGCCCCAGCAGGTAGAGCACGATCACCGACAGGATTGAAAAAATTCCGGAAAAATTAACCCCGACTAACTCGATAATGGCGACAAACAGGAAACCGCACATCAGGCAGCTGAGCAACCAGGCAAAACTCAGGTAAAGCTGTTTCTCATGCCAACGGGTGAATTTTAGACTTTGCATGCGCCTGTTTAACACCAATCCGAGCGTGGCGGACAGTATAAGACGCTTGTCTCTGCAATACTGTAAAAATTGAAAATCCTACAGAGGTGATCCCCTTGGTTGCACAGTTGCCCCATGGGTCAGGACAGTTAAGGCGTAAACCACCCTTATGCGGATTAGTCGGCGAGCTTCTCTTGCAATAGTTCGCAGGCCATGCGCCAGGGTGCAAACGCCTGGTTTTGCTCAAGCAGTTCCAGGCCAAGTTTGGAAAAAGTACCCTCGGTGGCAATACCGGTGGCAATTTCACCGGGAGACCTGGTGTTGTCCGCCAGGGCAAGATCTGCCGCACCCCTTGCCATGCCCATGACCAGTTGCGCGGCAATCTCCTTCGGCAGGGTAGAACTTCGAGTCGCCTCGATCAAAGACTCGAATAGTACAAAATACCAGCTGTATACGCAGGCGAGCACGCTGCCCTGGGTGAAAATCTGTTCGTTATCGACTGCAATCGACTGACCACAGTGATCGAAGAAGGCACAGACGAAATTATTTTTCGGGTAAACCAGGGTCGGGCTGGAAGCGGCTTCGGCACTACTGACCGGCATCGCCCTGACAATTTCGATGTCTGCGTTTAACGCGCTCTTCAATTGTTCGATTTCAATACCGGCGACCACGCTGATCAATACCTGCCCGGGCCTGAACTCAAGGCTGGACAGCGTCTCCAGGCACTGCGCCGGGCGGGTTGAGATCACCACGAAATCGCTACCCGAAACTACCGCCTGGTTGTCGCCGAGTACCTCGCAACCATGCCGTTCAGCCAGCTCGGCCGCTTTTTGCCGGTTTCGCGGGCTGAGCAAAATTGGACCCTGGTAACCCCCGCGCCTGACACCGTTAATGGTGTAGAGGGCGAGTTCGCCAACACCGATAAAGCCTGTTGTTTTCATGATAATTACTCGTGTCCGCGACTGAAATCGTTTCTTCCTGAGCTGTCTTCGCCGCGCAGTAGAAACAGTGCCCGGTTTGAATATCCATGCGGCGAGCCCGCGTCTTCCTTGATCTTGCCGCTGTTGTGATTGTAAAAACTCGTTGCCGGCATGATGCGCAGCACCAGGCCCATGCGGCGTTTGGCGGAAAGATTCGCCGCTGATCCATGCACCAGGTAAACGTCGTGCAGCGATATCTGGCCGGGCTCGAGCACGATGTCGCGCGCCAGCGTCAGGTCACATTGTCCGTCGTCGATAACCTGGGCCAGGGTATAGTCGTCGCGGTGTTCAAAATGATGCGAGTAGATGTTGTGGTCCCGGTGCGACCCCGGGATATAGCGCATACAACCCTGTTCCGGGGTGGAGCCGTCCAGTGATATCCACACGGTCAGGGTTTCCAGCGGTTCGATCGGGTAGTAGTCGCCATCCTGGTGCCAGGGGGTCATCTTGCCGTTGCCCGCAGGCTTGCCGAAGATGGTGACGCCCCAGAGTATTAAATCCGCGCCGATGAGTTGTTCTACCATGTCGAGGATTTCCGGGATATGAGTAAATTCCAGCCAGGCGGGATCGCCTTTGACGCCATAGGCATCACTGGCGTCGAGATGAGGACCAAGAATAAAATTCTCGGAAAAATCGGGATTGTCTTTATTGTCGTCGATCAGTTGCCGATAAAGCCGGTCGATGCGGGCAAGAACCGCCCCGGGTACGCGATAGTCTGACGGTATCACCAGGCCGTCCCGGTGATAGCTGTTTATTTCCTGTTGGCTTAGCGGCATCGCCAGAGCATATTACAATGCCGATAGCGGTGAAAGCCAGGCGGTCTGATTTTTCCAGACTGCTGCGACAGTCCTCGATTCAGGATTACCCGGGCGAGGTCTACCCTGACTCGCTGAGCGACTGACATTCGATGCACAGGGTCACGAAGGGCCGGGCCTGCAATCGCGCAAACGCGATGACTTCTCCGCAATCCAGGCAAATACCATATTCCCCGGAATCGATGCGGCCTAAGGCCAGTACCACCTGTTTTAAATTGAGCGCGGTCTGTTCCTGGTTGGCGCGTGCCATTTGCTGCTGCTGAATTGCATCGATACGCGAGACACGGCCAACGGATTGCTGGTCGAGGGTAACGGGCAGGCTGTCCGCGGCGATATTCTGCAAATGCGACTCGAGCGCCTGTTTCCAGGTTTCGAGGGAATGCTTCAGTTCATCGATCTGTTTCTGCTTCAATTCGTGCGTGGACATGGTTTAATTGCCCAGGTCATGTGGTCGAATGAATTCGACCCGACAGGCGACAAATTGTATGGCCGAAATCATTCGGCCACCCCAACCGACGAATTCATGGCAGCTGTAAAACCATGCAGCTCTGCTGTCGAGAATTTCGATTTAATCTCGTCCAGCGCGGCATCGCTATAGGCAAGCGCCGGGTTTTTCCCCCATACCGGCGTTGGCCAGGCGGCGTCTGTCTGGTAGCGCACAATGTGGTGCAGATGTAACTGGGGAACCAGGTTTCCGAGCGCTGCGATATTGAGCTTGTCGCCATTGAATGCAGCCATGATGAATTCAGAGAGCAGGCATGACTCTTCCAGTAATTGCTGGCGATCGGCAGCTTTGAGCTGGTATATCTCGCGGATATCGTCGCGGTCGGGGACCAGGATAAACCAGGGATAGTTGCAGTCGTTGATTAACATTAAATGACACAATGAAAACCGGCCCAGGATGATACAGTCTGCAAGTATTTCAGGATGAATTTTAGCCATGGGATGCTCTGTGTAAGTGCTGCGATTGCGAATCGCGAATTTATAGTGTTGTCTGGAAAGGTTACACTGGCGGCCTATGCCAGGCGAGCGCAAACAAATATATTATGAGTAAAAACCTGCCCACATCGTCGTTAATCATCAATACCTATAATTGGCCAGCCGCGTTGCAGTTGGTGTTGAAAAGCCTGATTATGCAGCGGCAAATGCCGGATGAAGTGGTAATCGCGGATGATGGATCTACCGATGAAACGAGAACATTAATCGATAAATTTTCATTGATCAGTCCTGTTCCGGTTATTCATGTCTGGCAACACGATGACGGCTGGCGGAAAAGCGAGGCATTGAACAAGGCTATCGCCAAAGCCTCGTGCGAGTATATTATTCACCTCGACGGTGATTGTATTATGCATCCGAGTTTCATTGCTGATCATTTATCGTTTGCGCAACAGGGGCTCTATTTATTCGGCTCGCGAGTGAATATAAAAAAAGTGTTTTTGGACCAGTTAATATCCTCTCAAAAAATCCAATTTTCACCTTTTTCCAGGGGCATATACAAGCGTGGTCGAGCAATTCATTTTCCGTCTATGAGTTTCAGGGGCGGGTTGGTGGAAGGGCTGAGTAGTAAATTGCGCGGCTGTAACATGTCGCATTGGAGAGCTGATGCAATTGCGGTAAATGGTTACAACGAGCTCATGACGGGCTGGGGGCGTGAAGATTCAGAGTTCGTCATACGATTGTCAAATATGGGTGTCAGGGGTCGACGCTTACAGCATGCGGCTATCGTTTATCATATTTATCACAAGGAACGTTCGCGTGATTCGGTAGCTGGCAAAGAGTCGATGCAGCAACAGGCCATCGATAAAAAGTTAATCCGTTGCGATAACGGCCTGGATAAGCATTTGTAAACTCATGCTTGGGGCCTGCAAAATGTAGGGCCGAATTTATTCGGCCAGGCCAATCCAAATTTACTAAAAGCCTGTCGCAATCAACTCTTGTATAATTGCCCAATCTTTGGAATTTACCCGGAAGCGCATACTAAATGAGAAGGCTCATCATATTTATATTCATGGGATGTTTAACGCTCCCCAATGCCTGGGCGGATCACGAGCCTGATCAT
>SMVA01403334.1_pt1 | contig 12510 bp, 9 predicted proteins | sample 2456451 | NCBI WGS metagenome assembly SMVA01 (sample SAMN11095933, study PRJNA526329) | marine sediment metagenome | biome: Marine sediment; feature: Surficial sediment; material: Deep marine sediment; isolation source: Hadal surficial sediment | place: Pacific Ocean | collected 2014-05 | depth 0-1...
CGGGGTGCGCATGGCACTCGGCGCGAGACCAGGACAAGTGCGCGCGATCGTCATGGTCCATGGCGCTACCGTCGCCGGCATTGGGATGCTCGTCGGGCTCATCGGCGCCTTTGGCCTCAGCAGACTCTTGGAATCACTCGTGTTCGAGGGGAGCACGCAGGACCCCACGGTATTCTTCAGTGTGGCAATCGTCCTAGCCCTCGTCGTGTTGGCGGCGGGATACGTGCCCGCGCGCCGGGCGACGAGGGTGGACCCGTTGGATGCATTGCGGAGTGAATGAAGGAACTGCGAACTGAGGACCCATTCTCAATTGGTCCTCACGGATCCTCTTCGATTCTCGGGCGGTATGTGGGGTAGTGGGACATGTGACCGGCATCACAGCCCAGGCCTCCCCTTCGGCAGCAACATTCGACAGATTCCTGCATGCAAACCGAGACTTCCGAAACCACCGCATGGGCCCGCGTTCTGGCCGGATACTGGCCGCCGCATTCCCGGAATCTTCGGCATGGGGCGTGGTATCCCGTCGTCGAAAACGGCCGTGAGGACCGGGTGGGGTTGGTCCTCTACGGCGAAAAGATCGACGTTCCACGACGCATTCTGGATGTACGCCCGGATCGTCCCCGGCATTTCTCTATCGTCCACCGGGTCGGACACGATCCGGATCCATCGAGACAAGCAGAAGACATCGGCCGCCGCTACCTGGTATGCCCTCAATGTGCCCGCCGGTCAGCGCTCTGGGGTCGCCCAGCCAAGCGAACCTGTGGTTCGTGTGGCCATAATGGCGAGATCGCGTGGTGGGAGTAGACTAGGGGAAAGGGAAAAGGCAAAGGGCCGCCCCCACATGGGAACGGCCCTTTTTTTTGGAACGCGCTGGCCACATCCTGGACATCTCCCGGACCGGGTTCTATATCACCGCCACACCAGAGGCAAGGTCATACCATGCGTCATCTCATCGCCGTCCTGACACTCTGCATAGGCTTCGCAGCGAACGCCGATGCGCAGAGCACCAAGCAACCATTCACGACCGAAGACGTCCTCAACGTCGTCAAGATGTCGCGCTCCGACATCACCGCTGATGGTGCGTTCGTCGCCGCGACGTTCTGGACGGACCGCGATCGGAAGAACGTCGACCACATGCGGTTCGGCGATCCAACATATATCTCACCGTCCTTTGGCAAGCTGGTGGTGATCGACGCCGCGGATGGATCGGTCCAATCCGTGTTCGACGAACGCGTCCAGGTACGAAATGCACGTTGGTCTCCCGATGGGCGCACACTCGCCTTCTTCCTACTGGAGGGCGACCGCTACGCGCTCTACACGTACGACCGCGAGCGAGACCGCACACGCAAGGTGGCCCTCGATACAGATAAAGAAATCGCGTCTAACTCGACGCTCGAGTGGCAACCGGACGGAAGCGATGTGCTGATCGCGTTGCGTGCATCCGGGTGGCGGGAAGCGTCCCAGGAGGCATACCGTCAGATCTCGTTTGGCCCGACGATCGTTCAGGATTCACGCGACGACTTTCTCGCATGGGACGCGGTGCGGGCACGCGGGTCGCTGACCATCCCTGCGATGGTGGACCTCAACTCCCGCGACGTACGCGAACTACTCCCAGAAGGCCGCTACAACGGATTTACGCAGTCGGACGACGGGCGTTATCTGAGTTTCATGGAATCATCGCCTCTCAAGACCGCCTACGAGCGCGGGAAGGGCACGGACTACGCAATCATCACGCTGGACCTGCTAAGCGAGGAGACGCACACGCTCTCGGAGAAGAGTGAGGACCGCATCAATGCGTCATGGAATGACGCCGGCACGGTGTTCGCCTATTCCCAAAAAGGCGATGTGTTCGTACGCGACATTGCCGACGACTCGGCGCGCATACTCACCGAGGATTATCGAACGCCCGTCAGCGACGACGACTCGACGAAACTCCGATACTCAGTGATACGGTGGCGCCCCGACGATGGCGCACTCTTGGTACGGTCACAAACCGGCTATCACGTGTTGGACATCGCCTCGGGCATGATGGAGTTGGCCTTCGAAATGCCTGAGGACGATGACGAAGGGCCACGCCTCTCGGTCAACGGTTGGAGCGAAGATGGAACCAGCCTGTTCATGACCTACTCGGCTCGCGATCGGTGGGAACGAGGAATGGTACGCTACGACCTCGCCTCACAACGCATGAGCGACCTCGTCAAGGACGCGAACCTCTACCGGGGGTGGCAGTTCTCGGAGGATGGCTCACGCATTTTCTACACGCGGTCGGACGGCGACATGCCAGCAGACCTGTACGTGGCCGACGCGAACTTCTCGTCTACTACGCGGCTGACGGATCTGAATCCGTGGTTGAGCACGCGCGCCATGACGCGAAGCGAACTCGTGGCGTATCTGGACGTCGATGGCAACACGCTCTACGGGATCCTGTACTACCCAGTGAACTACGAAGAAGGCAAGACCTACCCACTGGTATCAGAAATCTACGAAGAATTTTTCGACAATGGGTACAACCACCGGATGAACCTGCTCGCCAACGCCGGGTTCTTCGGATTCCGTCCGTCTGCCAAACTCGAAACCGGGTTCCCCGGTGAAGGGTGGCTCAAAGGCGTCACTGCCGGGATCAACAAGCTCGTCGAGCGCGGGCTGGCCGATCCCGACAAGCTCGGCGTACACGGCACTAGCTACGGCGGCTACGCGACCAACATCTTGATCACGCAGACCAACCGCTTCGCCGCTGCCATCAACATTTCCGGCAAGGTCAACATCATCAGCTTCCTCGGCGACTCGCCCAAAATCACGACCCGTAACTACCGCGCGGCCGAAGAGGGGCAGGACCGCATTGGTGCGACGCTGTGGGAACAGCCGCAAAAGTATCTCGCCCACTCCGCGATTCTCTACGCCGACCGGATCGAGACGCCATTGTTGATGTTGACCGGAGAGGGAGACTGGAACGTCCCCGCCACGAACCAGCGCGAGATGTACTATGCCCTGCGTCGCCTAGGGAAGGAAGTAGTATGGGTGCACTACATGAACGCGGGGCACGGCGCCGGACGGACGAGTACCGTCGAGGACTTCCACGACCACTGGCGACGGATCATCGGGTGGTACAAAGAACACTTCGAAGCAGAGGACGACGCGAAGATGGCGACCGACGGCGCGGGCGGCTGTGGGATCTAGCTCTCCACCTCACCACCCTTAAGCGCCAATAAACACATTACAACGCCGGGTGCCATGGCACCCCAAAAAAACAACAAGTGTGTGTATATGTTCAGCCCGGCCAGGAACTCGCGCGCGCCTTCGAAGAACGCCGAGATAATCAGTATGATGAGGGTCGCCCCCATCCACAGCGGTCCAACGACGCCCAAGGGATTCTTCGTATTCGCCATGCCGGTTCCTTACCGAGGTTCGGGAGGAGTGTGCCATAAGATAACGCCCCGCGCCAGCCTCTACTGATATCCGTGGTATTTGCGGGGTGTCGTCGGTTCGTCGGATGGTTCGGGCGGAGCCCACCGACCCGATTCAAAGTCCATCCATCGGTCGAACAAAGCCGCGTTGTAGTCATCGATGATCTCTCGAATATTGGGAATCTCGCGGAGCCGCTCGTTGAGCACGCTACGATACCCGAGGGTCGCCATTCCGATGACGGCCTGCAATCCATCGTACGCCTCCCGCAAATTCTCGACGACGAAAGTGATCGTGTTGTCGTCGTACTGAATGCCGGGGAAGTCCTCGAACCGCGCGAGGCTAGCCGGCGGTACCGCCCGAACTGCAGCCTTAATCGGCGTCGTAACCTCCATGTACTTCGCGTCGGGCAGGTTCTCTACCGCGCGTTTGGCACCGGCGGTGAGGTCGGCCCGTGCCTCGTCGAGCGGTCGTAGTATTGCCGTCGACGCACTGGTCGCCTCCTTCACAGTGACGTATTCGATCCATGGCATCGCCGCGAGATCGGCGGCCAGCTTGTCATCACCCGACGCAAAAATGACCGGGACGCCCACCCGACCCCAACTCAAGCCCACGAGCTCGGTCTCCGTGATCGACCGATCGTTGATGATGATATCGCCGCCGAACGTGTAGGTGTGTGACGCGAACCCACCGCTGCCGGTTTTGGCATGCATGCCTACCACGGCGATGGCATCGTAGGCACCAGCCTCGACGAGGTCGAAATAGGTGTCGAACTGTTCATCGCGTAGCACCTGCGTGGCGCGGGGGTCGAGCTGGTCCGCAAGAATGTCCGGCTCCGGATTCCCGCTCCCGTGTCCATCGACCACATGCACCTCCGTGGCACCGCCCGCAAACAGCCCGTCGATGACGGCGTTCACATCGCCGACCAAGAGCAGTTGCCCGTCGGGATAGACATCACTACCGAACTCGAACGTCATCGGATCGTCTTGCCCGGCAAGTCCCTCCATGTCGTGCAGGACCAGTACCCGAATCCCATCAGCATCGGCGACGACCACGTCCTCGAGAGTCCATGGGTCGTCTGATAGGATGGTCCCGCCGCCACAGCTTGCCGCGACAAAGCTGGCTGAGAACACGACTAAGAGTAGGCTATTCCGCATGTTCTTACCCGGCCGGCCGCCGGAGCGCTCGATACCGAGGATCGTCCTGGATACTCCGCCACCACCAGTGAACGTCCCGCGTTTCCTCGGCGCGGTGGTGCGGGTTATTGGTGTAATAGCGACGTAACAGGTCGATAGCTTCGTCGTAATCTTCCAATAGCGTTCTGACAAACGCTTCCATGGTAAGCAAAGCGCGATCTGGATCGACTTCCAGGTTACCGCGGTTGGCGACGAGAAGGGCACCGGCACTGTCTGCGAGGGCGCTGTTGGCCTCATCCTTCGCTGCTCGCGCGAGTGCCGTGGCGACGAACATGTGGGCCTCGCGACTCCACCCGAAGAGTTGCCCCCATCCACAGTGCTCCAACGACGCCCAAGGGATTCTTCGTATTCGCCATGCCGGTTCCTTGCCGAGGTTCGGGAGGAGTGTGCCATAACCTAGCGGGGCGCTGGCCAGGCACAAGAATATGGGTAGCTTGTTTCTCGTAGATGCTCCAGCGGTATTCCGGATTTGAGGGAGGTACATTACACTCTCAGTTCTCAGTTCTTAATTTTCAATTCTCAATTCTCAGAACGCTTCTCCCATGGCTCAACAATCATTCGATATCTCGACCGGCGCTGACCTTCAGGAAGTGGACAACGCGATCAATCAAGCGCGCAAGGAAATCCAGCAGCGCTATGATTTCAAAGGGACCAACTGCACGATCGATTTCAAGCGCGCCGACGCAGCGATCGACTTCGAAGCCGACGACGAATACAAGATCAAGGCAGTGTGGGATGTGGTACAGACGAAGCTTATCAAGCGGAAGGTCCCTCTGCAAAACGTGAAGCCCGGAGAGATCGAACCAGCCGGCGGCAGCCGAGTACGGCAACGTGTCACGCTCCAACAGGGACTCCCGGTAGACACAGCCCGCGCCATCGTCAAGGACATCAAGAATCAGAAGATGAAGAAGGTCCAGACCGCCATCCAAGGCGACGAGGTTCGGGTGACCTCACCGTCACGCGATTCACTGCAGCAAGTGATGGAATTCCTGCGCGAGCAAGATTATGGGGTGGAACTGAAATTCGGCAACTATCGGGGATAGGATTAGGGGGAAAGGGGAAGGGTGACGGTCAATACCTTTCCCCTTTCCCCTTTCCCGTTTCCCCATCAAACAACTCCGCCACAACCTTCTCCGGCCGCCTACCCAGAAACATTCCGGCAACGACATAGGTCCCCGTCGCCAGGGCCATGGCCGGAAACACCTCGTGCACGACGTCGCTCACCGGGAGCGCGCGCCATATCGAGTACGTGAACGCGCCGACGACAAACGACGACACCGTGCCAACACCGGTTCCGCCCCGCCAGTATAGTCCCAGTACAATTGCCGGGAAAAAGCAGGAGGCGTACAGCCCACCGGAGAACACGGTTAGGTCCACGATCTGCCCGGGCGGGTCGAGCGCGATAGCAGCAGTGATGATCGCGAAGATCCCCACGTACCACCGTGTCGCTTTGAGCGCCTTTTTGTCGGTCAACGTGCGTTGCCATATTCCCACCACGTCGCGTTCGCACGTCGACGCCATCACTAACAACACGCTGTCCAACGAAGACATCGCGGCGGCAACCATGGCTACAAGGAGGAACGCGCTGACCGGTGCGCTGAATATGCCGCTGTCCAAGAGTGTCGGCACAACGAGGTCCGTCTCGGTCAGCGCTTCTGGAATCGCGGCGTGCGCGTAGAGTCCAATAGGCAAGAGCATCGCGTAGACGACCAAGAACGTGAGCGTCGAGATCCAGAGTCCCTGCTTTCGCGCCCGTTCATCTCTTAGGGCATAGAACCGTGAGAGCTGCCGCGGTTCGACGAGGAACTTCATCGTACCCGCCATGATGATGCCAATCAATACCGGGAAAGGCATGGCCGTATCCCAACGGAAGAGGTCTGCCGTATCCACCGACGCCCGGAGATCTGTAATCGCACCTAACCCGCCGGCGGCCGATACCGTCCCGCCAAACAGCAACAGCGCGGCAATCACCATGACGACGCCTTGGACCGCATCGGTCCGAACCACCGAGATGAAGCCACCGACCGCGGTATACAGCATTACCACAATGAGAATGATGAGGATCGCCAACGCGTACGGGATGTCGAGAAACACTTCCAATAGGTTCCCGATACCCTTGAAGATGGCCGTCATGTAGAGAAAGCTCGCGAACAACACGATCAACGCCGCCGTGAAGCGGGCGGTGGTGCTGTCAAAACGGAAGCCGATGAAATCGGGTACGGTTACGGAATCGAGCTGTTCTGTGAATGCCCGCAGCCGCGGAGCAACGAACATCCACGCGAGGAGCGAAAAGACGACGGCCGCGGGCGCCAACAACAACCATGACGCCCCGTAGCTGTACGCCTGCCCGGAGAACCCGACGAAGCTGTTAGTGCTGGAGTAGGTTGCGAAAAACGACAACCCCAAGACGATGCCACCCATCGACCGGCCCCCAACGTAGTAATCGGATAACCCGTGGGTGCTGCGGTTCCCTACGATGGCATGGTAGACCATAAAGCCCGTGTACACGCCAAACATCACCACCACCACCCAATGTTCCGCGATCCAACTCATGCGTCACTCTCGAATAGTTTCTTCACGTCCCGCTTGATCACTTTCCCCATCACGTTACGGGGGAGCGCGTCCACGTGGATGATCGACCGCGGGACCTTATAGGGGGCGAGACGTTGCTTGACCCAATCGCGAATCTCCTCCTTCGGCAGCGCAGCTTCGCCCACACCCTCGACGGCCGCACACACCCGCTCACCCCACTCCACGTCGGGCAACCCGACAACCGCACATTCGCCGATGGCGGGATGGTCCCGCAAGACCTCTTCGATTTCGAGTGCCGACACCTTGTATCCTCCGGTCTTGATGATGTCGACGCTCTGCCGGCCAATAATGCGGTAGGAACCGTCTTCCAACACGGCAATGTCATCGGTCTTGTACCAGTCGTCCTCAAAGGCGGCATCGGTTTCTTCCGGCCGATTCCAATACTCACCAAACACCGTCGGCCCCATCACCAGAATCTCCCCCTCCCCTCTGTCCCCTCTGTCCCCCAGTCTCACTTCCACATCCCGCAACGGCATCCCGACAAATCCCGGCCTCCGCTCGCCGTGCAATGGGTTGGACAGAACCATCCCGGTTTCGGTCGTCCCGTAGCGCTCGAGCAACGTGTGCCCGGTGATCTCTCGCCAACGGTCGAGCACATTCACCGGAAGCGCGGCCGACCCTGACACTGATAGTCGCATGCCGTAGCACGCTGCCGCAGCCCGTTGACGGTCAGTAGGATTCATGGCGCCCCACGCGTCGATGAGCCGGCGGTAGATGGTTGGCACGGCCATGAACACCGTGACCCCTCCCTCGGACAAGCGTGCCCAAGTTCGACCGGCGTCGAACGGCACCTCCACGTCAATGGTTGCGCCCGACCAAAGTGCACACCCGACGACGTTGATGATGCCGTGCACATGATGCAACGGCAGCACGAGCAGTGTGCGGTCGTCGGAAACCCATTCCCATGCTTCGACGAGCGAAGCGATCTGCGCATTGATGTTCGCATGCGTCGTGACCACACCTTTAGGCCTTCCAGTGGTGCCGCTCGTATAGACAATCATCGCGGCACGATCGCCACTCACATTCGGATGCATACCAGCCGCAGATTCCATCGACTCGGCGACCGTCATGACCGGGATGCCACACTGCTCGCCAACCACGTGCGCGCGCTCCTCGAACGAGTGGTCGCACAGAATGAGTTCCGGCAAACAGTCCCGGATAGTGCGCTCTAGTTCGGGCACCGGGTGCGACGTTGCCAACGGCACTGCGATACCGCCGGCACGCCAGATTCCCCACTGAGCTACGACGTAGTGGTATCCAGCACACGTGAGGAAGGCAACACGTGCCCCCGCCGAGTCAGGGCGGCCATGAAGAATCGCCGATGCCGTCCTCGCCGAATCCTCTATCAGATCACTATAGGAGAACGTGCCCTCGGCCGCGATCATCGCCGTACGGTCTGCGTACAGCGCGGCCCGCTCGACAATTTGGATCATCCCGCCATCGACGATGCGAAGATCAGTCATCGGATCGTCAATCGTCAATCGTCAATCGTCCGTCCATCGCCCTTTCCAACACCCGCACTACATGCACCGGCTCCCGCCCAGCACCATGCGCAATCTGCGCGCGGCAACTCGTGCCGTCGGCAACTATCCACGTGCTGGTGTCGGCTGACCGCACGGCGGGAAGCACGTCCAACTCTCCGATCGACATCGACATGTCATAGTGCTCTTTCTCGTATCCGAAGGCACCGGCCATGCCACAGCACGTGCCGTCGATCGTGTCCACGGTGAGACCGGGGATCCACTCCAAAACGGTAGAGATCGATGATGCCGCGCCATGAGCCTTTTGATGGCAATGCCCCTGTATCAGCACTTTGTCGGTAGGAACGGAGTGCCACTCCACCGCGAAACGACCCTGACCCTGCTCGTACGCCAGAAACTCTTCAAACAGGAACGCGGCAGCGGCAAGGCGGTCGGCCGAGTCACCGGGTAGGAGAACGGGGAGCTCGTCACGAAAGGTCAACAGACACGATGGTTCGAGTCCTACCACCTTGGCTCCGCGGTCGATAAGCGGCGCCAACGCATCGATCACCCGGCGCATCTCGGACTTCGCCTCATCGACCAATCCAGCATTCAGGAATGTACGACCGCAACAGAGGTTCTTGCGGCCCGTCAAAGCCGCGGGAACGATGACTCGAAAGCCCGCAGCTTCCAGCACCCGCACCGCAGCATGAAGATTGTCGGGTTCGAAATATGCGTTGAACGTGTCGGCGAAAAGGACGACGTCCGTTCCCACCCCATCTGACGCATAGTCGGGCGCGAACGGATTGCGGTGCCACGCCGGCAGCGAGCGCTTGGAGGTGAACCCCAATCGCCCCGTCGCCCAGGTACTGCCCGGCATGGTCCGGCTGAAGTTGACTAAGCCTGGGATCCTCGATGCCAACGGCGCTAATCGTGGCAAGTTGGCCACCATGCGCTCCCGCAAAGCGATGCCGTGGGTTCGGGCGCGGGCATGAAGTACTTCTATCTTCATCCGCGCCATGTCCACGCCGGTGGGACATTCCGAGCGGCACGCCTTACACCCAATGCACAAGTCCATCGTCTCATGCAAGGCGTCTGACGTTATCCCGCCGTCACCCATGCGGCCGGTCAGTGCCAGCCGGAGAGCGTTGGCGCGTCCACGAGTAACATCACGCTCATCGTTGGTCACGCGAAAGGAGGGGCACATTGCCCCAGGAGTTCGCTTTCGGCACGCGCCGTTGCTGTTGCACATCTCCACTGCCCCCATGAGCCCACCCCACGGCGACCAATCGAGCACCGCACCCTCATCGTGCGGCGCATCGTTGGGTTGGTATCGGAACAGCGAACGGTCATCCATGCGGGGGGCCTTCACGATTTTCCCCGGGTTGAACAATCCATTCGGATCGAAGAGTTGTTTGATCTCCTCGAATGCACGCACCAAGCGGTCACCCAACATCGGTTTCAAGAACTCGGAACGAACAATCCCATCACCATGTTCGCCCGAGTGCGACCCCTTGTACTCGGCGACGATCGCGTGCGCACGTTCTGCGATCGACCGCATCGTCGCGATGTCGTCAGGGTCCCTCAGATCGAGAACCGGTCGGACATGCAGACAGCCCACCGACGCGTGCGCATACCATGCCGCCTGCGTGTTGTATTCAGCGAACACCGCACTCAGCCGATCGGTGTATTCCGCGAGGTGCTCGAGTGGGACCGCGCAGTCTTCGATGAACGAAACCGGCTTGCGGGCGCCTTTCATCGACATGACAATGTTGAGTCCAGCCTTACGAACCCCCCAAATGGCCTGTTGGAACTCACCGTCTTCTGCCCGGACCACCGAGTCGGGGAAGCCCAGCTCCGCGACAAGGTCTTCGAGTTGGTTCAGCCCTCGCTGCGTTTCGTCCCTATCCGCACCGGAGAATTCTACGAGCAAAAGCGCAGCCGGCTCACCCCGCACAAAGCGTTGGAGCGCTGTCGCGAACGTGGGATTCCGGCCTGCCAGCCTCAGCAACGCGCTATCGACAAGCTCTACAGCAGTGGGCCGAAGCTCCACGATGTGCTGCGTCGCATCCATGGCCGCGCGCAACGTCGGGAAGTGACACACCCCCAGGACACGAGAGGTCGGAAGCGGTGCCAACTGCAATTCCAGTTCGGTGAAAAAGCCGAGCGTCCCTTCAGACCCGATGACAAACTCTGCCATGTTGTGCCCGTCGATGCCCACGCGGTGGAGATTGTAGCCGGCGACATGTCGCAGCACCCGCGGAATACGGCGTTCGAGTTCGTCCCGCTCGCGGACATACAACGCGCGCACCTGCCGCACGAGTTCGCGGTACGTCGGGGATACCGAATCGAAATACGGATCGTTTAAATCCGCGGGAACCGCACTACACCGAACCTCCTCACCACCTGCCATGATCATGTCGACGCGGCGCACGTTGTCCGCCATGATCCCGTACCGCAGCGACCGCGCCCCCGCGCTATTGTTGCCTGCCATGCCTCCGATGGTCGCGCGGTTCGACGTGGCGACGTCCACTGGGAAGAACAACCCATCGGGGGCAAGCTCGGCGTTGAGATCATCGAGCACGACCCCGGGATCGACGACGACCGTGCCAGCATCGCGGTTCACCGCATGAATGCGCTTCAGGTATTTGCTGGTATCGATCACTACGGCCCGATTCACTGCCTGTCCCGCCTGGGACGTCCCGGCACCTCGGGGAAGCACGGGGACCCCCTCTTCGGCCGCAATCTGGATCGTATGCATCACATCGGCCGTGGTGCGAGGGATGACCACACCGATGGGCTCGACCTGGTAGATCGATGCATCGGTGCTGTAGAGGCCGCGCGAGAGCTGGTCGAAACGCACTTCACCTTGGATGGCGCGCTCTAGGCGACTCGCCAACCGGGGGTCACCTAGGCTGGCGTGACGAGTCATGGGCTTCCAGTTGGACGGATCATGATCAAGTTGACATGCACCCCGTTGCGGTTCCTATTGGGCGTCGGCGCCACCTACAGGTTCAAGTTGAAGGTAACGGCGACATCATCGGAGGAAAGGATCTCAGTGTGACTCTGCGCGGACGCCACTTTCTTCAGCTTCCCGGCCCTAGTAATGTTCCCGACCGCATTCTTCGCGCGATCGACCGGCCGACTATCGATCACCGGGGCCCCGAATTCGCCGAACTGGGCAGGTGGCTGCTCGAGGGGCTGGCGCGCGTTTTCAAGACCGAGCACGATGTCATCATGTATCCCGGATCAGGGACGGGCGCCTGGGAATCGGCGATGGTGAACACGCTCTCCGCCGGCGACCACATGCTCATGTTCGACCAAGGGTTCTTTACCACGATGTGGCGGGAAGTGGCCGAGCGTTTCGGACTCGTCGTTGAAATGCTCGATTCCGATTGGCATCGACCCGTCGATGTCGGTGTGCTGCAGGAAGCGTTGGCCGGCGATACGGGCCACCGCATCAAGGCGGTCGCCATCGTCCATAATGAGACCTCGACGAGCGTCACGAATCCAATCCCCCCCATCCGCTCCGCGTTGGATGACGCCGGGCATCCGGCGCTGCTCTTCGTGGACGCCGTATCATCACTGCCCTCGATGCAGTACGAACACGCTGCCTGGGGCGTGGACGTCACGGTCGTCGGGTCGCAGAAAGGTCTCATGCTCCCGCCGGGTCTCAGCTTCACGGCGGTGAGCCCGAAGGCGATGGCGGCGATGAGTGACGCTGACCTGCCGCGGTCATATTGGCGTTGGGACGAGATGCTTGGGTTCAACGACAAGGGATTCTTTCCCTATACACCGGCAACGAATCTCCTCTATGGGCTCAAAGAGGCGATCGTGATGTTGGAAGAAGAAGGACTCGA
>SMVA01281034.1_pt1 | contig 12507 bp, 12 predicted proteins | sample 2456451 | NCBI WGS metagenome assembly SMVA01 (sample SAMN11095933, study PRJNA526329) | marine sediment metagenome | biome: Marine sediment; feature: Surficial sediment; material: Deep marine sediment; isolation source: Hadal surficial sediment | place: Pacific Ocean | collected 2014-05 | depth...
AAGTTGATCAAAAAACGGCAAAGCGCCGGGGATGATAAAATCTCCCGCTATTATATCTTGGGGAAACGACTTTAACACAAATCGGGGACCGGGTTCATCCTTTTAGTCTAGAGAGAGTGCGACATTGGGTTCTGCGGAGGAAAGCCTAAGAGGTGGCAGAGAGGGTCACGGCGAAGCCTCTGTGCTTATCAGGGACACGGTGCCTGCGTCGTCTTTCAAAAAACTTTTGGATCCAGAGTGTTGGTAGACGTAGCGCATCTGGATGCATCCGGAATTTTTGTCGGCGCAGTAAAAGCTCAGGAACTGGGTTTTGCTGAACTTTCCGTCAGCCGTTCGAATCACATAAATATTTCTCCGGGCCGTTAGTTTATGTGTTAAATAATTGTATTTGTACCAATTCTCCAATATTGGGTTTACGGTATCGGTGCGCGTGGACTTATCAAGAATGAACTTGCGGTCCGGGACCGATTCGACGGCATCGAAGTCCACCTCTCCCAGGTCGATCAATCCAGCTTGCCCGAACTTATTGGAAGCGCCGCCGTTGGAGATGATCCTGCCGCGGCGAAAAGCGAGATCCCACTCCAGCGAAGAGGCATCCATGATCTTCACCTGCTTACCCCGGGAAAAATCAAAATAAGCCCAGTCCTCGTCGGAAGTGGCGTCTATCACCAGGCTCCGGGTGGCCAATAAATTACTGGTTTGGGGAGCGGTTCTCAGATTTTTTTCATTCTGGGTGATTTCCCCTTTATCCGGTATGTTGACACTGGAGGCCGCCAGAAAGCTATTGACCTGCTGAAATTTCAGCGGCACCCAGAAAATGCCGATGAGGAGAATGCTGACGCAAAGATTGAAGATGAACAGATTGCGCCACAGTTTTTTCTTTTTTATAATTTCCGGACTCAGGGTATGAGGGTCACGGCCTGAAAACGAATCTAATGAATCACTCATGGTTGGGTCAAGGGAGTTGAAGGATTCTGCGGAGGAATAAAATCCTTTAAAACCTTATTCACGGCATATTTGGAAAACTCTTTTTTGTTCATCCAGTAATATTTGCCGTCCAGGAGATTAGCCCATGAGGGCTTCTGCGAGCCGACAAAACGCACGCCCCACACGGCTTGCCCCGTTTCGGTGCTGATTAAATAGGCTCCGAACTCGACCCGGGCGGAAAGGCTTTCCTGTATTTTTCCATGGCGGTCTTTATACTTGTTGGTGAACCGGGTGACCGCGCCGATCATCACGGCGTCAAATTTATCGCCGGAGTAGGGCAGGTCATAGACCGTTTCCTGGGATCCGGATTTGCTGCTGGGTGACGGAGATGCGCCGGAAGTGGACGGCGTCGTCTCCATCCTCATCCGGAAATCTACCAGCATGTGGGCCGGATCGGTCACCACATAGCCGCGCACCTTCTGCAACCCAATAAAGAATTGGCTGGCGATCAGTTCTCCGGCAAATTCGTCCCGGTCGATGCCTCGAATCTTGTTTTCGAATCCCACCACCCCGATGCGCTGAATTTTTCTGAACGCCTGCGGATCAAATATCCGGCTCTGCACCTGATTGACCGGAGGAGTATTCAATAACTCCCTGTAGTATAGTGGGATTCTCTGGTCTTCGCTGAATTTCCCCAGATAATTCGGGAATGGATGAGGCTCGTTAATGCCATCGGTGACGCCCGGGTTCAGCGAGGGATACTGGCCGTCCGGTACTCCCGCCCGCGGGTGCAGAGCAAAGGCTTTCGGTTCTGACTGCGGCAATGGAAAGGCGTCGTCCACCGGGAAAGCTGAAACGGAACCCACAGAGAGCCCCATGCCGACCCCTATAATAATGTATAATAGCTTAAATTTGTGCATGAACTGAGAATCGGTCATCACGCCACCGCCAGAATCCAATGAGCCTTTATTAAATGAGATGTATGCCTTTTTTAAATATATCACATGGAAAACCGAAAACAACCGTTATTCATTGCGACTGGCAGGGCCTGCAAGCGCTCTCTTCGCTCAGCGTTCGGTCGCCCTTGCAGGTCGTTCATTCAAACCTGTAACTTTCTGAAACCTCTCTATTTGAACCTCCCACTCAAGCTATGATCTCGCCCAATCAGGTTCCGTCAGGCGCGCTACTGGGAAGCGCGTGGATTTTGTCGGGTTTGACCCTGCTTTCTGTGGGGGTGTTTCTAGTGGCGGTTTGGCCCAAATGGCGGGTCCTGCAACAGGCGCCCCGGGAAAACCGGTTCGACAGGCCGCTCCAGCGTCTGAAAAACACCCTCCAGATCGCGTTTCTGCAAACCAAAATGTTCAAGGAAAATTCGGCTGGTTGGATGCATGCCTTCATTTTCTGGGGATTTCTGGTCCTGCTGTTCCGCGCCGCTGAGTTTTTCTTCATCGGGTTCTTCCCCACCGTGGAAATCCGCTTTCCGGGATCGGTGTCCGTTGCCAATGTCTACAGCCTGATCAAGGATGGGTTCGTGGTCCTGGTCATCCTGGCTTGTCTCTACGCCCTGTACCGCCGGTTGATGACCCAACCGAAAAGGCTCAACCTTTCCGGCGAAGGCATTTTAATTCTGGTTTTGATTCTACTGATCATGGCGTCCGATATTTTTTTCGAGGGCGCCGAAGCTTCCCGCTTTCCCAAAACCGCGTCCGGTTGGGGTCCGCTGGGATGGGGCCTGGCTGCTATCGGGATGAACCGGCTCGACGCCGCACTCTTGCTGGCGTTGCATGAGGGGAGTTATTGGGTCCATGTGGTCGCCATCCTGTTCTTCATCGACATTTTACCGCGCAGTAAACATTTCCACATCATCACCTCGATTCCCAACGTGTACTTTTCCAACGTGACGGGCCGCGTCAGCCAGCCGCATCGATTGGATTTTGAAGAGGAGGGCCGCGAAACTTTCGGCGTCACCCGCATCGCGGAATTTTCATGGAAGAAAATGCTCGACCTGCACACCTGTACGGAATGCGGCCGGTGCGATGTGTTCTGCCCGGCGCTCAACAGCGGCAAACCGCTTTCGCCCAAACAATTCACCATCGACTTGCGCGATCACCTGAACCAGGAATCGCCGCGCCTGTTGTCCAGCGATGCGCAGGCGGGTGCGGACGACGCGGGCACGCTGATGGGAGACATCATTGATGATGAAACGGTGTGGTCGTGCACCACCTGCGGCGCCTGTGAAGAGGAGTGCCCGGTCATGATCGAATTCGTCAACAAGATGATCGATCTGCGTCAGGGATTGGTGATGATGGAAGGCCGCTACCCGAAGGAGCTCACCGCCGCTTTCAAATCTCTGGAAACTCACAGCAACCCCTGGGGGTTTCCCAGTGACCAGCGCGCCAGTTGGGCTGAGAAACTGGATGTAAAACAATGGGACAAGCATCATCCCACCGAGTACCTTTATTTTGTCGGGTGCAATGGCGCGTTCGATACCCGTGGCAAGCAGGTCGTGGAGTCGGTGGTCAAAGCCCTGCAAACCGCCGGCGTGGATTTCTCCATCCTCGGCAACCGCGAAGGCTGTACCGGCGACCCGGCGCGGCGGCTGGGCAACGAATACCTGTTCGATATGCTGGCGGTTAAAAACGCCGCGACCTTTAAAGATGAGGGAATATTGAAAATCGTCACGCACTGCCCGCATTGTTTCAATTCGCTCAAAAACGAGTACCCGGAGTTCGGCGCGCGTCTGGAAGTGATCCATCATTCGGAGTTGCTGGCACGTCTGATCCGCGAGCAAAAAATTGCCGTGGGTGAAAAATCCAATGAGACCGTGGTCTATCACGATTCCTGCTATATGGGGCGGCACAATAAACAGTACGAAGCGCCGCGCGATATTATACAAGAGACGGTGGCGGCGGAGTCGATCCGCGAAGTGGACACCAGCAGGGAGCGCGGCACCTGTTGCGGCGCGGGCGGGGCGCGGTTTCTACTGGAGGAAACCACTGGCAGTCGCATGAGCCACAACCGCGTCGACGAACTCATGCAGACCAACCCCGACATCATCGCCGTGTCCTGTCCGTTTTGCGTACTCATGCTGGAAGACGCGCTCAAGGCCAAAAACCTCGCTGGCAAGGTGAAAGTGAAAGACATCTCGGAATTGATTTCGTGAGGACCCCATAAAGATTCCATTTAGGGGAATACTTATGAAACATTCCTTGGTATTTTCTTCAACTCAAATTTCATTGCTTCTCATCCTGATCAATTTAATCGTGTTCGGGAGGGTGGTCGGGTTTGAGTTTGTCAATATCGATGACTCCGTTTACGTTTTCAACATTCACATTCAAAAGGGTTTGACACTGGAGGGGTTGCGATTGGCTTTTTCGGTGGATCAGAATTTTTCTGGGTCCTTGAACTGGATTTCGCACATGGTGGATATTGAGCTGTTCGGTTTCAATCCGGCCGGCCATCATCTATCCAGCCTTTTGCTTCATATTATCAACACCCTGTTGTTTTTTATGTTGATGGCCCGTTGGACGGAGAACCGATGGGCCAGCGTCCTGGCGGCGGTTTTATTTGCCATTCATCCGCTCAGAGTGGAGTCGGTAGCCTGGATTGCTGACCGCAAGGATCTCCTCTGCATGTTTTTCACGCTGATCACCTTGGAGGCTTATCGCCGCTATGCGCGAACTCCCAACCGCCGCAACTATTTGGTTGTCAGCGCATTTTTTATCCTGGCGTTGTTGTCGAAACCAGTGATCGTCACTTTGCCCCTCGTATTATTGCTCTTGGATTATTGGCCGCACCAACGTTTGGGAAAGGGAAATTTCGACATATTCTTCTGGATGAAAAACGCCGGGCCGATGGTTCTGGAAAAACTGCCGCTATTGATGCTCTCTGGAATATTTTCCTGGTGGGCCTATCAAGCACAGGCCCTGCACAAGGTCATGGTTTCGACTGAAGGTCTGCCTTGGGCCGTTCGCTTGGCCAATGTGCCTGTAAACTATCTGCGGTATTTGGCAAAAACTTTTTGGCCGGCCGATCTCACGGTGTTTTATCCGCTCAACTGGCAGATGGTTCCGCTGTGGCAAACAGTGGGGTCGATTATGATATTAATAGGGATCACGGTTTGGGTTTTAAAAATCTGCCGCAAGTTTCCATATCTTTTGGTGGGGTGGTTCTGGTTTCTCATCACTTTGGTCCCGGTCATTGGGGTGGTCAAGGCCGGATTTCACGAGATAGCGGATCGTTACACCTACCTCCCTCTCATCGGCCTGATTCTCATGGTTTCTTTGGGATGGTCCCAACTCGTTGCCGGATTTCCCAAGCGGTCATCTTACATCCGGTCCGCCACTGGTGGTGTCCTCTTGATTTTGGCGACGGTGACCTGGTTTCAAGTCTCGGTATGGAAAAATAGCATCACCCTGTTTCGGCACGTCGTGGAGCACACGGAGAACAATGCTCTCGCGCACAATAATCTAGGCCATGGCCTGATGATCTGGGGAGAGCTTGAGGAGGGCATCCCTCATTTTCGGCAAGCTCTTAAAATTTTTCCCGGCTACACCCTGGCGTGGCTGAATATTGGGACCGCACACAAAAGATTGAACCAGATTCCGCAAGCCATCGAGGCCTATAAAAAAGTCCTGGAACTGGAGCCCGATCACGTGGTCGTGCATTTTGAACTGGGAAAACTTTATCATCGAATGGGCGACGGCAAAAACGCCATCGGTCACACTCGAACCGCCGAGGTTTTGTTGATAAAAAACTATGGTCCGAAGTTCCTGAAAACCATCGAAGCCAGGGAGAACCTCAAAAAATATTATGATCTTTATTCCCTGGAGAAATGATGAGGAAGCATACGGAGAAAAATTTTCCCCGGACGCAGTCCTTTGTTAACATGCCTGCGCCGATGAGCGCGGGAAGGAATGGCGGATGCCGAAATTCCGAGTGAGCCGGGCGAGCCTGGTGGACGACTCAACGCAAGCGCCCTGCGCTGAGGCGGTCCCCGAAAAAACGCTGGAAAAGGATCTCCACGGTGCGGAGTTGCAAGTCCCGGTCTGGGTGATCGAAGTCAACACGCTGGACGAGCTGATCACCTTCCGCGACAAGTACGGCGAACTGAGTCTGGACTGTGACCCGTCGTTCCCGGACATCCCGGACTCCCTAGAAATTTGCGATTAACTCCCTCGCGGGAGGGGCAAATGGCCGGGCAACGGATAATGGGTCAAACTCTGCGGGCGTTCAACAATTATTGAGTATAAATAACTAAATAATGACCGAAAATAAAAAAAGTGAAAAAGGTTCTGCGGAGGCGGTGACCGCGCCGTCGCATTTCATCCGCAAGATCATCGCCGAGGATAACCGGACGGGCAAGTTCGGCAACAAGGTGCACACGCGCTTCCCGCCGGAGCCGAACGGGTTTCTCCACATCGGCCACGCCAAGTCGATCTGCCTCAACTTCGGCATTGCCCAGGAGTTCGGCGGCGTCTGCAACCTACGCTTCGACGACACCAACCCGGCTAAAGAGGAACAACAATATATCGACGCCATCCGCGAGGATGTGCGCTGGCTGGGATTCGACTGGCAGGACCGTGAATTTTTTTCCTCCGACTATTTTGAAAAACTTTACGACTGGGCGGTGCAACTGATTAAAGACGGCAAGGCCTACGTCGACGACCAGAGCGCTGATGAAATCCGCGAGAACCGCGGCACGCTCGGCGAACCGGGCAAGAACAGTCCGCACCGCAACCGCTCGGTAGCAGAAAATCTGGGTTTGTTTGCGCGCATGAAGCAGGGCGAGTTCGCCGACGGCGCGCGCGTCCTGCGGGCCAAAATCGACATGGCGGCGGGCAACCTCAACCTGCGCGACCCGGTGCTGTACCGCATCCTCAAAGCCGCGCACCCGCGCACCGGTGACACGTGGTGCATTTATCCCATGTACGACTGGGCGCACGGCCAGAGCGATGCCATCGAAGGCATCACGCACTCGCTTTGTACGCTGGAGTTCGAGGACCACCGCCCGCTCTACGACTGGTGCCTCGATGCGCTCGGCGTCTATCACCCGCAACAGAGCGAGTTCGCGCGGCTCAACCTGACCTACACGATATTGTCGAAACGCAAACTCCTGCAGTTGGTGAACGAAAAACGGGTGAGCGGCTGGAACGATCCCAGGATGCCGACGATCTCCGGCTACCGGCGGCGCGGTTACACAGCGCAGTCGATCCGCGAGTTCTGCGAGCGCATCGGCGTCGCTAAAGCCAACAGCACGGTGGACCTCAGCCTGCTGGAATTCTGCATCCGCGAAGAGTTGAACCGCACCGCGCCGCGCGTCATGGCTGTGCTCAAACCCCTCAAAGTGGTGCTCACCAATTATCCGGAGAATCAGGTCGAGGAGTTGAAAGCTGAAAACAATCCGGAGGACCCGGATGCGGGTCACCGCAAACTACCTTTTTCGCGTGAGCTTTATATTGAGCAGGACGATTTCAGAGAGGACGCGCCAAAAAAGTTTTTCCGTCTCGCGCCGGGCAAAGAGGTGCGCCTGAAACACGCGTACATCATCAAGTGCGAAGAGATGGTGAAAAACGACCAGGGCGAAGTGGTGGCACTGCACTGCACCTACGACGACCAAAGCAAAAGCGGGCAGGCCAACGCCGGGCGCAAGATCAAGGGCACCCTGCATTGGGTCTCGGCGGCGCACGCCGTCACCGCTGAGGTGCGGCTGTACGATCATTTGTTCAGCGAAATGGAACCGGACAAGATCGAGATTCCCGCCAGCCTCAACCCCGACTCGTTGACCGTGCTGACCGATTGCAAACTCGAGCCGGGTTTGAAGAACGCCAAGGCGAGCGAGCGCTTTCAGTTTTTGCGGCTGGGTTATTTCAACGTCGACGCTAAAGATTCGCGACCCGGCGCGCCGGTGTTCAACCGCACCACCACCCTGCGCGACACCTGGGCCAAAATTCAGAAGAAGGGCTAACCAGGGCCGGCCGCTCCGCGCGGGGCGAATATTGGCACCGGCGACTCGCCGGTTCCTCCCCTTGGTAAGGGGAGGATGGGAGGGGTTAATGTCAATCATCCCTAGTTTTCTGGTTTAGGCGGTTCTTCCTTTTCTTCGGTTTTGGCGGAGTCTTCTTTTTTCTGGTCGCCGATAACGGTTGTGAGCGGACAGAATTTGAACATCGGACATTTTTCACAGCCGACCGCCAGGGCGATAGGACACAAGGTCATAACACTCACCTCCTTCCAGCATGACGCTGGACCCAATAACATGACGTTATTGGGTTTAGTATTTTATATTGAGCCTGACCGGGGCAGGGGTCAAGTCCCTAATTGCATGCCAAGCACGACGCCGAACCCATTTGCTCCGGGCCTTGCCCGGCTCCCCTGCCTGAGAGGAGGAACCAGGAGAGGTGGGAGCTATTGTCACCCTGATCCAGTCGAAGGGTCACACTTTTATTGACAAAATTTTGGCTTGGGGGTAAGTTTGATCAGGTTTGAACCCTTTATTAAAGGAAAACCGAATGGGGATCTATTTTTTAGCGGCAGGAAAATCTTCTCAAAATAGGGGAAAAAGTCTAGAAAATATTTTTTCAAAAGGTTTTCAATGAGCAAAGGAATGACCATTGGTTAGTTGGGCAAAGATGGTTTAGTGGGTCGCAAGTGTCAGAGGCCTTAGAGCGAACCGGATACTCTGGGATAGAGGAGTTTCTTGGAATAAGCTCTTAACTTTTGGAAGGTCGAAATGTCTCTCCTTCCCCGAAGGGGGTTAGGAGGTTTTGGCTTTAATGTGGTTGATTGCGATTTTTAACCGGTCTACTGTTATTTTATTCCCTAAAATTTCCATTACATCGTAGATTCCTGGGCTGGCGGTTTTACCAGTCAAAGCCACACGCACGGGCTGGGCGAGTTTGCCGAGTTTGATGTCCTCTTCCTCCGTAATTTTTTTAAATAGATTTTCTAATTCAACAGGTTTTAGCTGTTCGCTCATCGGCTCCAATCTAATTATGAGCTTCTCGAACAACGGTTTCACTTCAGGAATTAAGAATTTTCTAACAGCTTTTTCATCATATTCCAAAAGAGCTTCTCCCGCAGTGACTTTTGGAGAATGACCAGTAAACCCGATATGAGTGAGAGGTACGTCAATAAAAACGCTTTTAAAATAAAATTCCGCGCCGTGGGCCATGTCGATAAGCGTCTTGGCGCGCTGGTTGAGCGCGGGGATGACGCGCGCGATGTCCGCCATCGTTCTCCCGTGTCCTTCGGGCAGAACTTTTTCCTGTCTTAAAATCGGTTCGAGGTGGGCCGCCAGTTCGAGCGGCGGCATTTTTTGAATCCATTGTTCGTTCACCCACAGCAATTTTTCCGGATTGAACACGGCTGATGAAGTGGTCACGTTTTCCAGTGTGAAATGTTCGATCATCTCTTTGATGGTGAACAGCTCCTGATCGCCGTGCGACCAGCCGAGCCGTGCCAGGTAGTTGATCAGTGCGCCCGGCAGGTAGCCCATGTCGCGGTAGGCGAGGGTCGAGGTGGCGCCGTGGCGTTTGCTCAGCCGGGCTTTGTCGGTGCCGAGGATCATGCTGATGTGCGCGAACTTGGGACGCGGCACGCCGAGCGCGTCGTACAGCAAGGCTTGCTTCGGCGTGTTCGACAGGTGATCGTCGCCGCGGATGACGTGGCTGATGCGCATGTCACTGTCGTCCACCACGACGACAAAATTGTAGGTCGGCGTGCCGTCGCTTCGTTGCAGAATGATGTCGTCCATTTCCGCCAGGTCCCAGCGCACCTTGCCGCGCAGGAGGTCGTACGGTCACCGTGCCTTCATGCGCTGATTTAAAGCGCACCACCGACGGCGTGTCTTTCGGCGCGTCGGTGCGGTTCCTGCAGGTGCCGTCGTAGCGCGGGTTTTGTTTGTTGGCCTGCGCCGCCTCGCGTTTTTGTTTCAGCGTTTCCGGCGAGCAATAGCAGTGGTAGGCGTGGCCGGTGTTCAGCAGTTTTTCAATATTTTTATCATAGAGGTCCCGCCGTTCCATCTGGCGATGCGGGCCTTCGTCCCAGTCGAGCCCCAGCCAGTTCATGGACTCCATGATTTCCTCAATCGACTCCTCGGTGGAGCGGTCACGGTCGGTGTCCTCGATACGCAGGATGAATTTTCCGCCGTGGTGGCGGGCGAACAGCCAGTTGAACAATGCCGTGCGCACGCCGCCGATGTGCAGGAAGCCGGTGGGGCTGGGGGCGAAACGGACTCTCACGTCTTCGGTCATGGACACCTCGTTGCGGGAACCTCTCACCGGCCCCGTGGGATTAAAATTGCGGCCAGATTAGCAGATTCCCCAGCCGATGATCAAGTGCCTCTCTCCCACCAACAAGCCGCCCAGCACCAGGACCACATAGAGCATGCCGTCCGCGACTCCCAACGGCACAGACAGATCGATCAGAAAAATGGCAACGGCTAAAATTGCCCACGCTACCGTAAACAAGGCGGGAAACTTTCGGTACTGATTTTTTAATGGGATCATTTGAGTGTTGGTTTTTTTCGCCTTTAAAAGTGGCCGGGCAGTGTACCTGATTTTTTTTGGTTGGGCGATTAACTCCGAAACCGTTGGGCGGGCAACCTTCACTTTTAGTGTAACCTCCCATAAAATAAAGGTTTTGATTGGTTCCAGCGGTGATTAATTTAAACTGGCAAGTCTTTCAAAATGATATAATTGAGGGGTGACATGACGCTCTTTATAAACTTTTGGAAAGGGTGGCAATATGAAAATCCTGATCGCCTTTTGTTTGGGGCTGTTTTTGTTGCCGGTCTCACCGGCCAATGCTTTGGAGCAACGCGGCGCGCTGATTTTGTACAAGGAACCTCTTTATGAATTCGAGTCCGCCCGGAAAAATTATTGTGATGGATTGTTCGACGTCAAAAATGGAGAGAACGTTGCCGACATGCGGGATTTTCGCGATTACCATTGCCAGGGCAGATACAGTCTGACCCTGGAGGGCAACGCGGGCAGGACGGTGACCTTGTTTGGTAAATTTAATTATGCACAGGATTGGGGTTACCTGATCATCGTGAAAAAGGACGACCGCAAGGTTTGGTTGATCGATCTGGAGGACCTCCCTGCGGACCAATGGGTTCAGCGTGATGGCATCGACAACACCGGCGCTTATGAAGCGTTTTATCATGAGTCGGCTCAGTTCAGCCAGAATGTTTCCTCGGTGAAGTGGGGCAAATGGTGGCAAGGCGCGACCCCTAATCCTTAAACGGCGGGTGGCTTCCCGTCCCGCGATGGCGAAATGATGGAAGTGAAGGAAGTGCTGTGCCGCTCGATCCTCACCCGGACCAGCGGTTATCTCAAGGCCGTCAGCTCACACTCACTGAATCCCTATATCGGGTGCGGGTTCGGCCGCTCCGCCTGCGGCGTGGGTTGTTATGTCCGAGCCAACCACTGGCTGACCCGGGGGCGTCCCTGGGGCGGGTTTGTCGAAGCCAAAACCAATGCCGCTGATGTCTACACCGCAACCTGCGACGCGGAACAACGCTGGGCCGAAAAGCGTGGCTTGCCCTTTTCCATCTTTTTCTCCAGCGCCACCGAACCCTGGCAACCGCTGGAAAAAAAATTCCGGATCACCCGTTCCATTCTGCAAGCCATGGAGCAGAAGCCGCCGCAGGAACTGATCCTGCAAACCCACTCCACCGGCATCCGCGATGACATGAAATTGATCGCCGGGCTGGCCTGCGCCTGCGACCTGCGCGTGCAGGTGTCGATCGAAGGCGACCGCGACCGCCTGCCGGGCCTGCCGCCGCCGCCAGCGACGGTGGCGGACCGAATCCAGTTGTTGCGTGACCTGACCGACGCCGGCATCCTGACCGTGGCCTGCCTGTCGCCGCTGTACCCACTCAGGGATGCGGATGCGTTTTTCAAACGCCTGGCCGCCACCGGCATCCGCGCGCTGGTGATCGACCATTTCATTTTGGGCGACGGCACTCACGACGGCTCCCGCACCTTAAAAACCGGTTTGCCGTCAGCCATGGCGGAAGCGCTGGCGGCCTCGACCACGCTAAGCTATCGCGACCACGTTGCTGAAATCGCCCGCAAGTACCTGCCCGTCGGCCTCTCGGCGGAAGGGTTTGCCGGCCATTACTCCGCCCAACATCCTTAAAGCCCGTGTCCGCCCCCGCTAAAATCCCGGAGGAATTGGGTCAACGCATCCGGTCCATGGATGGCCGCGGTTATCAAGCTTACAAATCCTTGCAAGGCACCACGTGGGACTGCGCGCCCTTTACCTTGAAATTCGAACACGTGCAGGGCGACCCGTTCGCTTGGCCGACCCGGCTTTCGGTGACAATTGCCCTGCAGGACAGCGGACTGCCGCCCGCGTGCCACGACACCCCGCTCAAGCGCCTGGCTCTGGAAGATTTTCTTCTGCGGGCGTTTCATGACGCGGTGCGCCGGGTGAATCCCAAATCCGCCGGGTCGGGCAAGAGCGGCGTCATCACCGCCCTCACCCCCGGCCAGAAAATATTGAAACGCAGTGCCGTGGCGGTGGCCGAGGGCCAGGTGGAACTGATCCACTTCGTGGGCCTGCCGGCGGACG
>SMVA01022727.1_pt1 | contig 12505 bp, 13 predicted proteins | sample 2456451 | NCBI WGS metagenome assembly SMVA01 (sample SAMN11095933, study PRJNA526329) | marine sediment metagenome | biome: Marine sediment; feature: Surficial sediment; material: Deep marine sediment; isolation source: Hadal surficial sediment | place: Pacific Ocean | collected 2014-05 | depth...
AAAGAAAAAGCCCGCCCTCTCCACCAAATCCTCGCCACCGCCCGCTTATGCAAAGGTCCCTCGACGGGGGAGGGTTGGGGTGGGGGTGGCCACACAAAGAGTCGTGGGGGTGCCGCTTCATAAAAGTGTGGGCTTGCGACTGGGCCAGGGGTAGGGCTCAGAAACCGGGCGCCTGTCGTGACCCAAAACAAGTCGGGTTTTCTTGGCCACGCTCCGCGCGGCGCCCCCCACCCCAACCCTCCCCCGCGAGGGGGGAGGGGGAGATAATCGCGGGTCAAGCCCCCGAACACGGAATTCGGTTTTGGCCGGGTTCGACCCGGCCATCCATGGTCACGGACCGCGATTGGGTTCAGCGCTTGGCGTACTGGGCGCACACGCCGACATGTATGAGGCACATTTTCTCGTCGCCGGCCAGGGCCGCTTCGACGGCCATTTTGAGTTCTCGCTCGGCCATTTTCTTGTTCGGTCCGTCGGGCATCAGTTCGATCACTTTCCACGCCATCCGCATGTCGTAAATGCAGTCGGCGGAAGCCGGCGCGGCGGTTCCGAGCAGCGCCAGAAAGGACAGTCCAAAGATAAATTTACGCACTATCGCCTCCCTCGGTTTTTACCATTCCAATCGTCAACGTCCCAGCAGCGCGCGGACCACGAAGCGCGCGTTGGCGAAGTTCTCGCCGACGCGGCGCGCCGCGTAGGGCCACCAGTCGCGCCCGAACGGCAGATAGACGCGCACCGTGTGGCCCGCCTCGGCCAGGGATTTTTGCAGGGCCGGGCGCACGCCGTACAGCATTTCGAACTCGAAACTCCCATCCGGCCAACCCTTTTCGCGCGCCAGCGCCGCGACGTGGCGAATCACCGCGTCGTCATGGGTGCCGAAGACCGGCCTGAAGCCGGCGGCCCGCGCCTCCGCGCTCAGCATGATCCCGGCGAGGCGGAGGTAATTTTCGGTGATCCGGCGGCGTCCGGTGAAGGCGCGCGCCGTCTTCTCCGCGAACGCCCCCTTGACCAGCCGCACGGTCGCGCCGGCGCCGGCCAGGCGCGCCAGATCGTCCTCGGTGCGGCGCAGATAGGCCTGCAAGGTGATCGCGGTGGGAACATCGGCCTCGACGAGAGCGTCGTGCAGGGCGATGGTGGCCTCGACCATGGCGAAGTCTTCCATGTCGAGCATCAGGGCGTTGCGCGGCCGGGCCGGCTGGGCGGCGAGAGCGGCGCCGATGCGCTCGGCGTTCTCCCGTCCCATGCCCGGCCCGAGCGAATAGCCGATCTGGGTCGGGTCCACCGAGACATGAACGTCCAGCGCGCTCTGGCCCAACGCTTCCACCATGGCGACAATGGCGTCCGTGTTCATGCGCACCATCATCGGATCGTCGACATATTCGCCGAGATGGAACAGCGACGAACGGACGCCGTCCGCGGACAACCGTTGCGCCGTCGCCATCGCCAGCCCCTGGTCCTCGCCGCCGACGAAGCGGCGCGCCAGTTTCGAGACCGGCGCGCGTTCCTGGATGAAATCCGTTACCGCCTCGCTACGCGCCAACGCAATCATAAACCGCCGCCACGGACGCATGGCGCGGCCCGCGCCTACGGCCGCATGGGGAAGCGCGAGGGGCCGGCGCGGCGCAGGGGGGCGGCGAGGTTGGCGAATTCGCACAGCAGCGGGCGGGTGTCGCGCGGGTCGATGATTTCCTCGACCAGATAGGCCTCCGCCGTGCGGAACGGGTTGCGCACCCGGTTGAGCCGTTCCTCGATTTCGGCGCGCAAGGCCTCCGGGTCGTCGGCTTGTTCCAGTTCCGAACGGTACGCCGCCTCGATGCCGCCCTCGATCGGCAGCGAGCCCCAATCGCCCGACGGCCAGGCGTAGCGGTAATGGAAGCGCGTCGCGTTGGCGTGGCCGGCTCCCGCAACGCCAAAGGCCTTGCGCATGATGATCGAACACCACGGCACGGTGGCCTGATAAAGCGCCGCCAACGCGCGGCAGCCGTGCCGGATCGTCGCCGCCTTTTCCGCCGCCACGCCGATATAGAAGCCCGGATTGTCGACCATGTGGACCACGGGCAGATGGAAGGTCTGGGCCAGGTCGCAGAAGCGGGTCACCTTGATCGACGAATTGGCGGTCCAGCCGCCGCCGTAGAAATAGGTGTCGCTCGCCATCACCGCGACCGGCCAGCCGTCGAGCCGCGCCAGCCCGGTGACGATCGAGCGGCCGTAATGGCGGCCGATCTCCAGGAAGCTGCCCTTGTCCATCACCGCTTCCACGATGGCGCGGACCTTGTAGACATGGCGGCGGTTGCGCGGCACCGCCTCGATCAGCCAGTCCTCGCGCCGGTCGGTGGGGTCGTCGCGCGCGCCGCGTTCGGCAAGCTGGTCGACCGAGGACGGCAGGTAGGACAGGAACCGCTTGGCGCGCGCGAAGGCCTCTTGCTCGCTGTCGACCTCGTCGTCGACGGCGCCGTTGCGCGCGTGGATGTGGCTGCCGCCGAGGGTTTCCTTGTCGACCCGTTCGCCGAGCCGCGCCACCACCGGCGGGCCGGCGACGAAAAGCTGCGAGAGGCCCTTGACCATCAGCGAGTAATGGCTGGTGGCGACCCGCGCCGCGCCAAGGCCGGCGACCGGCCCCAGGGCCAGCGCCACCACCGGCACCTTGCCCATGTTGGCGACCACCCAGTCCCAGCCCGGATTGGCCGGCAGATAAGTGCGTCCGTCGATCTCCAGGGTTTTGACCGAGCCGCCGCCGCCGGTTCCCTCGACCAGGCGCACGATGGGAAGGCCGAGTTCGTTGGCCATCTGCTCGGCGGCGATCTGCTTTTCGTGGATGGTGGCGTCGGCGGCGCCGCCGCGCACGGTGAAGTCGTCGCCGGCGATCACCACCGGACGGCCGTCGATGCGCCCGCGCCCGAAAATGCTGTTGGACGGGCGGAACGATTCCAACTCGCCGTCCTCATTGTAGGTGCTCTTGCCGGCGATGGCGCCGATCTCATGAAAGCTGCCTTCGTCGAGCAGCGCGTCGAGCCGCTCGCGGATGGTCATCCGCCCGGCGTCGTGCTGCCGCTTGATTTTCTCGGGCCCGCCCATGCGGCGCGCCAGTTCCTCGCGCCTGCGCAGCTCGTCGATTTCCGGTTGCCAGCTCAAGACCTTGCCTCCCCCTATCGCGCCAATGGCACGCGACTTTACACGATAACGCGCCGCCGCGAACGGACGAGTTGGCGTGGTGGGGTTGACATATCCCGCGCGGCCCTTTATTTAACGTAACGGTTAATTAATGAGACGGTTAATATGAACGTTGATAGGCTAAGCACGACGTTTTCGGCGCTGGCGGACCCGACGCGACGCGCGATCCTGGCGCGGTTGGCCCAGGGCGAGGCGATGGTGGGCGAATTGGCGGCGCCGTTCGACATGTCGGCGCCGGCCATATCGAAACATCTCAAGGTGCTCGAGAGGGCCAACCTGATCGCCCGGCGCAAGGACGCGCAGCGCCGCCTATGCCGGCTTCAACCGGGCGCGTTGGAAGCGGTTTCGGCGTGGATTTCGCGCTACCGCCAGTTCTGGGACGGCCAGTTCGACGCCCTGGAAGATTATCTCGCCACGACGGACACACAGGAGGAAAGCCATGACCGCGACGCAGGCGGCACCCGCCGCGACGACTGAAACGCTTCGCCTGAGCCGATTTTTCGACGCGCCCAGGGCGCGCGTGTTCCGCGCCTTCACGGACCCGGAAGTCCTGAGGCGCTGGTGGGGACCGGAAGGCATGAACACGCCGAACCCGCAAGTCGATTTGCGCGTCGGCGGCGCCTACCGGCTGGAAATGCATACCTCGGATGGGCTCAATCATGTGATCGGCGGCCAATACCGCGAGATCGTCACCGACGAGAAACTGGTGTTCACGTGGGCCTGGGAGCGCGGCGGAACGGGTGGCGAGACCCTAGTCACGCTCGAATTCCGCGACCGCGACGGCGGCACCGAACTCAGCCTCACCCATGAAGGCTTCGGCGACGCCGAGAGTTGCGAAAAGCACAACCGCGGTTGGAGCAGTTCGCTTGACTGCCTGGATCGAGACATTACGGGAGGACAGACCTCATGACCGAATTGGTAATTCTTGGCGATCCCCGCAGCATCTATGTGCGCACGGCGCGCATGGCCTGCGTCGAGAAAGGCGTTGATCACCGGGTGGAGCCGATGGCGCCGCACAGCGACGAAATCCTGGCGATCCACCCCTTCGGGCGAATCCCGGCGATGCGCCACGGCGCTGTCGACCTGTTCGAATCGGGCGCGATCTGCCGCTACGTGGACGGCGCCTTCGACGGCCCGCCCCTGCAGCCGGCCGATGTCACCGAGCGCGCCCGCATGGAGCAATGGATCAGTTCCTTCAACGACTACATGCACCCGGTGATGATCCCCCGCTTCGTGATGCAATACGTGTTCCCCAAGGGCGCCGACGGGCAACCGGATCGCGCCGTGATCGACGAGGCGGTTCCCGATATCGCAAAGCAGTTCGCGATCCTGGACAAGATTTATGGCGGGCGGAATTTCCTGGTCGGCGACACCGTGACCTTGGCCGACCTGTTCCTGGCGCCGACGTTGTTCTACATATCCGTCATGCCGGAAGGGGACTCGTTGCTCGCCGGCGCGCCCAACCTCAAGCGCGCCCACGCCGCCATGGCCGAACGCCAAAGCTTCACCGCCACCCTGCCGCCGACGGCGGAAAGGCAAGCGGCCGAGTAAAGCGCGCCCATCCCCCCTGGGCGTCACCCCGGACGGCGCGCCGCGCCGATCCGGGGGCCACTGGGTTGCCGGAGAAATGGATACCGGATAGCGCCTTCGGCGCTTCCGGCATGACAGTGGCTATGTAGCGGCGCGCGCCGCGACGGATCAGTTCCGCCGCTTCCTCTTTTTCTCGCCCATCGCCTTGGCCTTGTTCGTCGCGCCCGCCGCCGCTTGATCGGCGCGTTTTCCTTGGCCGAGTTTGCTCTTCGCCTCGGCCTGGCTGACGCATTCGTCCTTTTGCGTGGGATTGGCGATGTCCTTGCACGTGGCGAACAAGGCCCGCAACGCCTGTTCGATCAGCGCCTCCTGGGCGCGCGCCTGGGTCGGCGCGGCAAGGCACAGGCCCGCCATCAGTCCGAACGCCGCCAGCGCCGCCGAAATTCGTTTCATCGCACGCCCTCGTTTGGTGAGATTCCCATGAATGCCGTGGTGACGGTGGCATAGCACGGTGGCGTGGGCAAGGTTTGTGACACCCGTCACAAACCGGTCCCGTCGCCGCGCCACGGATGACCTGGAGCGCCGACGGTGGTAAAGAGTTCGGCATCCAGGTGGGGAGGACATCATGGCGCTGTCGGTCACGCCGATGGACGCGGCGCTGGGCGCCGAGATTTCAGGCATCGACCTGACGCGCCCGCTGGGCCGGGCGGACCGGGCGGCGCTGCGCCAGGCGATGTTGGACCACATCGTCCTGGTGGCGCGCGACCACAAGCTGACGCCCGAGCAGCTGATCGCGTTCGGCGGCGCGATCGGCGAGCTCGGCTCGCACGTGCTCAGGCAGTATCACCATCGCGACCACCCGGAGATATTGGTGCTGTCCAACACGGTCGAGAACGGCCGCCACGTCGGCCTGGCGGACGCCGGATCCTATTGGCATTCCGACATCTCCTACAAGGCGCGGCCGTCCGACGCGACGGTGCTTTACGCGCTGGAAGTGCCCGAGACCGGCGGCGATACGCGGTTCATCAACATGACCGCCGTCTACGAGGACCTGCCGGCGGACCTGCGCGCGCGGGTCGACGGCCTGGAGGCAATCCACGACTACGCTCGCCGGAGCGACCGCATGGCGGCGGAGACCGGCGTGCGCGACGCGCTGACCGAGGCGCAGCGCCGCGCCACGCCCAGCGTCACGCACCCGGCCGTGCGCACGCACCCCGAGACCGGGCGCGACGCGCTTTACATCAATCCGGGTTTTACCGTGGGGTTCGTCGGTCTCGACGCGGCCGACGGCGACGCCTTGCTGGCGGACCTGTTCGCGCGCGCGATCCAGCCCCGCTACATCCATACGCATAAGTGGCGCGTGGGCGACGTGCTGGTGTGGGACAACCGCTGCTCCATGCATTTGGCGACCGGCGGCTACGGCGCCGACCAGCGCCGCGTGATCCACCGACTGATCATCACGGGCACCGAGCCCTATCGCGGCCGGCCAAACCGGGGAGATGAAGATTTCAGTGGCGCCGGCATCAACCACAACTGACTTCACCGGGCTTGACCCGGTGATCCATGAACACGGACTTTACGTGGTCCGCGCGCCGGTCCGTGTGCATGGATGGCCGGGTCAAGCCCGGCCAAAACGAAGGGAGGGAGGGAGCGTGAGTTTCATCAAGGTCATCGGAATCTTGGCGGCATTGGCGTTAGGTTTTGCCGCGACACACGGCGCGCAAGCGAAACCGTTCACCACGGACGCGCCGGAGCAGACCATCGCGGCGGGCTCCATCGGCGGCTCCTGGTTCATTATCATCACCGCGTTTTTCGACCTGTTCTCCAAGAACATCGACGGGCTGCGCTACACCATCATGCCGGGCGGCGCGGTGGCCAACCCGATCGCGGTCAGTCAGGGGATAGCGACCCTGGCCATGGGCTACACTTCGATGCTGCACGCCGCCAACAAGGGCGAGGCGCCTTTCCCGACCGCGCTGACCGAGCTGCGCGGCATCGCCAACATCAACGTCACCGGCGTCGTCCATGCGATCGTGCTGTCGAGTTCGGGCCTGAACTCGCTCAAGGACCTCGCGGCCCTGCAATATCCGTTCGAGGTCGACACCGGGCCGCGCGGCACCGGCGGCGAGCTGGCCGCGAGCCGGCTGTTGGAGCTTTACGGCGCCGGCTACGACAACATCAGGGAGTGGGGCGGGTCGATCACCCATTCGTCATACCGCGAGGCGCTGGACCGCATGAAGGACGGCCATATCGAGGCCTTCGTCAACGACGACATCATCGGCCAGCCGCTGTTCATCGATATCGCCCTGGCGCGCGACGTGAAGTTCCTCCCCATGGACCCCGAGATCGTCGAACAGATGGTCGAACGCTACGGCTACGCCCCGACCGTCATCCCGGCCAATACCTATGCCGGGCAGACCGAGGACATTCCGTCCACGGCGCAGCATTTCGTGTTTTTCGCCCACAAGGACTCGCCCGACGACCTGGTCTACGCCATGACCAAACTGATCTTCACCAACAAGGCGGACCTGGTCGCGGCGCACCCGATGTTCGAAAATCTGGATCCGGTCATCGGGCCGAAATATTTTCCGATGCCGCTGCATCCCGGCGCCATGCGCTACTACCGCGAAATCGGTGTTCTTGAGTAGACCGCGCGCCGCCGGCCGGCCCGATCCGTGAACGACCCGTGACCACCCCGCTGGAATATCTTGCCAAGGCGTTCCTGCCGGCCGATCCGATACGGATCGCCGGGCAGCGTCCGCTCGCCGGGCGCGCCGCCTTGTTGCTGCGCTGGTTCACCGTCGCGGTGATCTTCTATCACCTGTCCGCGGCGCAGTTCGGCGCGCCGGAAGTGATGAAGTTCCGTCCCGCCCATCTCGCCATGTATGTCAGCATGATCTTCTTGGCCTATGGCTGGCGGCGCGGCGACAAGCGGACCGGCGTGCCGTGGTGGGACTGGGTGTTGTTTGCCCTGGCCTGGGTGCCGCTGGTCCACATCTATTGGAACTACGACTACGTCGTAAACCGCTACCCCTATATCACCCCGCTGAGCACCATGGACATGGTCGCCGGGCTGATCGCGGTCGTGCTCACGCTGGAGGCGTGCCGGCGCACCGTCGGCGTGACCCTGGTGGCGCTGCTCGGTATTTTCGTGGCGCACGCCCTGTTCGGACCATATTTCCCGGCGCCGTTCGACCAGTCGGCGGTCGCCCCGACGCGCCTGCTCGACCACGTGTACATGACCACCTCGGGCCTGTACGGCTCGATTACCGGCATCTCGGCGACCTATGTGCTGATGTTCGTCCTGCTCGGCGCGGTGCTGGAACAGGCCCGCGGCGGCGATCTGTTCATGAATCTGGCCTCCGGTTTGATGGGGCGCACGGCGGGCGGCCCCGGCAAGGCGGCGGTGATCGCCAGCGGCCTGTTCGGCTCGATCTCCGGCGCGGCGGTGGCCAATGTCTACGCCACCGGCACCTTCACCATCCCGCTGATGATCAAGACCGGCTTCAAGCCCCGTTTCGCCGCCGCCGTCGAAGCCGTGGCCTCGGCCAGCGGCCAGTTGGTGCCGCCGATCATGGGCTCGGCCGCCTTCCTGATCGCCGACTTCACGCGCACGCCCTATCTCGACGTGGCCGTGTCGGCGACCCTGCCGGCGCTGCTTTATCTGTTCGCGGTCTATTACATGGTCCATCTCGAGACCCAGCGCTACGGCCTGCCGTCCATGAGCGCCGAACTGGTGGCCAAGGCGCGGCGCGAAATCCGCCTCGACATTCACATGATCCTGGTCCTGGTCGTCGTCGTGGCCATGCTGATCGACCGGCGCACGCCGTTTTTCGCGGCCTACGTCGGGGTGATAAGCGTGGTGGTGTTGTCGTGGCTGCGCGTCCGTACCCGGCTCCACCTGGCGGCGGCGTTGGACGCCTTCGAGATCGGCGCGCGGCGCATCGCCCCCATCGCCGCCGCGCTGTTCGTCGCCGCGCTGGTGGTCGGCGTGATCGAACTCAGCGGGCTCGGGCTGCGCTTCACCTCGCTGCTGCTCAACGTCACCGGCGGCAACCTGCTGGCCACCATGGTGCTGGTGATGATCGCCTGCATCGTCCTCGGCATGGGCCTGCCCACGGCGGCGGCTTACATGGTGGTCGCCATTTTCGGCGCGCCGGCCCTGATCAAGCTTGGCGTGATGCCGCTGGCGGCGCATTTTTTCGTGTTCTACTACGCGATTATTTCGGCCATCACGCCGCCGGTGGCGGTGGCGGCCTACGCGGCGGCGACGATCGCGGAAACGCCCCTGCAAGCGACCGGGTGGACCGCCATGAAGCTGGGCGCGGCGGTTTATCTGGTGCCGTTCGCCATCGTCTACAATCCGTCATTGCTGATGATCGGCGCGCCGGGCGACATCGCGTTGGCCTTCGCCACCGGCGTGGTGTCGATCGTCGCCCTGGCCGCGGCCGTGCAGGGCTGGCTGATGGGCGCGCTCCACCCGGTAGCACGGGTGGCCATCGCGGGCGCGGCGCTGCTGCTGCTGCACGCGGACTGGCGCACGGACGTCGCCGGCGCCGCCGTGGTCGGCGCCATCGTCGCGTGGCAACGCTGGCGCCGGGCGGCGAACGCGAAAGCCCGCGACTGAAAACCCCCTCCCAACGCGGGGGAGGGCCGGGGTGGGGGCGCCGCGCGGAGCGCGGCCCATAAAACTAGACAGACGTTGGGTGAGCCGTGTTCCTCAACGGGTTGCAACGGGCTGTCGGGATCGAGTTATGCCCCGGCCTGTTGGCCGCCCTCTCATTTTCATGAAGGAGCACCCCCACCCCAACCCTCCCCCGTGTAGGGGGCGGGGGATGAGTGTGGCGCGCTGTGGTCTAACCGATCACGGGTCGTTCGTTGGGCCGTTCGTTGAGCTGGCGGTGCATGGAGACCTTGAGCTTCTCGAGCGCCTTCTGTTCGATCTGGCGCACGCGCTCCTTGCTGATGCCGAGCTCGACGCCGAGCGTGCCCAGGGTGGACACGTCCTCGCTGAGGCGCCGCTGCGCGATGATGGTGCGTTCGCGCTCCGTCAACTCGTCGAGCGCGTTGCGCAGCCAGCCCGAGCGCGTCGCGCCGTCGTGGGATTTCTGCACCAGATCTTCCGGCGACGGCCCTTCGTCGGGCAGGAAGTCCTGCCATTCGTCCTCGCCGGATTCGCTGATCGCCACGTTCAGGGATTGGTCGTTGGCGTACAGGCGCATTTCCATGTCGGCCACTTCGGTGTTCTTGACCTTCAGTTCCGCGGCGATGCGCTGCTTGCTTTCGGGACTGAGCCAGCCGTCGACTTGGTCGGAGTGTTTCGCGCGCAGACGGCGCAGATTGAAGAACAATGCCTTCTGCGCGGCCGTGGTGCCGGTGCGCACGATCGACCAGTTGCGCAGCACGTATTCCTGCATGGCCGAACGCACCCACCACGAGGCATAGGTCGAAAAGCGGAACTCGCGTTCGGGTTCGAACCGTTCCGCCGCCTGCAACAGACCGACATTGCCTTCCTGCACCAGGTCGCCCATGGGCAGGCCGTAATGACGGAACTTGCCGGCGATTTTGATCACCAACCGCGAATAGGCGAGGATCAGTTCCTCGAGCGCGGTCTCGTCCCGCTTGTCGCGCCACCGCCGCGCCAGTTCGAATTCGCGGTCGCGGGTCAGCATCGCGGTCCGCATCGACCGCTCGATGTAGCGCCGATTGGCCCGTTGCGTGGCTGGCGTATCGATATATCCCATTTGAAGCCGCACCTTTCCTTCGTCGTTCTCGCCCCGCCCCCAAGGCATTGGCGACGACCCGTTTTTCGAGTCCTTCGCGGGGAGAAGGTGCAAGCGACGTGCCACGGCCTTGCGCCATGACAAAGCGATGGAAAGCGTGGCTTTGAATGGGATTGGGATCGCAGGAATCGCGGGCAATTGTTGCACGGGGAAAATATTTCCCGCGCGCAATAGCCGGCTGTCAGGCCAGGGTTCGCGCCACCCGGCGGATTCGATGGACGGCGTACATGGACAGCAGGATCGACGCGGCGAACAGGTACAGACCGGGTTGAAGCTGGGCGCTGGCGATGATGCTGGATTCGGCCGACACCACGATGACCGCGACGATGAACACGTCCAGCATCGACCATTTGCCGATCAGCTCGAGCACGCCCACGACGCGGCCAAACCCCTCGCCGCCGATCTCCAGACTGCGCCACGCCCGGTACGCGGTCGCGATCTTGAACACCGGGATGATTACGGAAAACAGGAAGATCACCACGGCCAGGAAATAATGGCCGGCCTCGGCCAGTTGCCCAACGGCCTCGATGATGGAAAACGAGTCGGAGAAGATGAACAGCCGGTTGACGTGGATCACCGGCGCCGTCACGCCCGCCGCCAACAGCACCGCCGCCAGCCACAACATCCAGCCGATATAGCTGTCGCGGCCCCCGGCCAGGGCCGCGATGGAATTATCCACCCGTTTTGCGGCGAGGAAACGGATCAACGACTGGCGCATCGCCGTCCTGTCGGCAAGGTGCGGGGGTCGCGATACTATGGCTGTGGGGGCGGCGGCGCGCAACGCCGGCGCGGCGGTCGGCGGTTAGTCGTGATCGTGGTCTTCGTGGCCGTCGGCGGCGGGGGCGGGTTTGGTTTCCGCCATCTCGGGCAGGCGCTTGATGAAATTGACCAGGTCCCAGATCTCCGCCTCGGACAGCAATTCGTTCCAGGCCGGCATCATGCCCCGGCCATTGGCGATCTTCCACGCGAAATCACCGGCGGGATGCATGCCGGCCATCATCGCCAGATCGGCCGGGCGGGGATCGAGGCTGGCCGCCACCGCGCCATCGCCGCGGCCGGACGGGCCATGGCACAGGACGCAGTTGGTCTTGAACAGCGCCGCGCCACGCGCGACGGATTCGGCGTTGGTGGGGATCGGGTTCGGCCGGCCCTGCGCCGCGTCGGGCGCCATCCAATGGGCGCCGTGGCCAGGCGCCTCTTGTTCCCCGTCGCCATGATGGCCGGCGTCGTCGTCCATCTCCATGCCGCCGTGATGATCGGCGTCGCCATCCATTTCCATCGCGCCGTGATGATCGGCGTCGTCGTCCATTTCCATCGCGCCGTGATGGTCCGATCCGGCCGCGGCCATTTCGAGAACCGCCGTCGCCGGGCCTTCCCCGGCGCAGGCCGCGCGCGTCGCCGCGTCGACCATCGCCAGGGCGTTTTCCTGAAGCAGCGCGCACCGCGCCGCCATGTCCATGTCGTCGGGTATCACCCATTCCGCGCCGCGGGTGCCGGCGGCGGGAACCATTTCCCAACGGCCCTCGGTATCCGGCGACGGATTATCGCGGTTCGTATAGGCCCAGTCGCCGGCGGCGTCCTGGTTCATGGAATGATCGCCATGGTCCATGCCGGCCGGCATGATGGTATCGATTTGGTACATGCCGTCGGGGCCCTTCTTGAGGGTGAACGTGACCGCGGCGCCTTCTTCGATGCCGTCCAGGCTGGCATTGTCCGAAAGGCTCATGTCCATGGTCATGGTCGGCCAGCCCAGGTCGGGAATCGGCTCATGGGTGACATTGACCGAGCGTCCCGCCGCGTCGATCGAATTCACGACGCCGACCGCCTGGGCGCCACCGCCGTGATCGCCGTGGTCGCCGTGTTCCTCGTGGTCTTGGGCGAGGGCGGGGCCGACAACCAGCAGCGCGAGCCCGAGCGCCGCCGATCCGAAAACTGATCGCATGCTAATCTCCTACTCTGATCGGACCGATGTCCAACATGTCGTGTTCGAGGTTCAGGATCGAGCCGCGCTGGCCGACCGTCTC
>SMVA01410658.1_pt1 | contig 12505 bp, 8 predicted proteins | sample 2456451 | NCBI WGS metagenome assembly SMVA01 (sample SAMN11095933, study PRJNA526329) | marine sediment metagenome | biome: Marine sediment; feature: Surficial sediment; material: Deep marine sediment; isolation source: Hadal surficial sediment | place: Pacific Ocean | collected 2014-05 | depth 0-1...
CCATGCCGGTCTTGTAATCGATGATCCGGATACCGCCATCCGCCAGCAGGTCGATGCGGTCGGCCTTCGCGGACAAAAGGAACCGCCCCGCCGGCGCCTCGAAGGTGAGTTCGCCGCGCAGTTCCGTGAAGCTCTTCTTGACCCCGGGGCCGCGCTCCTGTTCCCGCGCGATGAACCAGTGGGCGATGCGTTCGAAGCGTGGCCACCAGAACGCCCAGACGCCGGGCTGGGCCAGGGTCGGGCCGAAGACTTCGCGGCCAATGGCAAGCAATCGGTCCAGTCCGCCGTCGTTCCCGGTTTCGCTCACATACCTGTCGAGCGCCTCGTGAATGAAGCTGCCGTAGTCGGCCGCCGTCGGATCGGCGTCGATCACGTCGAGCGGCTTGAGACAAAGGATATGGCGCGCGAAAATTTCGTAGGGATCGCGCATCCAGGCCTCGATGCGCGTCACTGAAAGGGCGCGCGGCCGCGCCGCCACGGGCGGGCGGGGGGCCGGTGGGGCGACCGGCGCCGGCGGCCCGTCGGGACGGTCGAGCGCCGCTTGCCACGCGGGCCAGTTGGGGGCGCGGTCGAGAACGCCGTCCAGGCCGGCGCCGCGCAACACGGTATCCAGGCGCACCAGCCAGCGCGACGGCACGGTCGGCGCGCCCTCGCTGCGCGCGCTTCGCGTCAGCACCACCTGCGGGGCGCAGAACAGTTGCGCGAAATCATGCGCCGCCAGCCCGATCATGCGTTCCGGCTGGGGCAGGCCGAGGCTTGCCCGCATCGGACGGCTGAGCCAGGGGTCGCCCGGCGTCGCGCGCGGCCAGCTCGATTCGTTGAGCCCGCCCACGATCACCAGGTCGGCATGTTGCAGGCGCGCTTCCAGCGGTCCCCAGATGCTGAGTCTGGGATGGGCGCCGTGGCGCGGGCGCACCACCCAACCGGCCATCAGGCTGTCGAACAGGGCGGCGTATTCGGCGCCCCGGAGCGGCGCGTGGTCCACCGCCGCCTCGCCAAGTTGTTCGACGAACATGGCGCAGGCCTCGCCCGCCTCGCCAGCCCACAGCCGGTCCGCGCCGGCCGCCGCCTCGCTGGTCGCCAGCCACTCGGCGAACGCGGCGTGAGCGGCGACAATCGCTTGCAGATCGGCCGGCTGTCGGCGCGTTACCTCGACCAGGGGCGCGGCGGCGGCGGCCAGATCGCGCCACCAGTCGATAAGGGTCTTGTGCGCCTTGTGCGCCACCAGGGCGCGGGTGACGCCGTCAAGTCCCGGCTCCGGACGCGGCCCGCGCAGGCAAGCCCGTTCCAAGGCGCGCGCGTGGGCGCGGCAGGCGGGCAGGGACTCGCCGGCCGCCGCCAGCGGGTGTTTTAGCAGCGCCAGGAGCGGCACCGGCGCCGCGTCGGCGTCCACCATGGCCGCGATCAGGCGCAAGAACACGCCGGGCCGCGTGTCGGCCAGTGGCTGGCCCGCCGAATCATCCACGCTCACGTCCCACCGCGCCAGTTCCGCGCTCACCCGGCGCGCCAGTTCGCGATCCGACGTGACCAGGGCGGCGGTGCGTTGTGGCTGGTTCAGCGCCTCGCGCATCAGCAGCGCGACGGTGCCGGCCTCGGTCTGCGTGTCCGGGCAATCGATCCATGCGAGACCGTCCAGGGCGTCCTCGTCCAATGAAGCGAGGTCGCGCCACGCTTCCGACGTGGCCTCGGGCCGCATCACTTCCGAGACCAGGCGTTCGCGCGCCGATGCCCGCGGCCGATCCGTGGCCGGCCAGTCAACCACCGCCTCGCGTGGCAGCCCGAGCCGGTCGAGCAACAATTTGAGGCCGAATTGCGGGTGGCTTTCGGCGAGTTGCGACCAGCTTTCGGCGTCGGCGTGACGGTCCAGTCCGGGCAGCACGACGGTACCGTTTGGCAGCGCGGCGACCGCCGCCAGAAGATCGGCGGTGGCGGGAATACTGCCGGTCGATCCGGCGGCGATGACCGGATATTCCGGCGGGCGCTCGCGCCACCGCCGGGTCAGCGCCTCGATCATGGCGTTGCGCCGCGCGGCCGGGTCAATCCAGCCGTTCTCGGCCAGCACCTCCGGCCACTGGGCGGAGATGATGGCGAGGAATTCCAGCGTGTCCCGCCAGTGTTGGGCATAGATGTCGGGAACCAGGTTTTCGAGCGCCGAGAAATCCACCCGCGCGGTCTGCATTTGGTCGATCAGGCGCGCCAGCTCGCCCGCCAGCCGCGCCGCCTGGTCGGCGCCGCCCGCCGGCGGGTCGCCCGGCGCGCGGCGCGCGTCCCACCATTTCGCGATCAGCGTCGCCAGCATGAGCTGGCGGCGCAGACCGGAGACGGCCTCCGGCAACGCGACCGCGTCCTCGACCAGCCCGGCGTCGGGCAAGGCGTCGGCGGTGAGAGCCAGTTCGTCCTCGTCGACGTCGCCGATCGGGCGCATCAGCGGCAGCAGCATGGGGCGCCCGTCGCCCAGACGCAAAAACGCCTCGCGCAGGCTCCGTACCGCGCGCCGGGTCGGCAGCAGCACCATGACCCGCGTCAAGGCCAGCGGATCGTCGCCGCCATGCGCGGCCACGATGCCCGCCGCCAGCACATCCACGAAGGGCAGGCCCGGCGCGATGGTCGCGACCTTGCCCGGCGCGCTCATCGACTGTGGCCTACGACCCGGTGGCGCGGGCCAGCGCGCGTTGCAAGGCGATAATGTCGGGCATCGCCATCAGGCCGCTGGCGTTCGCCGCCTCGGGCTCGTGAAACGCCATCGTGAGCGGCTCGTGACCGGGCACATCGGGCTCGCCGTCGCCGGCCACCTGGTAGAACAAGGGCGTGTAGTTGCGCTGGGTCCACGGGCTCAACAGGGTGCCGGGCGCGTGCAGCATGACCAGTGGCGCGATGACGATGCGGCATTCTTCCCGGAACTCCCGCGCCAGCGCGGCTTCCGGCGTCTCACCAGGTTCCACCGCGCCGCCGGGAAACTTGAGCACATCGCGCCCGGCCACCCGTTCGGCCGACATCAGCACCTGGCCGGCGCGCAGCAGCACGCCGTATACGCGGAGATTCTCGGGCCCCGTCACGGGGGCGGGTAGCCGACGGTGCCCAGGCCTTCGGCGATTTCGCCGAGGATCGCCGGATCGTCGATGGTCGCCGGCATGTTCCATTCCTCGCCATTGGCGATCTTCTGCATGGTGCCGCGCAAAATCTTGCCCGAGCGCGTCTTGGGCAAGCGGTCGACCACGAAGGCGATCTTGAACGCGGCGACCGGGCCGATCTGGTTGCGCACCATTTTGATGACCTCGGCGACGATTTCGGCGTGCGGCCGGTTGACGCCGACGTTGAGCACCAGCATGCCCAGCGGCAACTGGCCCTTGAGCGCGTCATCGACCCCGATCACGGCGCATTCGGCGACATCGGCGTGGGCGGTCAGTATTTCTTCCATGGCGCCGGTCGAAAGCCGATGGCCGGCGACGTTAATGATGTCGTCGGTCCGCGTCATGATGAACACGTAGCCGTCTTCGTCGATATAGCCGGCGTCGGCGGTGTAGTAGTAGCCCGGATATTGCGACATGTAGGAGTCGACGAACCCCGCGTCGTTGTTCCACAAGGTCGGCAGACAGGCCGGCGGCATCGGCAGCTTGACCGCCAGCGTGCCGATATCGCCGGGCGCCACCTCGTGGCCGGCCTTGTCGAGCACCTTGATATCGTAGCCCGGCACCGGCTTGGTCGACGAGCCGTGCTTGACCGGCAACAGGTCCAGACCCAGGCAGTTGGCGGCGATCGGCCACCCGGTTTCGGTCTGCCACCAGTGGTCGATCACCGGGACCTTGAGGTTGTTCTCGGCCCATTGGATGGTGTCGGGGTCGGCCCGTTCGCCGGCCAGGAATAGGGCGCGGAAGCCCGACAGGTCGTATTGGCGCATCAGTTCCGCCTTGGGGTCCTCGCGCTTGATGGCGCGAAAGGCGGTCGGCGCGGTGAACATGACCTTGACGTCGTGCTCGGCGATGACGCGCCAGAACACCCCGGCGTCGGGCGTGCCCACCGGCTTGCCCTCGAACAAGATGCTGGTGTTGCCGTTGAACAGCGGCGCGTACACGATATAGGAGTGGCCGACCACCCAGCCCACGTCGGAGGCGGCCCAAAACACCTCGCCGGGATTGGCCCCGTAGATGTTTTTCATGCTCCATTTGAGCGCCACCGCGTGGCCGCCGGTATCGCGCACCACGCCCTTGGGAATTCCGGTGGTTCCCGAGGTATAGAGGATGTATGCGGGATCGGTGGCGGCCACCGGCACGCATTCGGCCGGCCGCGCGCCGTCGAGCGCCTCGTCCCAGGTGATGTCGCGGCCCGCCTTCATCCTGGCCTCACACTGGGGCCGTTGCAGGATGATGCAGCGGCGCGGCTTGTGGTCCGCGATCTTGATCGCGGCGTCGAGCAGCGGCTTATAGGCCACGATGCGGCCCGGCTCGATGCCACAGCTTCCGGCGATGATCGCCACCGGCTTGGCGTCATCGATGCGGGTCGCCAATTCCTTGGCCGCGAAGCCGCCGAACACCACCGAATGGATCGCGCCGATACGTCCACATGCCAGCATGGCGATGGCCGCTTCCGGCACCATCGGCATATAGATCAGCACGCGGTCGCCCTTGGAGACACCGAGCTTGACCAGCGCCCCGGCGAACAGCGCCACCGCGTCGCGCAGTTCGCGGTAGGTGTATTTGCGAATCGTGTCGGTGACCGGACTGTCATGGATCAGCGCCAGCTGGTCGCCGCGGCCGCCCTCGTCGACATGGACGTCGAGGGCGTTGTAGCAAGTGTTCAGTTCGCCGCCCACGAACCAGCGATAGAACGGCGGGTTGGAATCGTCCAGCACCCGGTCCCAGCGTTTGGTCCAATGGATGGCGTCCGCCGCCTCGGCCCAGAACCCCTCCGGGTCGGTCATCGCGCGTCTATAAGCTTCGTCGTAGCGGCTGGTCATCAACTTCTCCCGGACGTCGCCGGGGGTTTTCCCTGGCCACGCTCCACAGTGTGCGCGAAAACGCCGCGTTTTTGAAGTCAGCTCGTTCCGTGGCGGGCGGCGGGCCGTGTCACGGGTTGCCGCGGGCGTCGATGGACCAAATTTCGACCAGGGTGTCGCCGCGCACGCAGTGGTAAACGTCGTAGAGGTTTACCGTGGGATCGCAATGGGGGATCACGCAGGCGACCTGGTGGCCGACCGCGAGACTTTCGCCGGGCTTGGCGAACACCACCGCGCCATGTTCGTCGCCGTAGAATTGGTAGGTCGCGCCGGGCGGCGCGCCGGCGGCGAATTCGGGTAGCGGGCCGTCGGTGGCGAAACTCTTGAGGCCGGTGTCGATGATCGCGTGATCGGGGTGGTTGTTGTTGATCACCGCGCCTTGCACGAATAGGGACGGCGCGAACGGCGTGGTGGAGTCCCGGCGCAAGTTCACGACGTTGTATTGCACGTCGGTGAACAGGTACGAACCCGCCTGAAGCTCGCCCAACACCCCGTCGCGGTGGTCGATATCGTGGGTGCCGGTACCGCCGCCGGTGACCAAGCCCGGCTTGAGTCCGAGTTGGTTGAGCCGATCGACCGCGCCCGTTACGCGGCGCGCTTGATCGGCCATGGCCGCCGCGCGCGCCTGGTAGTCCTCGACATGCTGTAAGTGACCGGCATAGGCCTGCACGCCGGCGAAGGACAGCGAATCGGTGTCGGCGATTCGCCGCGCCAAGGCGGCGACGTCTTCGTCGCTGGCGGCGCCCGTGCGGTGCAAACCGACATCGAAATCGACTAAGACCTTGAGCGGACGGGGAATTCCCGTCGCGGCGGCGGCGGCGGCCAGATCATCGACGTTGACCGCGCTATCGGCGACCACCATCAATTCTTCCGTGGCTCCGTGGAGCGCCATAAGGCGGCCGATCTTGGCCGCCGTGGTCGCCGGCGAAGTGATCAGAACCCCCGGCAAACCCGCGCCCACCATGGTTTCCGCTTCGCGCAGGGTGGCGCAGCAGATGCCCACCGCGCCGGCCTCGATCTGGCGGCGGGCCACGGTCACGCATTTATGACTCTTGCCGTGGGGCCGCAGTTGCTGTCCTGTTCCCTGGCAATGCGCCGCCATTGTCTGTATGTTTTTTTCCAGGGTGTCGAGGTCGAGCACCAGGGCCGGCGTATTCAATCGCCAACGCCCGCCGTCGATTCCGATGAGGTCCTGATTGGGTCCGGGACTGTTGGCCAAGGTGGTATCCTCCTGAATAAGCCGCGCGCGAAGCGGCAAGGGGTCCATGGCCGCCGCAAGGCCCGTTAAGGACTGCGGAGCACACGAAGTCAAGGGGGGAGACCACCACACAATCGCAAAATATTGTGGACTGTGCGAGGCAGTCCTACTACATCTATGGGCAAGCGGAATAAAAACGCAGGAGAAGTCGAAAAATGGAATGGACCGAGGAAGCCGTTGCAACATTGAAACGACTTTGGGCGGAGGGGGGCTCCGCGCGGGCGATCGGGGAGACCCTGGGCGGCATCAGCCGCAACGCCGTAATCGGCAAGGCCCATCGGCTGGGCCTATCGAACAAGACCAAACCGGCCGTCGAGGAGCCGGCGCCCAAGATCGTCGATACCGGCAGCCTGACCGAGCGCATGTGCCGCTGGCCGATTGGCCATCCGGGCGAACCGGGGTTCAGATTTTGCGGCGACGCGCGGGTGCCGAGCCGGCCTTATTGCGCCGACCATTGCGCCCTGGCTTATCGCGGCAAGGCGGAGGCGGCCTGAGCGCCACCCCGTCGAATTGACATCGTACTTCCGGGCCGGCCGTCGCGCCGGCCCTTTTTGTTTGAAGAACGTAGTTTGAGACTCTGCTCTAAATCTTGAACTGTTTGCTGAGCCTTAGCCCTTGGCGCTGGTACGACGAACCGATGCCGGCGCCGTATAGCTTGTCGGGCCGGGCGGTGAGCCGCTCGTAAAGCAACCGTCCCACCACTTGGCCGTCTTCCAGCATGTACGGCACGTCGTGCGAACGCACCTCGAGCACCGCCCGGGTACCGGCGCCGCCGGCCTCGGCGTGGCCGAAGCCGGGATCGAAGAAGCCCGCGTAATGGACGCGGAACTCGCCCACCAACGGATCGAAGGGGATCATTTCCGCCGCGTGATGGGGCGGCACCGTGATCGATTCCTTCGACGCCAGGATATAGAAATCGCCGGGATTGAGCACGATGGCGCGGCGCTTGCGCGCATAGACCGGGTCCCAGAAATCGAGCGGGTCGTAATGATCGATCTTTTCGAGATCGATCAGCCCGGCGTGTTTCTTGGCGCGGTAGCCGATCAGGCCGTTCACCGGGTCGCCGCGCGCGTCCACCGATACCGCGATCAGCCCGCGCTTGATGTTTTCGCGGCCCGGCTCGACATCGACGAGGCCGACTTCCTCGTGCAACTGGCGCAGCGCCGAATCGCTCGGCAGCGGCGAGCCCTGCTTGATGCGAAGCTGCAACAGCCGCGAGCCCTGGCGCACCAAAACGGAGAAGGTGCGCGGCGAGATTTCGGCGTAAAGCGGGCCGTTGTAGCGTTCGGCCACGCGGTCGAACTCGGTGCCGTGGTCGGTGATCAGCCGCGCGAACACGTCCAGCCGCCCGGTGGAACTTTTCGGATTCGCGATCGCCGACATGCGCTTTCTAAGTCGCAGGCGCTCCATCAGCGGCACGATATAGACGCAGTCTTTTTCCAGCACCGCGCCGTCGCCGAGTTCGAACCGGTGCATCTGGTAGGTGTCGATCTTTTGCTGGACGGTGGCGTCCGCGCCGGGCAGGAAGCTCGCCGGCACGCGGTAGGCCAGCGAACCGAGGCGCAGGTCCAGACTGGCCGGCTGCACCTGATCCTCGGCGATCTCGTCCGGCGCCCAGATCTGGCGGTGGGCGATGGCGTCGCGGATCGCCTGCGACGGAAGAATTCCGGTGGTGTGATCCTGTCGCGGCGCCGTGTCGTCGGCGACCGGAAACAGCGACGCTCTGTCAGCCATGCTCATCAGCCGCGCGTGCTCTAAATTGCCGTTGGGCGAGATCGTACGATAGCCCAAACAGCAGGCGAAAAAAGGCCGATTTTTACCCCCAGGACATGCGCTTGTTTTCCACAGCGCCAAGCGCGGCTTGTTGCCCCGCTGGCACCGATTTGCGCCATCGATCCACACCTGTGGACAACAACGCGCCGGGGTTCGGCTCGGGGACGGGGCGCGGCGTCACGGTGAAAACGCGACTCTGTCACGTCGGTGGCGGCGCGCGACGACCGTAACGCTTGTCCCTATAATGGCCGCCGTCTATACGTTTTGCACCGAACCCATGGCGGTATCTGGCGGGGCGACCCAATGAATCTCGATTTCAGCGATTCGGACCTGGCGTTCCGGGACGAGGTCCGGAGCTTTTTCCGCGACACCATTCCGGCCGACATGCGCCGCAAGGCCGAAGCCGGCCTCAAGTGGAAAAAAGACGATTACGTGACGTGGCAGAAGATCCTCAATTCGAAGGGCTGGCTCGCGCCCAACTGGCCGGTGGATCATGGCGGCGCGGGTTGGACACCGACCCAGCGCTACATTTTCGAACAGGAACACGGCGCCGCGCCGACGCCGCGCGTGATCCCGTTCGGCACCGCCATGGTCGGCCCCGTCATCATCGCCTTCGGCGACGCGGCGCAGAAAGCCCATTACCTGCCCCGTATTCTGTCGAGCGAGGATTTCTGGTGCCAGGGTTATTCCGAGCCCGGCGCGGGCTCCGATCTGGCCTCGCTGAGGATGCGCGCGGTGCGCGACGGCGACCATTTCGTGGTCAACGGCCAGAAGACGTGGACCACGGCGGCGCAATGGGCCGACATGATTTTCTGCCTGGTGCGCACCAGCACCGAGGGCAAGCCCCAGGAAGGCATCTCGTTCCTGCTGATCGATATGCACAGCCCCGGCATATCGGTCCAGCCTATCGTCACCATGGACGGCGGCCAGGAGGTCAACGACGTGTTCTTCGAGGACGTGCGGGTGCCGGCGGAGAACCTCATCGGCGAAGAGAACAAGGGTTGGACCTACGCCAAGTTCCTGCTCAGCCACGAGCGCTCCGGCATCGCCGCCGTCGGCACGTCGAAACGCCAGATCGAACGGCTCAAGGCGATCGCCGCGGCGGAACAATCCGATGGCCGGCCGCTGATCGAGGACGCGCGCTTCCGCGACAAGATCGCCACCGTCGAAATCGACCTGATGGCGCTGGAATATACCGAGCTCAGGGCGCTGGCCGCCGAAAGCAAGGGGCGGCCGCCGGGGCCGGAGGCCTCGCTGCTCAAGATCAAGGGCACCGAGATGCAGCAGGCCATCTCCGAACTGTTCCTCGAAGCGGTGGGCTATTACGCCAATCCGTTCATTCCGGAAGCCTTGGAAGAGGGCTGGAACGAGGAACCGGTCGGCCCCGATTACGCCGCGCCGCTGGCGCCGCATTACTTCAACTGGCGCAAGGCCTCGATTTACGGCGGCACCAACGAAATCCAGAAGAACATCATCGCCAAGATGGTGTTGGGACTTTAGTGCGGTAATGGTTGATTTTTCATATTCCGAGGAGCAGCAGCTTCTCAAGGACAGCGTCGAGCGCTTCGCGCGCGAGCAAATGACCATCGGGCGACGCCGCGAACTGGTTGCCTCCGACGACGGCTTCAGCCGCGACAACTGGGCCAAGTTCGCTGAGTTGGGTTGGCTCGCGGCGCCGTTTTCCGAGGCCAGCGGCGGCCTCGGCGGCGGCCCGCTCGAGGTGATGGTGCTGATGGAGGCGTTCGGCCGCGGCCTCGCGCTCGAGCCCTTCCTGGCGACGGTGCTGCTGGGCGGCGGCCTGCTGGAAAAAGGTGGCAACGCGGACCAGAAGGCCGCCCTGTTGCCGGGTGTCGTCGCCGGCGAGACTCTGTTGGCGTTCGCCTATGCCGAGCCGCGATCCCGTTTCGCCCTGAACGACGTGGCGACCCGAGCCGCGCGCGACGGCGCCGGGTACCGTCTCACCGGGCATAAGGCCGTGGTGTTCCACGGCGCCAGCGCCGACACGTTGGTGGTCTCGGCGCGTACCTCCGGCGAGGCGCGCGACGCCGACGGCATCACCTTGTTTCTGGTCGATCCGGCGGCCGACGGCGTGACCTTGCGGGGTTACGGCACCGTGGACGGGCTGCGCGCCGCCGATATCCGCCTCGACGATGTCGTGGTGGGCGAGGACGCGGTGGTCGGCGCGGTCGGCGCCGCGCTGCCGCTGATCGAAGAGGTCGTCGATCGGGCCACGGTGGCGCTGTGCGCCGAGGCGCTGGGCCTGATGGACGTGCTTTACGAGACCACCCTGGAATACAGCAAGACGCGCCAGCAGTTCGGGCGGCCGATCGGCAAGTTCCAGGTCGTCCAGCACCGCCTTGTCGACATGTTCGTCGCCTGTCAGCAAGCGCGCTCCATGGTGCTCATGGCGACGCTCAAGCTGGACACGCCCGAGCGCCGCCGCGCGGTCTCCGCGGCCAAGGTCCATATCGGCCGCGCCGGACGCCTGATCGGACAGGAGGCGGTACAGCTTCACGGCGGCATGGGCATGACCGAGGAACTGATCGTCGGCCACTATTTCAAGCGGCTGACCATGATCGACACCTGTTTCGGCAATGTCGATCACCACCTCGCGCGCTTCGCCGCCTGAACCCGACCCGGGAGCCCCATTTCATGTCCATGTTCGATCTGACCGGCAAGGTCGCCCTGATCACCGGCTCCAGCCGCGGCATCGGCCGCGCCATCGCGGTGGCCATGGCGGAACACGGCGCCAAGGTGGTCGTATCCAGCCGCAAGCAGGATGCCTGCGAGACGGTGGCGGACGAGATCAAGGCCACCGGCGGCGAGGCCATGGTGGTGCCGTGCAACGTGTCGCACCGGGATCAGCTGCAAAACCTGGTCGACACCACCTTGTCCGCCTGGGGCCGGATCGATTGCCTGGTCTGCAACGCGGCGGTGAACCCCTATTACGGGCCGCTCGCCGAGATTCCCGAATCGGCCTACGACAAAATCATGGACACCAACGTCAAAAGCAATCTGTGGCTGTGCAACATGGTGCTGCCGCAAATGGCCGAGCGCGAGGACGGTACCGTGATCATCGTCTCGTCGGTGGCGGCTTTTATCGGCTCTCGTTCGCTGGGCGCCTACGGCCTGTCCAAGGCGGCGGACGTGGCGCTGGCGCGAAACCTGGCGGTGGAATGGGGCGCCAAGAACATCCGCGCCAACACGCTGAACCCGGCGATCATCCGCACCGACTTCGCGCGCGCGCTGTGGGAAAACCCGAAAATCTACGAGGCCGCGACGCGCAGCTACGCCCTGGGCCGCATCGGCGAGCCCGAGGAAGTGGCCGGCGCGGCGGTGTTCCTGGCGTCCAAGGCGGGCAGCTTCATCACCGGCCAGACCATCATCATCGACGGCGGCTTCACCATCTGGGGCGGCGAGTAGAACGCCGGACCCGGTTCGAAAGGCGCGGCGATGACCATATCCCAGATTCAGGCCGACCATTTCCGCATTCCGTTGCCGGTGCCGCTGTCGGATTCGACCCATGGCGAGATGACCGCGTTCGACCTGGTTACCGTCCGGGTGCGCGACGCCGACGGCGTGGAGGGCCTCGGCTATACCTACACCGCCGGCACCAGCGCCGCCGCCATCAAGACCCTGGTCGAGGAAGGCTTCAAGCCCTTGCTGGAGGGCGAGCCGGCGGATCGGATCGAGCGTCACTGGCAACGCATGTGGTGGTCGTTGCATTACGCCGGGCGTGGTGGGCTCGCGATTTTCGCCATTTCGGCCGTGGACATCGCGTTGTGGGACCTCAAGGCGCGGCGCGCGGAGGCGCCGTTGTGGCGCCTGCTGGGCGGGCACGAGCCCAAGGTCCACGCCTATGCCGGCGGCATCGACCTGTGGTTCACGCTGGACGATCTGCTCGAACAGACACGGCAAAACCTCGCCAAGGGATTCCGCGCGATCAAGATGAAAGTGGGGCGCGACAAGCTGGGCGAGGACGTCGCGCGAGTCGCCGCCATGCGCGAACTGCTGGGCCCCGACACGCCCTTGATGGTGGACGCCAACATGGGTTGGAGCCCCGACCAGGCCATCCGGGCCGCGCGCGCGTTCGAGCCGCACGACTTGTACTGGCTCGAGGAACCGACGATCCCCGACGATTACGACGGTTACGCGCGCATCGCCCGCGAAGGCGGCCTGCCCATCGCCGCCGGCGAGAATCTGCGCACGATTTACGAATTCCGGCATCTCATCGCCGCGCGCGGCGTGTCGTTCCCCGAACCGGACGTGTCGAACTGCGGCGGTGTCACCGCGTGGATGAAAATCGCGCACTTGGCCGAGGCCAATAATCTTCCCGTGACATCGCACGGCGTGCACGACCTCCATGTCCATCTGCTGGCGGCGGTGCCCAACAAGTCGTTCCTCGAAGTCCATGGTTTCGGCCTCGAAAATTATATCGCGGCGCCGCTCCGGATCGTCGATGGCCTGGCCACCGCGCCGGA
>SMVA01312696.1_pt1 | contig 12502 bp, 13 predicted proteins | sample 2456451 | NCBI WGS metagenome assembly SMVA01 (sample SAMN11095933, study PRJNA526329) | marine sediment metagenome | biome: Marine sediment; feature: Surficial sediment; material: Deep marine sediment; isolation source: Hadal surficial sediment | place: Pacific Ocean | collected 2014-05 | depth...
AGGTCCTGCACACAGAGTGTATTTAAAGGGACTGGCATTAAGCTCTGCTGATTACTACGCAACACCCCTGGGCAAGATTGAAATTGATCAGGATTCATATGATTCAATACGAGACTTGTCACAAGTTTCAGTGATTGATGCAGCACACGCAGAGGAACATAGTCTTGAAGTACATCTACCCTTTCTGCAGCTTGTGCTTGATCGTTTTAAACTAATACCCATCGTCGTTGGTGAAGCTTCTCCTGAAGAGGTTGCAGAAGTCCTGGAAGTTTTATGGGGAGATGAAAATACACAAATTGTTATTAGTTCTGACCTCAGTCATTTCCATGATTATGAAACAGCAAAACAGATAGACGCTTCTACAAGTAAGGCCATCGAAAACTTGCAATTAGAATCCATAGGGTCACAACAGGCATGTGGTTGTATGCCTATATGTGGTCTATTACAACTTGCAAGAAAAAAACATCTGAAAGTTAAAATGCTTGACTTGAGAAACTCAGGGGATACTGCAGGGACTAAAGACAGGGTTGTGGGTTATGGTGCTTACTCTGTTAATTAGTTAGTTAATTGATTCATTTAATTTATCAATATGTATACGCAAGAACAAAAACAGACACTAGTATCCATCGCACGTTCAAGTATCCAAAATGGTTTGCATACAGATAAGCCAGAAATAATAAACCTGGGAAACCATGACTCTGATTTACAAGAAATCAGAGCGACGTTTGTTACATTGAAAATTTTAGAGACATTGCGAGGGTGTCTCGGTACCCTTGAAGCCAGATACCCATTAGCCAAAAGTGTCGCAGAATATGCCTATGCTGCTGCCTTCCGGGATCCAAGATTCAAACCACTGAGTGAAGATGAATTCGATATTATAACGCTGAATATTTCAATACTGACGCATGCTGAACCCATTGAATTCGATTCAGACGCTGAACTGGTTCAACAGCTAAACCCAGGTATTGATGGTCTGGTCATTCAATCCGGTCATCGTAGTGCAACCTTTTTACCTGCTGTTTGGGAGTCACTATCCGATGCTAAGCAGTTTCTTTCACAACTCAAAGCTAAAGCTCAAATACGCCCTGATGAAAATCTGACTGCGGCATCACGATACATGGCAATAGAAATATGTGAAAATAATATTTGAGTACATCAAATTGAAAGTGCTTTCCTTGTAGTTAAGTCTTCTCAGTACTAAAGCGTTCGATCATCTTATTAGCTTTTTTAGCACCTTCTTTATCACCCAATGCCATTCTTGCCTGAGAAATAATATGCCAGTTATCTTTCTGCAGTTGATTGTGGCCAGCAGAAAATGCATTTGATTTTTTGGCCAGGGTGATCGCTTTTGCCCACATCTTTTGTTTCAAACGTTCTGATGCCAGTCTGTTCCATAACCAGGGATTCTTCGGTTCAATATCAAGCCCTCTTTCCAGACTTGCGACGGCACGAGCACTGTCACCTGCGCTTGTGTAATTATCAGCATCTTTCAGAAAAGCCAGTGCAACAGAACTGCTTAATTGCTCAGAGATAGATTCTTCACGACGAATGTTTTCACTACTAACATCTGATTGCATCGGTTCAATCATTATTTTAGTGTTCGCGACTGCCCTGCTATCTGATGTCACATCTTGATGACTACTCTCAGTGACAGACCGATCTTCTACAGGCACAAATTTGCCATCGTGCTCTGATGTTGTCGAACATGCAGAAAAGAACAGATTAATGAATATTAAAATGCTTGTTGACAGTAGTTTCATTTTTAGCATCTTTTCTTTCAGTTTTAATACTTCTCACACGCTTATTTTGAATGAACGTATTTTGACACGTTCCTGATATTTCAGGTAAATAAGCTTGCACAAAAGGATAGGCAACTGCAGCAGAACAGTCATCTGGTACACGTAGATCATGCAAGATTTTGACCCATTCGACACCTTCAGGTGTAATAAATGACAAAGGTTGTGGTTTCAAGTCCTGCATAATATCTATCCATATCTGCAATGCACCACTTGAGCCCGTTAAGCGTGAAGATTGATTGTCATCACGACCAATCCATATCACACCGAGTACATCATCACCAAAACCTGCAAACCAACTGTCTCTTAATTCATTAGTTGTTCCAGTTTTTCCGGCCAGTGGTAATAAATCGGGCAATCTTGCAGCAATAGATCTCGCTGTACCCGAACTTGCCACCTCTGATAGAAGATGGCGTGTTATAAAGACTGATTTTGACTCCACTGTTTGTTTTAACTCTAGCCCGAATCTTTGTAATGGCTTGCCATTTTTATCGAGTACTTCTTTGATCGTTCTTAGCGGCACCTGAAAACCGCCACTGGCCAATGTTTGATACATTTGTGTAACTTGTAGCGGTGATAGATTCAGTGATCCAAGTAACAATGATGGGTATTCTGGTATATCAGCCTCTAATCCTAATGCATGTAACGTTTTAACAACTTTATTTAATCCAAGCTTCATACCGAGAGTAACCGTTGCCAGATTATATGATTTGGCTAATGCAGTATGTAATGCTATGTTGCCATGCGTTTTATTATCATAATTTTTAGGTTGCCAGACTGTCCCATCATATTGTTTCAAGCTGATAGACTCGTCTTCTATCATAGTCAGACTATTATATTTTCCAGCTTGCATCAGCGCCGTTAGATATACGGCAGGTTTTACCAAAGAACCAATCGGTCTGATTGCGTCCAATGCTCGATTAAAATCATTGGAAGCTTTATTTCTCCCCCCAACAAGAGCAAGGACTTCTCCTGTCTCAACACTGGTAATCACACCGGCAACCTGTAAAGTTCCCACGGATAATTGTTTCTGTTTTTCAAGACTAGTAAGACGTTTCGGCACTGACTGTTCAATAATATCCTGATATCTGGTATTCAACGTTGTGAAAATTCGCAGGCCTTCATTTCTTAAATCTTCAGATTTATAGTTCTTCTGTAACTGCCTGCGGACAAGATCAAGAAATGCAGGATATTTAGCACTACTCCACGAGGGTTTTTCACTAATACGCAATGGTCTGGCAATCACTTTGTTTGCATCAACAGAAGATAAATAACCCTGTTGCCACATCAATTTTAAGGTCAAATTTCGTCTTTTTAATGCTCTATCGGGGTGACTCCTTGGGTTGTAGTATGAAGCACCTCTTACCAGTGCAACCAGTAATGCAATTTCTTCCGTTTTGAGTTCATTTAAAGGTCTCGAAAAATAATATTCAGCAGCAGTACCAAACCCATGCACACCCCGGGCACCATGCTGTCCCAGATAAATTTCATTGATGTAAGCCGACATTATTTCTGCCTTGGAATAATGTTGTTCCAGCAGTACGGCCATAATCACTTCATTAATTTTTCGACTAAAGGTTCTATCACTTGTTAAAAAATAGTTCTTAACCAGTTGTTGTGTGAGGGTACTCCCTCCCTGACGAAGTCCCCCATATGTGATGTTACTTATCATGGCACGCAAGATGCCCTTTAGGTCAATACCAAAATGACGGTAAAAATTACGATCCTCTACAGCAACCAAAGCATCTACCAGGAAAATCGGGACTTCATCATAAGGAACCAGAATCCTGTCTTCGTTATGTTCAGGATATATTTTTCCTATTAATTGAGGTTCAAGACGAAATACGGATAACTGTTCTGCATTTGATTCATTTGTAATGCTTTGAATTCTTCCTCCGGAAAACTCGATTCGAATTCTTTTCGACTGTTCCTGTCTGTCCCAAAAATCGAAAACACGGCTAATCAATCGAATTGAGTTTGCCTGTTTCCTGTATTGACCTGAACCATTAAGAGATGCCACATGTTGGTAACCTAATGAATTTAAAACCTTGTTTAATTCATCTTTAGTAATAGATGCACCAATAAATAGCTCCAGTGGTCTGGCGTAAACCCTGGCAGGAAGTGACCAGCGTTTACCTTCAAACTCTGATGTCACCCTATGATCAAGCCAAACCACGTAAGCAACACCACAAAGCAATGAAATGACAAGCAATTGCAGGATTAAGTACTTATAGGAAGATGAGGTTGTCCCTGTATTGGATCTCCTTGCCTTGGATTTCCTTGAAATTTTCTTTTTCGTCTGTTTACGCTTTTTTTTGCGTGTCATCTAGAAAATATTACTTAATGAGAAACAAGATTTCATCATATTGATGGATAAAATGTAAAATTTTTCTGCAATAAAAGAAAAGGCCCCTTTTCAGAGGCCTTTATATTCCAGAGGAGCTTTTTCTTGAAGCCTGGACTTACAACTTAGCCAATATACTGGCTATTTTGCGTCGATGCTCCTTTTATAGCCTATCTCAGCGCTAAAACGATTTACTATCTTCTTTTTTTCTTAGCAGCCTTCTTTTTGGCCTTTTTCTTAGCAGCCTTCTTTTTAGCCTTTTTCTTGGCCTTTTTCTTGGCTACTTTCTTTTTAGCCTTTTTCTTGGCCTTCTTTTTAGCTACTTTCCTTTTGGCCTTCTTCTTTGCTACTTTCTTCTTAGCCTTCTTCTTTGCTACCTTTTTCTTAGCAGCCTTTTTCTTTGCTACTCTTGTTTTCTTCTTTGCTGCACGTTTCTTCGTTTTCTTTCTTGTTGCCATAATTTTAGACTCCTCTAGAATCTTTAATCGATTAAACAGAACCCACTTACAACATAAACAAAAAACACGCGATCATTATAGTTATGTTTTAAATAATTTCTACGTGTTTTAACATTTTTTTTACTAATTGATTGAAATAAGTAAATTTTAGTAATATTTTTTGATTTTTACTGTAATAAACTAAAAATAGTCTCACTTATAACTTTCAGTTCACCAGATCCATTGGTTCTAATATAGACTGGATCTGTTTCTAATTTTCCATCTTTATTTGTTGAGTAATAATCTATTAATGGTGCTGTTTGATTATGATAAACATCAAGACGTTTGCGCACAGTTTGTTCTGCATCATCATCGCGCTGAATTAATGCTTCACCTGTAGCATCATCCTGGTTTTCTGTCTTTGGCGGATTAAATTTCACGTGATAAACACGGCCTGACGCAGGATGAATGCGTCTTCCACTCATTCGTTCAATTATCTCTTCATCATTTACCTGTAATTCGACAATATAATCGACATCAATCCCTAATTTTTTCATTCCTTCTGCCTGTGCAATTGTTCTCGGAAATCCATCAAGCAAATAACCGGAAGTACAATCTTTTTCAGAGATACGATCCTTGACTAACTGTAAAATCAGGTCATCTGAGACTAATTCACCCGCGTCCATTACTTTTTTTGCTTCAAGCCCGAGAGACGTTTCGGCACTGACGGCTGCTCTTAACATATCTCCTGTAGAAATCTGTGGTATCTCGTATTTTTCACAGATAATTTTCGCCTGTGTACCTTTGCCCGCACCCGGTGGGCCAAGTAAAATTAATCTCATTACTTTATGTTCTCTCCTCTATATACTTCTTGTCCATCAAGATTAAATCTTAATTCGTTCATTATAAACATTTCATGAAAATTGAACTAGATAGCTCATTGACCCACCCTTTTCGTATCAACTCATATGCACAGGGTTCAGTAGTCATTGGTGACGAACGTTTCGACTCTAGTTTGATCGTTACACCATCAATAGTCATTAACAATTGGCCGCCTCAAACATTTACAGATATTGCATCGCATCATCTAGAACAGATTCTAGAAATGAAACCTGAATTAATTTTATTGGGCACAGGTCGTATACAACATTTCCCTGACACGGAGCTTTTTTTAAGCATTGCAAAAATGAATATAGGGTTTGAGGTCATGGATACCGGAGCTGCATGTCGTAGTTATAACATTCTGCTGCAAGAGGGTCGAAATGTCGCTGCAGCACTACTCATGATGGAGTGAATATATAACTAACTTTCCATATACAAAGTATCTAATGAGAACCCTTCCTTCTCCAGTATCTTTCTCAAGCGTTTAATCGCTTCAATTTGAATCTGTCTTACCCGCTCGCGGGTGACGCCAATTTCGTTGCCTATTTCTTCAAGCGTGGCAACCTCATATCCGTGCAAACCAAAACGCCGTTCTACAACCGCACATTGTTTCTCTGTTAACTGCGATAACCAGGTATCAATATGAGCTTGTACATCACTATTTTGTAACAGCAAAGAAGGGTCGATATTGTGCTCATCCGGGATGATATCCAGTAGTGACGCCCCTGAGTCCTTACTGCTGGGAGTATCAACCGAAGTGATCCTCTCATTCATACCCAGCATTTTCTTAACATCATCAATTGGTTTGTCCAATAGTTTAGCCACATCTTCCGGGGTCGGCTCTCTATCGAGTGTTTGTGATAATTGACGTGCAGCACGCAGGTAAATATTGATCTCTTTTACAACATGAATCGGCAAGCGTACGGTACGAGTTTGATTCATTAATGCTCTTTCGATGGTTTGTCTTATCCACCAGGTGGCATAGGTAGAAAAACGAAACCCACGTTCAGGATCAAATTTTTCAACGCCACGTATTAATCCAAGATTTCCTTCTTCTATTAAGTCTAGTAAAGCCAGACCCCTGTTCATATATCGCCGGGCAATCTTGACCACCAGTCTCAAATTACTTACGATCATGCGTTTGCGGGCTTCATCATCACCTTCCTGCGCTTTTCTGCCGTAAAAGACTTCTTCCTTGGCAGTTAACAAGGGAGAAAAACCAATTTCGTTCAAATACATCCGTGTTGCATCAAGATCTTTTTGTGGAATAACACCAGGTGAGAAGTCATCGGTATCATTATATTTGTCTTCATCCTGATCCTCAGACAAATTAACATCTTCGACATCTGAGGTTTCATCCTTCAAATCATCTGCAACCTTCTCTTGCAGATTTTCTTTGTCAGACTTATTTTGAGTTATCATGACATTTCAAACAAAATCTTCAGGATTGTTTTTTGGGCAAATATTTGACCGGTCCGACCGGAACCCCATTTTTTCGTATTTCAAAATGAAGAAGTACCTGACCATTACTGTCCTGTCCCATTTTTGCAATTTTCTGTCCGCTTGAAACACTATCCCCTTCCTTCACCATCAGGACACTGTTGTGTGCATAGGCACTTAGGTAGGTCTCATTATGTTTTATGATGATAAGCCTTCCATAACCAAGAAGTCCACTGCCACTATAAACGACAACTCCAGGTGCTGAAGTCATAATAAGTTGTCCTTTTTTACCCGCAATATCCAGGCCTTTTTTTGAGATCGGAGAATTTGATTTAATTAATTTCCCCTTTGTTGGCCATTGCCAGATTATATTCCTGGCATATTTAACCGATTCGATTTTTTTAATCGTTTTTTTTGCAACTTCAGGTTTCTTTTCTATAGGCTTTTTGGTGGCCGATTTTTTGTTGGATTGAACTGCTTTTTTAACTACGGCTTTCTTTTCCAATGGCGCAGTTAAACGAATCGATTGACCAGGATAAATGATATATGGCGCTTTAATATTATTCCAATAAGCAACTTCTTTGTAATCGATATTGTAATTCCACGAGATGGAATAAAGCGTATCTCCGCCAAGCACTTTGTGGTGAGTTCGTTTTTCAACAACTGTGGCTGGTGATTTTATTCGTGGCTTCTGTACGACGGATTCTGACCGTTTTTCCTGCTCACCATTACGGCTGGATACGGGTGCGACACTATTTGTGCTGCATGATGAGTTGAATAGGCCAATAAACAACAAAATAAGAAACCGTTGTTTTTTATTATTCATTGCAATTCCTTAACCCTTCTTCAACCAACAATACCCTCCAACATGGGTACAAAACTCACCATGTCGAGCTGTTGTTCCTCAAAACCAGTTTCAGTTCGAGTAATCAATAATAATTGCTGCTTGCCAGCCGAGCCAACAGGGATGACCAGACGACCATTCATAGCTAATTGTCCCAGTAAAGTTTCAGGTACTCCTATCGGTGCCGCAGAAACAATAATGCCATCAAATGGAGCAAATTGAGACCAACCCACATTACCATCGCCATATTTTACCCGGACATTGTTGCATTTAAGTAAGCGTAAATTTTGACGTGCTTTCTTTAACAAGGCACCAATGCGTTCGATACTGTAAACATGATCGGCTAACTGCGCCAATACGGCTGTCTGATATCCACAACCTGTACCTACTTCCAGAACATTTTTTATGCTGCCGCCGGCCAAAAGAACTTCAACCATTCTTGTCACAATATAGGGTTGCGATATCGTCTGATTATAACCTATGGGTAATGCTGTATTTTCATATGCTCTGCTGGCCAGTGCCTCATCAACAAATATATGTCTGGGTGTGTTCATAATTACAGACAACACTTCTTCAGAGACAATGCCCATCTCTCTGAGTTTCGTGATGAGTCTGGAACGTGTTCTTTGAGAGGTCATGCCTATACCTTGTAGATCGACATTCATCTCACATTTCCCGATTTTTTATTCAGTTTTTCGCCGACCCACTGAGTAACGTCTTCTATGACGCTATATTTTGTTAAATCTACCTGCAATGGCGTGATTGATACATTGTTATTGTTAATTGCATAAAAGTCTGTTCCTGGCCCTGCATCCTGTTCCGGGCCAACTGGACCAACCCAAAAAATAGGTCGTCCCCTGGGATCTTGTGATTTAATTGCTGGTTCTGATTTATGTCTACTGCCAAGACGCGTCACTTCGAATTCACCAATTTCCTCATAGGCTACATCTGGCACATTCACATTCAGTAATAATTCGGATTCAAGAGATAAGCTTGGCAATGATTCGATCAATTCTAATACCACCCTGACAGCGGTATCAAAATGAACAGCTTCCTGACTTGCTATAGAAATGGCAATTGCAGGACACCCTAAAAACCTTGCTTCCATCGCAGCCGCAACCGTACCTGAATACAAGATATCATCACCCAGGTTTGCGCCGGCATTAATTCCGCTCAGCACCATATCAGGTTCCTCTTCAAGCAACCCCGTAATGGCTAAATGAATACAGTCTGTCGGAGTCCCATTTACGTAGATAAAGCCATTATCAGCTGTATTTATATAGATAGGTGCGTCAAGTGTTAGCGAATTACTGGCACCGCTTCTATCGCGTTCTGGTGCGACAACGGTGACCTTACCTGATTTTTTAAGTGCTTCTGCGAGAAGTTTTAATCCTGTCGCCTGATAACCATCATCATTACTTAATAAATAGTGCATGTTCGGCGATTACTTTGTGAGTAAAAATTCCAGTAGGGCTTTCTGCGCATGCAATCGATTTCCTGCCTCATCCCAGACCACACTTTGCTTACCATCTATTACATCAGCAGTAATTTCTTCCCCTCTGTGTGCGGGCAAACAATGCATGATCAGCGCATCATCATGAGCAACTGCTATCAACTCTGCATTCACCTGATAAGGTGCAAAAATTTTAGCACGTTCGTTAGCCTCTTCCTCCTGACCCATGCTCGCCCAGACGTCTGTCACGATCAAATCTGCATCCTTGACTGCGGCCCTGACATCAGAAAAATATTCAACATAATCAGATGCCGACTTAACAATGTTTTCATCTGGCAAATAACCCTGAGGACAAGCATAGCGTAAATTAAACCCATATAACCGGGCAGCGTTAATATAGGAGTGGCACATATTATTACCATCCCCTAACCAGACAACTGTCCTGCCTTCGATTGAACCTCTATGTTCATAATAGGTTTGCATATCCGCTAATAATTGGCAGGGATGATAGGTGTCTGTCAGACCGTTTATAACCGGCACACTTGCATATTTTGCCAAACATTCAACTTTTTCCTGCTCATATGTACGGATCATAATCGCATCGACCATGTTCGACAGTACACGTGCGGTGTCTTCAATAGGTTCACCACGACCGAGTTGAGTACCCTCTGGAGACATAAATATTGCATGGCCGCCAAATTGCGCCATACCTGCTTCAAAAGAGACACGCGTACGCGTCGATGATTTCTCAAATATCATCGCCAGCACTTTACCTTTAAAGGGCTGATAAAGTTCGCCCTTTTCTAAGCCAGACTTCATTTCAACGCCTCGTTTAATCAAGGCCTGTAATTCACTCGCACTAAAATCCGCCAGAGTAAGAAAATGTCGTAGTCCCATATGCTACTCCTGCTTCAAAAAAGCTTTGATGATGTGGATGACCTTTTCAACAATCTGCTGTGCAATATCCTCATCAATTATCAATGGTGGTAATAAGCGAATAACATTTCCCGATGTGACGTTAATCAAAAGATGCTCTTCCAGTGCCATAGTGACCACCTGAGCGCACTCTCTATCTAATTCAATCCCCAACATCAAACCTTTACCTCGAATCGATACTACGCCTTCTATTTCATTAAGCCCGATTTTGAAAGATGCCAACATTTCTGCACCAAGCTTTGCTGCATTCTCATGTAGTTTTTGTTTTGATAGAACATCAATTACTGTCAAACCTGTTCGCGATGCCAAAGGGTTACCGCCAAATGTCGAACCATGACTGCCCGGTTTAATCAACTCAGCGGCCACACCTTTGGCAAGACATGCCCCAATCGGCATACCATTCCCCAGGGCCTTGGCTAAAGTCATCACGTCGGGCGTTATATTTTCATATTGAAAGGCAAACCATTCTCCGGTACGGCACATGCCTGTTTGAATCTCATCTATAATCAACAGGCAATTATTTTGAACACAAATCTCCCGCACACTTTTTAGATAACCTGTATCTGGAATAATAATTCCACTTTCACCCTGTATTGGTTCTAACATCACCGCAACAACATTTGCGTCAATAATACTTTTTAATGCTTCTATGTCGTTATAGGGCACATAGTTGAATTTTTCGACCAGCGGTTCAAAACCTTTCTGTATCTTTGGGTTGCCTGTGGCGCTAAGGGTTGCCATGGTTCGACCATGGAAACTGTCTGTGGCCGTGATGATAACCGGATGATCGATGCCCTTTTGGTGCCCATACAAGCGTGCAATCTTGATAGCTGCTTCATTTGCCTCTGCACCAGAATTTGCGAAGAATACTTTATCCATGCCAGCAAGCGATGTCAGCCGCTCAGCAAGTTCTTCCTGTAAGGCGATGTGATAAAGGTTTGAGGTATGCAATAACTTGCCTGCTTGATCTGCAATTGCCAGGGTAACATCAGGATGCGCATGACCGAGCCCACACACAGCAATACCACTTATGGCATCCAGATATTGTTGCCCACCTTGATCAGTCAGCCAGACACCTGACCCGTGTTCAAATGCGATGGGTAATGGTTGATAACTCGACATTAATTGTTCACTCAAAATATTTACTCGTTCCTGTTACATCTACTAATAAATTTCTTATTTGAAGATTACATTGCCTCATACCCAAATTACTTGGAAATGTAGGTTTCAGCAAGTTGAGAAGCTACCATATTCAAGGCATAAGCCCGCGGGACTAGTCATTCTAGTCCAAGGGTTTATAACGAAGAAAATGGCAGACTTATCGTCTTGCCCTGCGGGAGCCCATGGTGACCACCAGCGCCGCGTTGCAACTCTTATGAAGGACTAGTCATTCACTGCGAGTTGCGCCTTGCTCTGACTGCCACCCTGAACTCTGAATCCTGCATTTCCAAGTAGTTTGGGTATCAACGACAAACCCGGCCAGTCAGGCCGGGCTTTGTAATAAAGCAAGCTTCTTTCTGCTAGAAAGGTAAACCGCCGTGACCCTGTCCAACCATACACATAATCATGGGTATGGATAAGAATGTATTGGTTCTTGATGCCATTAATGCCACCATCTTGCCTTTTGCAATTTCATCAGCACTGGCTTCCACCATACCCAATATTTTTTTCTGATTAGGCCAGATCAATACCCAGACATTAAATAACATAATGGTTCCTAACCATGCACCGATGCCAATAATTTGACCATCGCCGGACAAGGTAAAAGCATTTTTTAAACCAATCCCCATTACTTCCAGCGCAGCAGCACCACTTAACCAGGTAAGTAATGCGCTCCATCTGAACCACCACAGTGCACGTGGAGCAACATATTTATTAATTGCAGCGGGCCCAGGCCCGCCTTCATCAGCAAGTGCCTCGCCTACAGCTGGCACCTGGACGAAGTTGAAGTAATAAAGTAAGCCGATCCAGATGATGCCAAAAAAGACATGTAACCAGACGACAAGTGACCATTTATTCAAGCCATCTCCACCAACCGCTAACATAATCGCGACCGCAGTAACAAAACCAAGGATTATCGTGCCATTAACTGACTTGAGTGGATTCATTTAAATTCCCCATAAATTGAAAAGCTTGTAACCAGTGAAAGTAATCTTTCGCGGATTATACGTCGGTATCCGGGTGCTTTCACCCCCTTATTCGATAAAATTTAACAGAATCTGGATTTATTGATATCATTGAATTAATACTATTTTAAGTGTTGACGCCTAAGGAAAATCAACTATTTACCATGTATAATGTTCGGCAATAACTAATATTTTTATAAAGAGGTTGTAGAAGATGGATGTACAAGAACGTATCAAAAATATA
>SMVA01196230.1_pt1 | contig 12499 bp, 12 predicted proteins | sample 2456451 | NCBI WGS metagenome assembly SMVA01 (sample SAMN11095933, study PRJNA526329) | marine sediment metagenome | biome: Marine sediment; feature: Surficial sediment; material: Deep marine sediment; isolation source: Hadal surficial sediment | place: Pacific Ocean | collected 2014-05 | depth...
CACATCGGTGAGGAAGCGAGGTTGGTCACTTTCGAAGCGTTCGAGATTGCCAGCATCAGCGAGATTTCCGCGATGGACCTGCGCGATGCGGATATCGTCCTCAAGATGAGTGTCAAAGATTGGAACGCATACCTCAGGCAGCGCGCCAAAGGGAAGGGCCCGTCGCTGCTGACCCTGGATCTTGACAGGCGGGTGATTACCGGTCGCAGCCCACTCGATCGGTTGAAACTGGAACGTTATAACCTCTCGCTGCAGGCATTCATCGACAAGGGTGCCGAACTGGCCGCGTGATCGGTTCATCGATGCCTATTTACGAATATCGATGTAAGGATTGCGGAGTCGTGACTTCGGTTTTCTCGGCGATTTCCGAGCAGGAAAAAACCACGAAGTGCGAATCATGCGGTGCTATCGCTCAGCGGATCATTTCTCGCCCGTCGGTACATTTGTCAAAACTCAGCAAGCTGGAAAAACTCGATCCGAAGTATGACAAGATGGTTGATCACGCGATGAGGTCGACGCCGGAGGCAGATCCCGACCGGCATCTCAGGCGGATGAGAATTCCTGAAGATCCGTAGACAGGGGTCAGATCCAGGCTTCTGCTCTTCGCTCATGGCAACCCGACCCAACCTGATTACTCCAGATAGTTACCCAGACCGAACATCACACTCACTGCCACCAGCGAACCGGCTACGATGATGAATACCAGCATTCCAGTATCGCTGCCGCGGCCTTCGACGACGGCCTGCCGTCGTCGTCGAGTCGCCATGTACACTACCGCAACAACGATGAGTGCTGGAACGAGAAATTGAATGATGTGCCGCATTCGTTGGCTCCTGCTTGCAGCGCCAGCATACCGTTACTGCCGAGCGCCAGGCAAATACGGCGTTCCCGCGGGTAGCCCGGGCTAAATGGACTGGATGATCGAGCACTGGTTGGCCGGGGTTCTGCTGGCCGCCTACACCGCGGTGTTGTTCTACCACGCACATGTCGGCAGGAAACGCAGCCAATCCTTGAGTGACTTTTACGTTGGCGGGCGGAACATGAGCGGATTCGTGGTGGGGGTATCTTTTTTTGCGACCTTCGCCAGCACCAACACCTACATTGGCAACGCAGGGAAAGGTTACGAATACGGAGTTCCCTGGCTGTTGACGGCGCTGCTGATGTTGGTGTTCACCTACTTGTCCTGGACCTTCGTTGCACCGAAGCTGCGGCGATTCGCGAGTCACTTTGACGCCTTGACGTTACCCGATTATCTGGCAAGCCGCTTTGTCTCCAGGCGCCCTTTGTTGCGAGTAACTGCAGCAGTGGTGATTATCTTTTCGAGCATTCTATATCTCGTCGCTATCTTCAAAGGTGCGGGTAATCTGTTTCAGCAATTTCTGCAAGTTCGCTACGAAGTTGCCGTGGGTATCGTGCTAGTGGTCGTGATGTTGTACACGTCCGTTGGCGGTTTTATATCGGTGGTGAGGACCGATGTACTGCAGGGCATCCTCATGGTGATCGGGTCGGTGACGATTTTCTACTTTGTCACAGACGCAGCCGGTGGGATAACCGTACTCTCCGAACTCAAAAACCGACCTGGTAGTTCGCATCTGTTCGACTGGAACGCGGCGATCCCCCTGGTTGTGTTGTTGGGAATTGCGCTCAGTGGTTCGCTGAAGCTCCTGGTCGATCCACGTCAGGTGTCCCGTTTTTATGCCTTGAAGGATGATCGCAGTGTGAAGGTGGGCCTCTGGGTCTCGCTCATCGGGATCGCGTTGATCATGTTCTGCCTTTTTCCGATTGGCCTGTATGCCCACTTCCTGCTCGATGGCGTGACCGAAACGGATATGATCGTGCCAACTTTGGTGAATGATCGTTCTGTGTTCCCGTTGTGGGTTGGCGATTTTCTCATTATTGCCATGCTCGCCGCGGCGATGTCGTCAATGGACAGTGTGCTGCTGGTTGCGGCTTCCGTGTTGTACAAGGACCTGGTCGAGGTCGTCAGCCCGGTTGCACGTCCCCTGGCATGGACCCGGGGCGGCGTTGTCGGGTTGGCAGCGTTGTCGGCCCTGGCCGCCCTGCGTCCACCTGGCGACATCATCGAGATTACAATTTTCTCCGGAAGCCTTTATGCGGTTTGTTTCTTTCCCGCGTTGGTGTTCGGTTTGCACTGGCGTCAAGGATCGGCCAATGCAGTACTCGCGTCCATGGCGCTGGGAATTGGTGTGCTGATTGGTTGGCTGGTACTTGGCTTGGGTGCATACGTACACGAAGTATTTCCCGCACTGTTTGTTTCTTGCGCAACTTATGTGCTGGTGACTCGGGTGACGACGGATGCGATCCAAAGATGGCCTGATGTGTTGACACCTGATTAGCCCGGCGACGTTAGGAGCAGAAAGGTCGCACCTGATTGGCGGCTTCGATCTGATCCGCCAATGGAAACGCTTGTGCATCATTGAAGAAGTAGTAGATCAACCCGTTCGGCATCATGATCACCCGTATGCCAGACAAGCCGGTCATCACGGTGACCCAGGGGTCACAGTGATAGTGCTCGCCGAGAAGGCGTGCCGGTAGAGCCCAGGTGCCGTTGTTGTAGTAAAACCCGTAAAAATTCATGGGAAGGCCGCGATCTTCAGGATCTTGCTGCATCGTCGCTGCCAACGCCTGAGGGTGTAATACCTGCCGACCCTGTATTTTACCGGCGTCATGGGCGAGGAAACGGGCAACTTTCACGATCGAATCCGAATTCCAGAACATGCCGTAGCCACCGAATGCTCTACCACTGTTGTAGATTCCGTTTTCACGTGTCCGTCGGCTCAACCAAACGTCGGGTGCAATCTGCAACGGTTTCAGAACGTTGCGAACGAGATATTCAAAGCTGTCGGTGATCGCCGCGTTTCGGGCACGCAGGTAGGCGTCCATTGCCGATACCAGAACGTAGGTATCGGAGGTCAGGTACACCACTTTCTCACCGGCCCTGGCGCCGTGTGGCAGTTCGAACGATGCACGCAGTTTGTCTGCCGCGTTGATTTCGCCAAAGAACATGGGTGCAACCTGATCGGCCACGGGTGATGGATCGAGGAAGTTACCTGTCGCCATGTCACCGGTTTGCCCGAAGGTCACCTCCCGCCAATTACCTTTGGCGCTGGAAGCCTCTGGCAAGTAGTCCATGATTTTCTGTTGATAGATATCCAGACCGTATTCCTGCGCCAGCGCCATCATCACCACGGCTGGATATGCCGTTTTTGCGGTGGAAAAGGAGGTCAACATCATCTGCCCGCAATAGGGATACGCACCTGAACGGGTTCGACAGTCACCGGTGTAGTGAACTCCTTCGAAATAGATGCCGTGGATGCTGAGGTCGTCGTTATCAGGCAGTCCAGCGGAGAAGCGGGCGAGATTCGCCTGCGGGTAGTCCCTGGCAAAATCCGCATAAGCCTTGGTTGGTATTCGAGCGGCTACTTCATCTCTGAATTCCGCGATGATCTGTTGGGCGAGTGGAAGTGCGGTGGGTGTGTACACCACGGACACCGCACCCCACATATCAAATTTCAGAAAGTGGCAGGTCTCCTGGTTGATCAATATCGAACCGGATTGTCTTTCCCCTTCTTTTCCTCTAACGAGTGTGAACCTCAGCAGGCCGTTGTGCGTGCAGTTAGCTTCACGCGACATCAGGGTAAACGGTATCGACGCCTGTACGGCGCCATCGCTGTCTTGCCAGATTCGACCTGGACCCAGGAGGAAGTCGAATCGTGAGTGCCTGGATGGTATCAGACCTCGGCGCACTGGAATCAGATTGGTGCCATCGGAAACGTAGTCGAAGCGGAAAGCCGGCAGGGTGTCACTCAGTGGAGGAATGAACTCTGCACGAACGTATTCTTCGATCTGCAGTTGATATGGTGTGACGGTGAGCGTGCCGATGAGGGGGGTTTCGGGAGCTGCTGCATGATCGGGCGGTTGAAAGTCCGCGGCGATCGGTTTTTCTGCGCCAAACGCAGCCGTTGTGAGGACGGATAGACTGAAGATCAGTATCTGCACACGGACGTTCATGTAGAACCCCTTAGCCTGCATTATTCATGAACAAGCTACCGCGCCGACCCAATGGGAAGGGACCCGCGCCTTACAGTCCGCGCACCCTGCCTGCGAGGCCCGGCGTTTTACTACTGGCAGTTTGCTTCGCAGAACTGCTTGGCAATTCGCTTGCGAATTGCCCTCTGGCAGTTTGCTTCGCAGAACTGCGCGACCCCAACCTCGCTACGCTTCTTCATGAATAATCCAGGCTAGGTTACGGCCAACATGCTACTGAAAAAAGTCGTGGCACCGGATGAGCGAGTTTGGCATCTGCAAAGGTTTGCCTATTCGATAATGGCCTGATGAACCAGTACCTGAAAATCATGGCGGATGTTGATGTGCCGGTAAGGGCGCACCTGGGTCATGAGGACGGCGACGATCTCCTGTTCGCGATCGATCCAGGAAAGCGTGCAGTAGGCGCCGCCCCAGTATGCCGATCCCAGTGACAAAGGGGTCGCTGCGGCGCCCCGGTCGATGACGATACCGTAACCAAGACCAAAACCCATACCAGGACCAGGCAGCCAGAGTGGTAAATCCCCCGTATGGTTTTCCATCATGAGGCTCACCGTCGTCGGAGACAGGATTCGCACTCCATTGAACTCACCACCGTTCAACATTGTCTGCTGAAAACGCAGATAGTCGTCGACGGTCGATACCAGACCGCCCGATCCCCGGAAAAGTTTTTTCGGCCCCGTTACCCAACGGCTTTTCGCCGAACCGGGATCCTGCAGCTCGATGTGGTTGGCCTCGCCCGGCCGGTATTGTGCGGCGAGGCGGGCAGCCTTCTCTTCGGTGAGAAAGAACTGCGTATCTGTCATTCCCAAGGGTTCGAAGAGCCTTGCGTCGAGGAATTTGTCCAGCGGTTGCCCCGACATGACCTCTACCAGCCGGCCGACTACGCTGGTTGCCGCCGAATACTGCCAGGCGGTTCCGGGTTGGTAATTGAGCGGCAAGGTCGCGAGACGTTTTATGTAGGCCTCCAGATCGTCCTCGGGTAAGGCACGCGACGCCTCGCGGTAATAGTCGCCGTTGCCGATGTAGCTGTTGGCGAGTCCCGAGGTGTGGGTCAGCATGTCTCGAATCTGGATCGGACGATCCACGGCCACCAGCTCGCCTGTTTCTCCACTGGCGTCGCTGGTTGTCGATACCAGGGGATCGGCAAACTCGGGTAGAAATTTGGCGACCGGATCCCGTAGCTGAAAATGACCTTCCTCCCACAGCATCATGAGTGCTACCGAGGTAATGGGTTTGGTCATCGACGCAATGCGGAAAATCGCGTCCCGTTGCATGGGCCTGCTGTTCTCAACATCCATGTCGCCCTGCATCTTGAGGTGCACGAGCTTGCCGCGCCGCATTACCGCGGTGATTGTTCCGGGTACCAGCCGATCATCGATGTAACGTTGCATCGCCGGAGCGATCCTGGCGAGGCGTTCGCTCGACATCCCGACGGATTCGGGGGTTGCGGTGGCCAGTGTTGCCCCCAACGCAGATTGTCCGCAGATAGCAAACAGCACACTGACCATGGTTGGAAAAAAAGTAGTTTTCACGGAGCCCCCTGATAAAAATCGATTACCGTATTAGACAGATTATCGGCTTTTTGCCGCTTCCACCTCTCGAATCGAGTCCCTGGTGGCCAGGGTTTCGAGCAGCAACTTGAGTTCGGGAAGTTCGCCCAGCAAATCCTCATCGAAAATTTTCTTAACGATCATCGAAGCCAGTCCAAACGTGTAGAACGCGTAGAGATCGGCGAGGGTGAACGTCTCACCCGCCGCGTACGGATTACATACCAGCAAATTCTCCACTGCCCGCATGCCTTTGCTGAGATCCTTTCTGGTACTCGCCTTGATTTCGTCACTCACCGATTGACCAAAAAATGCTTCTGGCAGACAACGCCTTGCGACCAGTTCCACGTTGAGCTCGAGGTGGCGGATGAGTTCGATGTTCTTGGCTCGTGCTAGTGGATCACCTGGCAACAACGGCGGCTCCGGCTGGATGTGGTCGAGGTAGTCGGCAATCGCAAAAGCCTCTGAGAGAAACGTGCCCTCGACGTCGATACAGGGCACCTTGCCCATGGGGCTCCTGGCGAGATAGTCGTCCTGCTGAGAAGGCGGATCCTTGACCTCTTCGAATGCCATCCCCTTCTCAAAAAAACAGGCTTTAGCCAAGCTGTAATAGTTGCTCAGAAGGATGCCGTGTAACTTGATCATGTCATTACCTCTTCAGCGCGCTTGTCCGCTGCGGGCGGCGTCGCGGTTTAAATTCGAAATAGGATCTGTTGATGACGTCGTGCACTTGGGCCAGCTGCTTCTGGCAGATGTCTGCGAACGCATGAAGTGCCTCCCCAGTGAGTAAATGTACCTCGGTGTTTTGTAAGTGGCGACGCATTCTGTTGACGGAGCGCAGGGCTTTCTCGTTACGCGGCAACGAATGCAGGCTATTACGTAGACTGTTCAACGAGTAGAGGAACGAGCGTGGTAGTCTGGGATCACGGAACAGAAATTCCAGCACCGCGCCCTGTTGAATGGGTTCCTGGACGCTGATGTTGTAACTTTGCACCGCGTTCAGGGACAACAACACGCTGCGCCACTGAATGTCAGCAAAGGGAGCAAGTTCTATCGCGGATTCCAGGAGGTTGTCTGTCCCGACATCGATGATCCGGCTGGTCATGTCGGCGCGTTCAATGAAATTTCCCATCCGCAGAAAATTCCAGTGGGCGTCGTGCAACAGGTTTGCCGACATGAAACCTTCTATCCGTTGCACGAATTCGGAAACATCGGCAAGACCGGCTACCCGCCGGGTGCGGCTCAACGGCTCGCAGAGGTGCTCCTTGGCAAAAAGGTGGAGTTCGTTGATGTATTCGAATGCCTGGTTGGGAATAATGCCGCGTAAGGTTCGAGCGTTCTCTCTGGCCCATTTCAACGAGTTGAGCAGCGAGCCGGGATGACGAATATCGTTAATGAGGAAGCGCGATACGTTGTTCTCGTTGGTATGGTCGTACAATGTGTCGAACAACGTTCTGCTGCCTGTTATGTTCACCATGGGTTGCCAGCCGCCGAATGGCAGCCTTTTCGGCAGGTCCATCAAAAGGTTGGCGTGGACGCTGACCAGTCGTGCGGTGTTCTCCGTGCGCTCGAGATAACGGCCGAGCCAGTAGGTGCGTTTTGCGGAGCTTGATAAAGTACGGTGACTCATTCGAAATCCACCACCCAGGTGTCTTTGCTTCCGCCGCCTTGTGAAGAATTCACGACGATAGACCCTTTACGCATCGCAACGCGGGTGAGGCCGCCGGTGGTGACGAAGATATTTTTTCCGGAAAGTATGAACGGCCGCAGATCGAGATGTCGCGGTTCGGCTCGCACGTCGATGAGGGTAGGAGCCGTGGACAAAGTCAACATGGGTTGAGCCATATAATTACGCGGGTTTGCGAGTATCCGGCGGGAAAATTCTCTGCGTTCCGCTTTGCTCGCTTTCGGGCCGATCAACATGCCGTACCCGCCGGATTCGTTGGCCGGTTTCACGACGAGTTTGTCGAGGTTGTCGAGAACGTAGTCGCGCTGTTCTTTTTCCACGCATCGGTAGGAAAGCACGTTGGGGAGTATTGGTTCCTCGTTCAGGTAAAAACGGATCATATCGGGTACATAGGTGTAGATGACCTTGTCGTCCGCGACGCCGCAGCCGGGCGCGTTTGCCAGGGCGACCTTACCCGCGCGCCACGCACGCATAAGCCCAGGCACCCCGAGCTTTGACTCCGGATTGAACACTTCAGGGTCGAGAAAAAGATCGTCAATGCGACGGTAGATCACGTCCACGCGAATAAGACCCTCGATGGTGCGCATGTACACGTAATCGTCGGCCCCGACCACCAGGTCGGAACCTTCCACCAACTGCGCCGCCATCGCGTTTGCGAGGTAGGCATGTTCGAAATAGGCTGAGTTGTAGATGCCGGGTGTGAGTACGGCAATCTGAGGGGATCTGACCTCGGTGAGCGAACGCAGGCAACGTGCCAGTTGATCCGGATAGTCGTCCACGGGATGGATGACATAGTCTTCGAACAGCTCAGGGAAAATTCGTTTCATGACTTCGCGATTTTCCAGCATGTAAGAGACACCTGACGGTACGCGAAGGTTGTCTTCGAGTACGTACATGGTGCCCTCGATGTCGCGAACCAGATCGCTGCCGCATACGTGAGACCAGACGCCGTAGGGTGGATTGATACCGACACACTCGGGACGAAATTCCCTGGATTTCTCGATGTATTCGCGTGGCAGCACGCCAGCTTCGAGAATTTCCTGATCGTGGTAGACGTCGTCAATGAAACGGTTCAGTGCGCTGACCCGTTGTTTCAGCCCTGCTCCAATATCGTCCCACTCCTTTTTGAGAATCAGTCGCGGAATGATGTCGAATGGCCATTCCCGGTCGATTGAGCCGCTGCCTTCGCCCGTGTAGACGGTGAAGGTGATACCCATGGAGCGAATAGCGAGCTCCGCAGCGGACTTACGTGCGAGAAGTTCATCGTCGGACAACTTTGCCAGCACCCGGCACAGGTTTTTCGCGCCCTTACGCGCGCGTCCCTTTTTTGTGATCAGTTCATCCCAGACCGACTCGGCCTGGTAGGTGTCCCAGCGGATGGTCATACGTGTCGGATTCAGTGCTTCCCTTGTGTCCATAGTAGAGATAAACCCGTCGTCTGGGTATCGCGGGTGAGCTTGCGTTGGTTAGAATGCCTACCCCCGGATGGAATCGAATAATCCATGCTTCACGGTAATGTCCAACCCGATTACGCAGACGTCGCATCCGCGCTCATTCGTCAGCTTCCGAAGCAACAACAGGCGGGTACGGCAGTATGCGTCTACCACAAAGGCGTCTCGGTTGTTGATGTATGGGGAGGCATCAAAGACTCCCTTGGCAACGCGTGGGAAGAAGATACCACCGCCCCGTCTTTTTCCACCACCAAAGGGGTGATGTCCACACTGGTTCACATACTTGTGGATCAGGGTAAAGCCAGCTACGACGATCCCGTCGCCAAATATTGGCCGGAATTTGCCGCCCGCGGCAAAGAGCACATAACCATTCGTCACGCGTTATGCCACGAAGCGGGGTTGTACCGGATTGCGGACATGATCAACCGTCCAGCCGAGATGCTCGATTGGGAACACATGAAGCAACTGATTGCGGATGCGGAACCGGCACATTCTCCGGGCGAAGCGCACGGCTACCATGCGCTCACCTATGGATGGTTGATCGGTGGTCTGATCGAAGCCATCTCGGGTAAATCTCTGCAGGCTGTGCTCCAGGAAGAACTGGTAGATCCTTTGCAGCTCGATGGTATGTTCATCGGCATGCCCCACAACGAGCTATACCGCCGCGCCGAGCTGACCAACGGAGTCTCCCGCCCTCCAAAACCTCGCGAACAGTGGCGGGTAAGGCTCCAGGACTGGGTGGAGATGGGCCTGGAGAAAGTAGGGGTTGAGCTCACGGAATTCCGTTCCGCACTCACCCCCTTCAACGAGGAGTTCGATTGGAACTCGCAAGATACCGTCCAGGCCATGATCCCAGCGGCCAATGGTCAGTTCACAGCGCGCTCGCTTGCACGCATGTACGCGATGCTTGCCGGAGGCGGGCAGGTTGACGGTGTGCGGGTGTTGTCCGAGGAGCGGGTTCGGGAAATCTCGGAAGTGCAAAGCCGGACACGAGACAAGGTGTTGTTCATCCCGATGCACTGGCGCATGGGATACCACCGTGCCTTCACGTTGGGAGTGAGAGCACCCGAAGCGTTCGGTCATTATGGATACGGGGGGAGCGGCGGTTTCTGCGATCCCAGCCGTGAGTTGGCGGTGGCGCTGGTGTTGAATAGTGGCGCGGGAACTCCGACCGGCGACAGCCGCATGCCGCGAATCGCCCGCGCCGCGATCAAAGCCGTGGATCGGCTGAAGTGACGGGAGAATATTGCGCCTGTTGGTAATTGAGCGCAGCTGAACCTCCTATCTCTTTGCGGGTCAAAACCTGAGACTGGAAAGCACCTGCGGATGAGTGCAACATGCCGGCGGGGTACACGGCGATGAAGATATACCGTTGGTTGGGGACGTTATTTGCCTGGTTGGTGCTTACCACGGCACACGCGGCTGAGCCGTCCGAAACCCACGAGCCGACCAAGGCACAAAGGCTGGAAGCCATTCTCACCGAAGCGCTGCCGGAATCGGAATATCGCGAGATGTCGCGTTGTTTGTGGACCACCAGCTATCGCACCGTCGAGGTGCTGAATGATCGCTATCTCATCTTCCGGGGCAGCAAGCAACGGGTTTGGATCAATCACCTGCGTAATCGTTGCCATGGACTACGCAAAAATCAGATCCTGATATTCAAACGTACCGGCATGAGGCTTTGCAGTACCGATACCGTAAGCTCCAGCAGTTTTGGCTTCGGGATCACGGCGAGGTGCATGTTGGGGGAATTTGAGGAAATTGACGAACTGCGGGCAGATGCGCTGGAGGAAGCTCTTCGAAAGGCGCGTCGGTCATGAGGTGGTTGGCCTGGGCTGTGGTTTGTCTGCTCGGCACAGGTTCCGCAATCGCTGCGCAACACGCCGAAGAACCGCTGGATCTGGAAGCGATTTTGGGGACAACGGCGGCGAAGGAAGACTACGTTGAGGTAACCAAGTGCATCCCCCGACACAAAATTCGCCGCGTTGAGGTTCTTGATGAGAAACACATCGCCTTCAAGGTTGGCCGAAATAAATACTACCTGGTTCAGTTGGAGAAACGCTGCCCGGGACTGAATCGCCAATCGACGCTCATCTACGAAGCCAACAGCCACCGATTGTGCACCCGCGACAGCATTCGGGGCCGAAACGGGGTGGGTGTCGCTGCGTGGACGGGACCGCGCTGCCGTATACCGAGCTTTCAGGAAATCACCGAGGATCAGCTGACGCTGATCAAGGACACCCTGTACAACAAGCGACGGTAGCCCGAACTACCCCGAAATGATCGATGCCAACAGTGCCAACGCGCGTGGCAGGTCTGGTGAGCTATCCAGAATCGGACGCAGCGGATCTTCGCTCAACCGGCGCATGCGGGTAACGGCATTTTTCAGATGAAACTTCGGGTTGGCGATTTTGCCGTTGACCTCTGACCACTTCAGAGGCATCGAAACCGAAGCGGCCACTTCCGCACGGGCACTGAACGGCGCCACCAGCAACCGGCCGTGGCCGTTTTGCAGATAATCCACGTAGACTTTGTTCTCGCGAGCTTTGATCGACCGGGCGATGGTCGCGATGCTCGGATAGCGATCCACGATTACCCGGGCGAGCAACTCACCGAGCGTTCTAGCATGATCGTGAGTAAGCTGATTCGCCAGAGGAATCAACACGTGCAGACCACTTGCCCCGCTGGTTTTGGGGAATGCCGGCAGGTTGATCTCGTCAGTCAGCTCGCCAATTGCCCGGGCGAGTTTGATCACATCTTTGAACGGCGCTGATTTGGGATCGAGGTCGAGCACACACCAGTCGGGATGTTCGAGGTGGGTGATACGACTGTGCCAGGCATGAATGGGGATGGTGCCCATATTGGCCAGGTATTTGAGCGCTGCGGCATTTTGTACGATGAAGTAGTGCACCTCCCGCTCAGCCCCTTCGCTCCATATCACCTCGCGTTGAATCCAATCGGGCACGAAGTCGGGCGCGTCTCGCTGGTAGAAGGACTTGCCGTGAATACCATCGGGAAACCGTGTCAGTACCAGCGGTCGGTCACGCAGATAGGGCAACATCCAGGGGGCTATTTTTTCGTAGTAGCCCACTAGATCACCCTTGGTAAGATTCTTTTCCGGAAAGAAAATCTTATCCCGGTGGGTGATCTCGACATCAGGCTCCGGTGCCGGGGTCAGTTGTTGATAAATCGGGTTATCGAACCCTCCTCTACATTCGGTCGCGACCTTGTCGCCACGGAGTCGTCGAAAAACCGGCTGTCTGAGTTGCCCGTCCCGCGTGTACTCTTTGAAGCCGATTTCGCACACGAGGCTTGCTTCGACCCAGACGATTCGTGAGTTCGCCGTTTTGTCTAGAAGCACTTCGCCGTGAGGAAGATCGTCGAGTGCAGCGAGTACCTCTGTTCGTTTTGCGCCACCAAGTCCGGAGCCGACCCGCCCAATATAAGTGAGCGTGGAATTTCGGTATTCGCCAGCGCTAACGAGCCGAGGTCCAACGGGTTGGATCGGTTCGGTAACCAACCAACGATGATAAAATCATCCGTGCGTTGGTGGCGCACCTTTGTCCAGGCGTTAGAACGTCCGCCGCGATACGGAGAATCTGCCCGCTTGGCTACGACACCTTCCATGCCGAGTTTTATTGCGGCCTGGTAGGTCTACTTTCCCTTTGCGATAATGTGCTCTGAAAGCCTGAGCGGTCCTCGGCTCGGCAGCAGGCGGCGCAGATAAGACTTTCGTTTGATCAGAG
>SMVA01195853.1_pt1 | contig 12497 bp, 8 predicted proteins | sample 2456451 | NCBI WGS metagenome assembly SMVA01 (sample SAMN11095933, study PRJNA526329) | marine sediment metagenome | biome: Marine sediment; feature: Surficial sediment; material: Deep marine sediment; isolation source: Hadal surficial sediment | place: Pacific Ocean | collected 2014-05 | depth 0-1...
ACGCCGGCCTGGTTTTTGTGGCCTTTGGGCGTTCGTTCGATGCGTTCGAGGCGCAGCTCGCCAGGATGGTGGGTGTGGAGGACGGCGTCACCGACGCGCTGTTCCGGTTCACCCGTCCGGTGAGCGGCAGCTACTTCTGGTGCCCGCCGGTGGCGCGCGGCAAGCTGGACCTGAGCGCGCTGGGGCTGTAGAGGCGTTTCAGTCGACGTAACCCAGGCTGCGCAGCTTCTCCCGGTCCGTGCTGTTGGCGGTGCTCTCGCCGCTGGCCACCGAGGAGTCCTCGATCCAACCTACCAGCTGCATCCCCGAGGATTGGTAGATGGGGTAGTCGGCCATGAGGTCACGGACTTCGCCGGGGTCGCTGGCGATGTCGTAGACCTGGCTCTGCTTCTCGCGCGTGTTGTAGACGAATTTCAGCGGACCCTCGCGGAAGCCTGCCAGGGACGGGATGAAATTCATCGGGGGTGAGAAGATCTTCCAGAACTTCTTGCGCGCACCGGGGTAGGTCTCGAAGAAGATGCGTCGCATGGTATAGAGCTTGGGCAGTTCTCCCTCCCCGAAGGTGGGCACCAGATTCATCCCTTCGCCCAGGGTGGGAAGGTCCATCAGCTGCATCAGCGTCGGCGCCACATCCACCAGTCCCACCGGCACGTCCACCGTCTTGCCCTGGGGAAGTTGTCCCGGCCACGACAGGATGAGCGGGACACGCAGGATCTCCTGGTAGACATGGCGTCCGTGGCCCACGTAGCCGTGTTCCCCCAGTGACTCACCGTGGTCCGCGGTGACCACCACGATGGTCTCCGATTCCAGATCCAGCTCGTTCAACGCCTGCAGCAGCTTGCCGATCCACTGGTCGGTGTAGTGGATCTCGCTGGCGTAGTTCCGGTTGCGCTGCGGCAGCGCCGCCATGACGGATGGGGATGCCCTCTCCAGGATGGCATGACTCTTGTCGCGCTTCTTGTACGGACTGTGCGGGTCAAAGTAATGCACCCACAGGAAAAATGGCCGGCGGGCGTTGTTGCGCAGCCACTCCAGCGCCGGCGGCGTCACCTGGTGTGCGAAGCGCTGGCTGTTGACCAGGTGATAGCGGTCCTCCATCCGGTCATCGTAGATGTCGAACCCCCGGGCCAGGCCGCTGAGGTTCCTGCGCAGCGTCCATCCACTGACGAACGCCGCGGTGCGGTAGCCCTGCGCGCTCAGCCTTTCCGCCAGGGTGGGAATGCCCTCCAGCAGCGGCACACCGTTGCGAATGGCGCCGTGTTGATGCGGATACAGCCCGGTCAGGATGGTGGCGTGCGAGGGGCCGGTGAGCGGGATCTGGCTGGTGGCGTCGGAGAACCGCACACCGCGCTCGGCCAGTGCGTCCAGATGGGGGGTGGTGGGCAGCTGGAATCCGTAGCTGCTGAGATAGTCGGCCCGGGTGGTGTCCAGCGTGATCAGCAATACGTTGGGCCGGCCCGTATCCGCGGCAAGGAGTGCTCCGCCCAGCAGCAGGATCAAGAGAGGCAGCAGGGCGAGCTTTTTCCCCATCGATCCGTACGACATAATCGTCTCCCGGACCCCATGATACACGAAGGAGACTTGTGACCACCAACGCCCAGGATTCTCCGGACCGCCAGACGCGCCGCAAGCCCCTGCGCGTGGTTCTCTCCGTGCTGTTGATGACAGCGGCGCTGTGGTTCCTGTGGCGCACCGGCAGCCGGGCGGGCTGGGGCAACCTGGGGCGCCGCCTGATGGAGGTCACGCTATGGCCGCTGCTGCTGGCCATCACCGCCAACCTGCTGCGCTACGCCATCTGGGGCCTACGCTGGCAACAGTTGCTGCGCCCGGTGGCCAGGGTGCGCTGGTGGCCGGCCGAGCGGGCGTTGCTGGCCAGCGTGTTCTACAACACCGTGGTCCCCGGTGCCCGCCCGTTCGGCGGCCTCGTCCGGGCGCGCTACCTGGCCCGCAGCACCGGCCTGGAGCCGGGTCCGCTGTTCGGCGGGGCCCTGGTGGACCAGATGGGCTACAGCCTGATCAGCATGACCCTGGGGATGGTGCTCCTGCCGGGGGCGTTCCTGGCCGGGCGGACCGGCGGGACCGGCTGGTTCCTGCTGTCGGCCCTGGCCGCCGTGGCGGTGGTGGTTCTGCTGGCCTGGCGCCGGCGCGAGCGCCTGCTGGAGAAGCTGCGAGAGCGGATGCCGTCGATGGCCCGCAACTTCACCGGCACCTTTCGCAGCGCCCGCAAGCTCCTGGCCCGGCCGACTTCCTGGGGGATCATGGTGGTGGGCGGCACCCTGGTCTGGCTGGGGAACACCCTGACCTTCCTGCTGGCGGCCCGGGCCCTGGGCCTGGAGATCCCCTTCATGGTGGCAGCGGCAGCGTTCACCCTGGGCTCGCTGGCCGGGGTGGCCTCCGGCAGCCCGGGCGGCGCCGGGGCCACCGAGGCGGCCGCCATCGTTCCGCTGGTCCACCTCGGATATGCCGACGATCTGGCGCTGGCGTCGGTGCTTCTGGCGCGGGGAATCCATTATGCCAGCGCTCTCCTGCTGGGCGGGATCTGTGCCCTGACCGGGCGCTGACCCCCTAGCAGTCCAGTGCAGAAGATGGGCCGATTCTGTCCGCAGAACGTAGGTTCTCCGGATAGGCCAGGGGGCGAAACCTTGCCGGTCCGGCGGCGTACATAACGAAGCAAGCAGGCTGGGAGAAAAGATCCAGATGAAGAAATTCCTGGTGGTGTTGCTGTGTTTCATCGGGGGCGTGACCGTGCTCCTGGTGGGGATCACCGCGATGTTCTGGATTCTGAGCCTGGCCACCAGCCCCGGCGTCTCCTCGCATACGGTCCTGCAGGTCAATCTGGAGATCCCCTTCCTCGAGAGCCTCCCTGACGATCCGGTGGCCTCGTTCACCCTGCGCGGCACGCCCACGGTGCTCGAGTTCGTCCAGGCGCTGGACCGGGCCGGCCGTGACCCGCGGGTGGAGGGCCTGGTGGCGCGCATCGGTGCCGGCGGGCACGGCATGGCGGTGACCCAGGAGCTGCGTGATGCGGTGATGGCGTTCCGCGACAACGGCAAGTTCGCCCTGGCGTACTCGGAGACATTCGGCGACAACGGGCCTGGAAACGGCGGTTACTACCTGGCCACCGCGTTCGATGAGATCTACCTGCTGCCCTCCGGCGATGTGGGGCTCACCGGTCTCATCCTGGAGCACCCGTTCCTGCGCGGGACGTTCGAACTTCTGGGCATCACGCCGCGCATGGATCAGCGTCACGAGTACAAGAACGCCATGAACTTCTACACCCACGAGGCGTTCACCGACGCGCATCGTGAGGCCATGCAGCACATGATGGACTCGTGGTTCGGTCAGATCGCCAGCGGTATTGCCGATGCCCGCGGCATGTCGGCCGATGAGGTGCGTGCGCTGGCCGATGCCGGTCCCTACTACGGGCAGGATGCCGTGGACAACGGGCTGGTGGATGGCCTGGCCTATCGCGACGAGCTCTATGACAAGATCGAGGAGCGCGTCTCCGGGGACGTGGACTACCTCTACCTGGACACTTACCTGGAGCGCACCGACGCGTCCTTCGGCCAGGGCCCCACCATCGCGCTGATCTACGGCCAGGGGACGGTAATGCGCGGCAAGAGCCGCTATGCCGCCATGAGCGGCGAGTTCGTCATGGGCTCGGACACCGTCTCCAGGGCGTTCCGCGATGCGGTGGACCATCCGGGGGTGGAGGCCATCCTGTTCCGGGTCAACTCTCCCGGCGGTTCGTACCCGGCGTCCGACGCCATCCACCGTGAGACGGTGCGTGCCCGGGAGGCGGGCATTCCCGTCATCGTCTCCATGGGGAACTACGCCGCCTCCGGTGGCTACTTCGTCGCCATGGATGCCGACCGGATCGTCGCCCAGCCGGGCACCCTCACCGGCTCCATCGGCGTCCTCGGCGGCAAGTTCGTCAACCGTGAAATGTGGAAGAAGATCGGCATGACGTTCGACTCGGTGCAGACGTCACGTAACGCCGACATGTGGTCCAGCCTGGAGGACTACTCCGATGAAGGATGGGCGCGCTTCCAGGGATGGCTGGACCGGGTCTACGAGGACTTCACCGCCAAGGTGGCCGCGGGACGCGACCTGCCGCTGGAGGACGTGCTGGAGATCGCCAAGGGGCGTGTCTGGACCGGTGAGGACGCACTGGCGGTGGGCCTGGTGGACGAGCTGGGCGGATTCACCCGCGCGCTGGAGCTGGCAAAGGAGGCCGCCGGCATCGATCCCGACAGCGGCATCCGGTTGCAACTGTTCCCCCGGAGGCGTTCTCCGCTGGAGATGTTCTGGGACATGGATTCGAGCCTGGAGGGCCCCCGCACCACCTCCGAGGTCATGGCCGAGACGCTGCGCCAGGTGCAGCCGTATGGGCGAGTGGCCGCCGACGTGCTGATCGGACCGGCGCAGCGCGGCATCCTGAGCGTGCCCTTCCTGTACTACCTGCCCCGCTGAGAAGAAGGGGAGGGTACGGGACAGTCGCCGTTCTTCATCTGATGCGATAGATGTGGATGGAGTTTCCCACCGTGGCGATGGGTGTGCCCAGCCTGTCTCGATCCACGGGTCCGACCTGGCGGAAGATGCCATGGTCGTACATGGCGTATGGCTGGTGGTAGAGCGATACGCTGACCGCGAGCAAGCCTGGACGGATGGACTCCAGCGGCACCTCGTAGTCGATACCGTACACCGCCGGGTCGACACTGCCGAAGTAGAGTAGCTGGATCGTCTCTTCTCCCTCGGCTTGCATGAATTGCTTCAGGCCTTGCAGATCCTGTCCCCAATCCAGATTCGAGCCGGACGCGTAGCGGTAGCCGCGGGAGGTACCGCCGACAAGCTGGTTGAAGTAGGTGAGGTAGTGGGGATGGATCCACAGGGTCTCGCCGCCGGCCCACAGCAGCAGCACGATCAACGTCCGGCGTGCCCAGCGGTCCAGGGCAACGCGGCTCAGCGTGGCCGCCACCCAGAGCCAGACGAGTGGCGCGGCGGAGAGCAGGGCGCGCACGCCCAGCTGGCGCTGGCTGGACAGGGATAGCGCCAGGAACAGGGCCAGGGGCAACAGCAGCAGGACCGAGAGCTCGCGCATGCTCCATGGCTTGCGATGAACGGCGTAGCCGGCGGCCAGCAGGAGCACCAGCATGAGGGGCAGCGGCGTCTTGATGGGGAGCAGGGCGAGGTAGTAGTACCAGCGGCCGCCCTCGAACGTCCGGCCGTAGAGGAAGGACGGGTTGTCGGCGGTGACTTCCACCATCTGCTCGTCCAGGGCGCTGACGAACGCCGGTGGAACGGGGAGGGGAACGGCTGCCGGGATCCATGCGGTGGCTGCCTGCAGGCGCGCGCTGCGCAGCTCCAGGTCACCCAACGGGGTGCCCACGCCCTGGAACAGGTAGCCGGCGTCCAGCACCAGCAGGCTGAGGACGAACGCCGCCAGCAGGCCCCCCGCCACCTGACGCACTTGCCTGCGGTCCGCGCCGCGCTGCCACACGGCGGCAACGATCACGAACAGTGGGTAGAGCAGCAGTGCGTAGAACTTGGTGAGCTGCGCCAGGCCCAGGAGCGTACCGCACAGCAGGAAGCCCGGGTAGCCCGGGCGCCGCAGGGCGCGCCACAGGCTCCACAGGGCCAGTGCCACCAGCAACGCAGCGGCCGCGTCGGTGGTGACCAGGCGGGCGTGAGCGAGGACACCGGGCGAGAACCACAGCAGTCCTGCTGCCATGAGGCCGCACAACTCAGGGCGGCGGGGCGCCAGGGCGCGGCCCCACAAGAAAAGCAGCACTCCGAGCCCTGCCACCAGGAGCACCGTGGTGATGCGGGCCGCGGTGTAGGCACGGCGATAGTCGTCGGGGTGCTCGAACAGGAAGCGGTAGCCGTTGCCCCAGAACGAGTAGGTCAGGTTGCCCAGCGTGGGCGGGATGGTGCCCTGGGGTTCGAGGCCCATGAGGAGGACAGGGGCTGCCGAGATGACGTTGGCCAGAGGCGGGTTGGAGCCCAGATGGCGCGGGTCACCGGAGCGCAGGTAGTAGTAGCCCGCCGGCAGGTGGCCGAGTTCGTCCACGGTCACCGATTTGTGGCGCAGGCTGCCGATGGCCAGCAACAGGTAGGCAGCACACAGGAGGGCCAGAATGGCCCAGGCTCGCTGCGGCGAGGGGAATCCGGGGCCTTGCGGTTCAGGCGATGCGGGTTTTTTCTTCAGCGGTCGCCAGCTCCTCGATGCGATCCAGCAGTTGCCCGATGAGGGTCTCGTTGGTGTCGGGATGCATCAGCACCAGGCGAAGGTAACGGTTGCCGAGGAACTCCGTGGAGCTGACATGGAACCGTCCTTCCTGCAGCAGTGTATCCCGCACGCGGAGCTGCAGCGCGTCGTCGTCGCCGTAGCGCAGGCACAGGATGTTCGCCTGCGGCTCCACCGGGCTGTGGAATCCCGGTCGCGAACAGACCAGCTTATATGCCTTCTTCGCCATGGCGAATGTATTCTCCACGTAGGCGGCCAGCTTCTGCTCGCCCAGCGATGCCAGGACGAAGAACAGCCGCAGTCCGAGGCCGGCCTTGGTGCACTCCACCGTCCGGGAGATGAGATCGATCCCCGGCTGCGTCTTGTCGTGGAACAGATAGCTCGCCTCCTGCTGGAAGGTGTTATCCAGGCAGACAGCGTCGCGCATCAGCACGGCGGCGCACAGGGAGGGTGTGCGCAGCAGCTTGTGCGCATCCCAGACCAGCGAGTCGGCCTCCTCGATACCGTCCAGATGAGGGCGCGTCACCGGCGACAGCAGCGCCGACGCGCCGTGGGCACCGTCCACGTGCAACCACAGGTCGCGCCGGCGGCAGAACGCGGCGATGGGCCGCAGCGGATCGAAGATGCCCACCGAGGTGGAACAGGCATTGGCCACCAGTGCCATGGGCGTCCAACCGTCCTTGACGGCGGCGTCATAGGTCCCGGCCAGCGTCTCCGGCAGAATGGCACCACGCTCGTCGGTCTCGAGCGGCAGCACCGCGCGCTGTCCCAGGCCCAGGATCCCCACGGCGCGGTGCACGGCATAGTGCGCGTGCGGTGATGCGAACACCGCCAGCTTGGCGGGGTTTCCGTCCTGCCACGCCGAGGGCGCCACACGCTGTCGCGCCGCCGCCAGGGCGGTGAGGTTGGCCAGCGAGCCGCCATGGGTCAGGACGCCGCCGCCGTGCCGGCCGCCTGCCTCCGTCGAGCCCGGCCAGGGCGACGGCTTCCAGCCGACCTTCTCGAGCATCCAGTTCACCGTCACGTGTTCCATGGCCACCGCGGCCGGGCCCATCTCGTAGATGGCCATGGGATTGTTGGTGAACGAGTCCACCAGGGCGCCCAGTGCGCCGGACAGGTCCGGCACGGCGACCTGGTGCGCCATGTAGCCGGGGTGATGCATGCGGGTGGTGCTGTCCAGGTAGGAGTCGAGGAAATCCTCCAGCGGGCCCTGCAGCAACCCGCCCTCGCGGATCCAGCGCTGCAGATCCAGCCGCGCGGCGATGTCCTGAATGGGTTGCAGTCGCACCACGGGCCGGGCGCGGGCACGCGAGTCGCGCAGGTAACCCTCGAGAGAGCCCAGCGCGCGCGTCAGCGCAGCCTCGAAGTCACGGAAGTCTCGGTCCATGGCACCCTACGTGACACAGCGGAAGGAGCATGGATTGTAGCATGAGGGCTGGCTACTTTTCTGCCAGCAGAGTTGCCGGTCCCCTTTCTACGTCAGGGCGCGATGGGCGGTGGCGTGCTCTCATTGCCCGAGGCATCCACGGTGGTGATGAAGTAGTAGCGCAGGTTCAGGTCGCCTCCCAGGTCACCCGCAGTATCAATGTAGGTCGCCAGGTCGGGCTCTACGGGGACCAGGTTGATCCGTTCCCATCCTCCGGGCGGCGAGCCAGGGGTGGGCACGTTCAGGTTGCTGGCCCGGTAGACGTTGTAGCCCACCAGAAAAGGATCGGCTACCATGTCCCATAGGAGCAGCGTGTCCAGGAGTGTGTCGAGACCCAGCCGGAGGTTCGGTGGGTCGGGAAGCGTGTGGGTATCCAGCAGGATCGAGCGTGAGGTCACGTTGCCGGCGCAGATCCCGCTACGGAATTCGATCCTCACAAACTTATCGCCGTCACCACCGGTGAGCGTCACCGGAATCGTCATGAAATCGGGCCAGGCAGGCCCCAGGTTCTCCTCCAGAGGAAGCCACGTGCCGGTGTTGGGGCCGGTCACATCGCCGCTGATGAACACCTCCCCCTGATCCGCGCCGAGGTCGCTCCACCGCAGGGTCAGATCGATGTCCGGGTCCTTGGCGATGGGGTCGTGGAGGTAGACGTTACCGGTGTCATGCACGAAGAATCCCTGCGCCGCCAGGATGTTCACCATGGTCAGGTTGAGCGCCAGTTCGTTGGCGAGGCCGCAAGTGTTGCAGAATCCATAGTGAGCGATGGCGATGTGCTCACAGACGGTCGGGTCCTGCGGCGCCGGATCGAACGTCATGCTGGACGCGAAGAAGCCGCCACCGTTCACCGCCTGATCTACCACACGGTTCTCGGGGCCATCCAGCAGTCCCTCGATGCCTCCGTTGGCCGTGTAGTCACCGCTCAAGGCGTCGTCGTTGCCGTCATCCACCCACAGGCGCAGTTGCGGTGACGCGATGAACTGGTAGTGAACGGCCATCATGCCCCCGATGGAAGTGATGCCGCTGAACGCGCCGGTGTTGCCTACCGTGGCGAGACGACGGAATTCGTCGCTGTCGCCGCGGAAGTTCCCCTGCGGACCCCCGCCATCGTCATACCAGAGCATCAGATCGCGGTCCGTACCCTGCCTGTGGAATGTAATCGCCAGGAGGCCGTCGATGACAGCCATGGACGTCCACCAGTCGGTGACGTTGGGGAACGGACCCACCAGACGGAGTTCGTTGCCGTTCACGGTCAGATCGCCGGCGATGCCGGGTCCCATGCCATCGTCCACCCAGAGCATCAGGTTGGAGAATGAACTGGTCTCCCCCGTCCAGTACGCCACGGCCAGCTGGCCGTCCACCACGGTGAAAGTCTCCGCGTTGCCGATGCGCGCGTTCAGAGGAAGTGCTGGTGACCGGACCTCCATGCCGTTCACCACGCCGTCGGCGGCCTGCCCGCCGCCGCGGCCGTCGTCGTGCCAGAAGTGCAGGCCGGAGGTGACGGACCTCCACAGGATGATGTACTGCTGGTCCAGGGTGACGATCTCGCCGCCGGCCTCGAAGTCGTTACCGATGACACGGATCTCGGACCCGTTGACGACTCCATCACCCGCAACCCCACCCAGGCGACCGTCATCGCGCCAGAAGAGCAACTGCTGGCCTGCGGTGAACGTCACTCCGAGGAGACCGTCCTGCGTGGTGAGTGATACGGCAGCGACCGGGGTGTACGGCAATGCGACCAGGATCCGGATCTCCGCTCCACCAGCGAGGCCATCTCCTGCAATGCCGCCACCCCGGCCGTCGTCGTACCACAACTTCACTTCCCGGCTGACTGTGTCGATGAAGGCTACCGCCAGCCATTGGTCGAGGAGACCGATGGAGACGTCGCCGGGCCCCAGCACCTCGGTGTCAAGGTGCGTGTGCGGCGTCGTCGTGGTTGCGAGCAGGCTCTCCGGCAGGAGCAAGTCATCGGAGCTGACGGCGTTGTGCGCCGGAAGCTGATAGATGGGCTCGGCCGGGCGCTCCACCTCGCCGGCACGGGCCGGCCACAGCACCAGTTGAGGGAGCAACATCGCAAACGCCAGCAGCAGCGCGCCGGACCCGGTCTCCTCTGGCTTGCTCGAGCTGTCCATTGTGAGCCTCCCTCCTCATGTACCCTCTTGCCCCTGCCGGGCATCGGGTTCCTTGAATTCGCCTGAACTATCCGGATTCCGCTCTCCTGACCGGTTTTCGAGGTTGTTGTCGGCGTGTGCCAGGGGCCCGTCGCTTGCACGAGGGCGGCACCGCGCCCTAAGATCCAGATGCATGCCCTGGAACCTCCATCCGTGATTGTCCTCCTTGTCATCGCCATTCTTCTGGCTGCCAACGCCCTCTACGTGGGCGCGGAGTTCGCCACGCTGGGGGTGCGGCGGCATCGGGTGCAGCGCCGGGCGGAGGACGGTTCGCTGCGCGCCCGCACCCTGATGCCCGTGCTCAGCGACACCGTCCGCCTCAACCGCTATCTCTCCACCTGCCAGCTCGGCATCACGGCCTCCACGCTGATCCTGGGTGCCTACGCCCGGCGGGTGCTGGGCGGGTCGCTGGTGCCGTTCCTGGAGGGTAGCGGCCTGGCACGGGCGGCGGCCGAGACGGTGTCGTTCGCGTTGATCCTCACCGGCATCACTGCCGTGCAGGTGGTGCTCACCGAGCAGGTCCCCAAGTCGGTGGTGCTGCGCGATCCGCTGCGCTGGTCGCTGGTGCTGGTGCTACCGCTGCGCCTGTCGGAGATGGTCCTGGCCGGCTTCATCGCCGTCCTGCAGGGCTCGGCCAGCGGCATCCTGCGCCTGCTGGGATTCTCCAGCAGAGGCCGGCCGCTGCCGCACTCTCCGGCGGAGATCGGCCTCATCGTGGCCGAGAGCGCGCGGGTGGCGTCGTCCGGCGCGAACTCGAGGAGGGGGTGCGCAATGCACTGCGCTTCTCCACGCGCACCGCGCGCGACCTCATGGTGCCGCGGGTTCGGGTGCGCGGCGTTCCCGATGACGTGGGCCTGCCGGAGCTGCTGCGCATCTACGCCGAGTCGGAGCACACGCGCCTGCCGGTCTATCAGGGGTCGCTGGATGTCATCGTGGGCATGGTGCACGCCAAGGATGTTCTGCTGCAGACCACCGGCTCGAAGGTGACGCCGTCGCTCCAGCGCCTGCTTCGCCCGGTGCTGGCGGTGCCCTGGAGTGCGCGCGCCGGGGACCTTCTGGAGCAGATGCGCGAGGCGCGCACCTCCATGGCGGTGGTGCTGGACGAGCACGGCGGCACCGCCGGCGTGGTGACCCTGGAGGATCTGGTGGAGGAGGTCGTGGGCGAGGTGGAGGACGAGTTCGACACCGCCCGCCGCCGGCCCGAGCGTCTGGCTGACGGACGGTGGCGACTGCGCGGCGATATGCCGCTGGTGGAGGTGCAGGAGCGCTTCGGCATGGACCTACCCGCGGAGGAGGCACACACCCTGGGCGGCCTGGTGATGGAGTTGCTGGGGCGAGTGGCGCTCACCGGTGACGTGGCCGAGGTGCAGGGGTACCGGCTGGAGGTGGACGGCATGACCGGCCACCGCATCGACATGGTGCTGATCACACCGCGCCGCGAGCAGGCCCCCGCCGGGGGAGAGGGTTCATGAGCTGGCTCTTCCTCGCGCTGGTGGTGGCGCTGCTGATCTTCATCAACGGCGTGTGTGTTGCCGCGGAGCTGTCGCTGGTGGGGGCGAGGCGTTCGCGCCTGCAGTCGCTGGCCGACGGCGGCAACCGCAGCGCCGGCCACGTGCTGGCCCTCACCGGCAGCTTCCGTGCGCTGGACCGCACGATGGCCACAGCGCAGGTGGGCATCACCCTCTCCAGCCTGGGTCTGGGGATGTACGCCGAGGAGTCCCTGGCGCAGGCGCTGGTGCCGCTGTTCGGCACCTCGGTGATGAGCAGCGTGACAGCGCACGGCGTGGCGTCGACGGTCACGGTGGTGCTGCTCACCTACCTGCACGCGGTGGTGGGCGAGATGATCCCCAAGACCGTTGCGTTGCACCATCCCATCCGGACGGCGTTGCTGCTGCAAGGACCGCTGCGCGCCATCCGCACGCTACTGGCCCCGCTGGTGCTGCTGGTGGACGGCGCCAGCGCCGGCATCCTGCGCCTGCTGCGCGTCCGGACGGTGGGAGAGCGCGGTCGTGCGCACACGCTGCAGGAGATCCAGTCGCTGGTGGAGGAGAGCGCTCCCACCGGCACGGTGGCCCGGCGACAGACGCGCATGCTGCGCAACTTGCTGGAGTTCGAGGACCTGCCGGTGCGCAAGGTGATGGTGCCACGCAACAGCGTGGTGGGGCTACCGGTGGAGGCGTCTGCCGAGGAGGTATTGGAGATTCTGCGCAAGACCTCGCACACGCGCTACCCGGTGTTCGAGGGCGATCTCGATCACATCGTCGGCTTCCTCCACGTCAAGCAGTTGCTGGGCGTGCTGTGCCCCGGTGATCCCATCGATCTGCGCGCCCTGGCCCGGCCGGTGCCGCTGGTGCCGGAGACCGCCCGGGCCCGGCGCGTCCTGCGTCGCTTCCGCGAGGAGCGGGTGCACCTGGCGGTGATCCTGGACGAGCATGGCGGCACGGCCGGCGTGGTCACCTTGCAGGACCTGCTGGCGGAGATCTTCGGCGAGGTGCAGGACGAGTTCGACGCGGAGGAGCCATCCATCCGCAGGTTGTCGCAGCGCACGGCCCTGCTGCGCGGCTCGGTGCGTCTGGAGGAGGTCAATGACGAGTTCGGCTTGAACCTGGCCGGGCGCTTCGTGGACACGGTGGCCGGGCTGATCCTGCAGGAG
>SMVA01410432.1_pt1 | contig 12497 bp, 10 predicted proteins | sample 2456451 | NCBI WGS metagenome assembly SMVA01 (sample SAMN11095933, study PRJNA526329) | marine sediment metagenome | biome: Marine sediment; feature: Surficial sediment; material: Deep marine sediment; isolation source: Hadal surficial sediment | place: Pacific Ocean | collected 2014-05 | depth...
CGTTTCCTGCCCCTGCGCGGGCGCCGCAAGGGTCACCAGCGCCAGGACCGCGAGTCCCAGTACACCGACACCGGAGAGCCGCCGTCCAGTATTCATGTTTGTCATCACATCCCCCCCGAGTGCTTAGTTTTCCGGCGCGTATCGCGACGCGGTCGCGCTTGCTGCAGACCCTGAATCTAACCGGGCGTTCCATCCAGTCGCTACCCGGACGAGCGCTGCGGTCACGAGGATTCAGCGGTGGATCCAGAACTGAATTGAGCGATTCCTCTCCAGGGGGTGTATTCTCTAAGGAGCCGACCGGTTTGAGCTGGAAGAATCGGCGGAGGGAAACGGGGTCGCGGATCGGCTGCAAGGCTCGGTTCGAGGAAAGTCCGGGCTCCGCAGGACTTGGTGCCGGGTAACGCCCGGGCGCCGCAAGGCGACGGAAAGTGTCACAGAGAACAGACCGCCGATGGCGGCACTTGTGCCGCACAGGTAAGGGTGAAACGGTGGGGTAAGAGCCCACCGCGCGCGCCGGAGACGGCCGCGGCACGACAAACCCCACCAGGAGCAAGGCCAAGCAGGAGCGAGCGGTGGTCCGCCGCGTTTGAGCTCCGGGTAGGCCGCATGAGGCGACGGGTAACCGGCGTCCCAGATAGATGACCCCACGGGCTTCGGCCCGTTACAGAACCCGGCTTATTTCCCTCCGTCGTCCGGCTCTCCTCGCGGAAGCCGTCCAAGCGATACGTTCTGCGCCAGCCCAGGAATGAGAGTCTTGCAGCCAGGAGCATTCGTCCAATTTCGAATCGAAGCGAGCAGACACGACTTCAACTGACGGACATCCGCCTCGACAACGGACTGCGTCTGATCGTTCACGCGGATCGTTCGTCGCCTGTCGTGGCAGTCCACGTCATGTACCATGTCGGCTCGAAAAATGAACGTCCCGGCATGACCGGATTTGCTCACCTGTTCGAGCATCTGCTGTTTCAGGGTTCGGAGCATGTCGAGGGCACGTCGCACATGCGACTGATTCAGGACGCCGGTGGCACGATGAACGGAACCACGTGGTTCGATCGCACGAATTACTTCGAGACCGTGCCGAACAATCGCCTTGACCTCGCGCTGTGGCTGGAAGCCGATCGGATGGGATTCTTCCTGCCGGCGATATCACAGGCCAAGCTCGACAATCAGCGCGACGTCGTGAAGAACGAGCGCCGGCAGTCCTACGAGAACCGGCCCTATGGTCTGGCCGTGGAAACCGTTCTCCAGGAAGCCTTTCCTGATTGCCATCCGTACGGTCATCCCACGATCGGATGTATGAAAGATCTCGATCGCGCCTCTCTGGACGATGTACAGGCCTTTTTTCGAGCCCACTACGGTCCGGCCAACGCAACGCTCGTCGTTGCCGGAGACGTGGAGGTCGGCGCTGCCATTGACCGGGTACAGCACTGGTTTGGGGATATCGACGGCGAGGCGCCACCCCCACCCCCGGTCATCCCGGCAGTTCCACGGCGGGAGGCACGGGCGGTCATTCAGGACGCCGTGTCCGTACCGCGCGTCTATCTGGCATTTCCGGCGCCGTCTTTCACCGCGACTGGTTACGAGGCGGCGGATGTTCTGTCCTCACTGCTGGCAGAAGGGCGAAGTTCTCGTCTGTACCGTGCCCTGGTTGTCGAGCAGCAAGTCGCGGCGGATGTAACGGCATACGTCTGGCCAACCGAGTGTGTCGGCATGCTGTGGGTTGTGGCTACGGCACGACCCGGTGTAGACGCGGCCTCGCTCGAAGGCGCGATTCGCAAAATACTGACGGATCTGCTCATCGACGGTCCCACGTCCTGCGAGTTGACGGGTGCCAGGAACCGCGTCCGTCGGCAGCTCGTGCAACGGCTGGATTCCGTGGGACATCGGGCGGATTTGATGGCACACGCCGCGGTGTACCGAGACGATCCCGGCTATGTGAACACTGTGTTCGACGCTTACGCTGGCGTCGAGCTGGCGGACCTCGCGGCTCAGGCCGAAAGGCTGTTCGCTGGAGGCTCCGGAACGACACTCCATGTAGTACCGGAGCTCACCCCATGACGGGTCGCCCTGACCGGACGGTCCCACCGCCGGCGGGCGAGCCGCCACGACTCGTTTCTCCGCACTGGCTGTCACGCCGACTGGCGAACGGGTTGCGCATCGAGATTTCGACGCGCTCGCGGACCCCGGATGTGGCCCTCAGACTGGTCGTCGAAGCCGGGGCAGGGACGACACCTCCCGAAGAGAGCGGCCTCGCGACGCTGGCCGGGAAGCTGCCCGTTGAGGGTGCGGGCGGCCGTTCGTCGAGCGAGATGGCCGAATGGTTGGATACGATGGGAGCCGCGTTCGCGTGCTTGACCTCGTATGACGATGCCGTTCTCTCCATGCACACGCTGAGCGACCAGTTTTCAGGCGCACTGGAATTCCTTGCGACCGTAGCCCGAGTCCCCGATTTCGAGCCACACGACGTCAAGCGGGTCCGCGAACTCCGGCTTGACCGGATCCGCCGGCGCCAGGATGAGCCAGCCGAGATCGCCTCGACTCATCTGGCCGAGGCAGTATATGGCGCGCATCCGTATGGCGTTCCATTGACCGGAACGCTGGAGTCCGTGGCCCGTCTTGGAACCCGGGAACTCGCGGCATTCTGGACCGGGCGCGTGCGCCCGGCGGCGGCCACGCTCGTGATTTGTGGTGACATCGATCCGGCGCAGGCGTTCCATGACATCGAACGGCATTTCGGGGATTGGACCGGTCCCGAGACGACCGTCGAGTCGGTTCCGCCGATCGCAGATCGTCCAGTCCGGTCGGGCGAGATCCTGCTCGTCGATCGGCCTGCGAGCAGGCAAACGGAACTCCGAGTTGCCGGAATCGGACTGGCGCGCGGTGCGTCCGATGAAATCCCCTTGCTCATGATGAACGCGATCCTTGGCGGGTTGTTCAACTCACGAATCAACCTGAACCTTCGCGAAGACAAGGGCTGGACGTATGGAGCCCGCACGATGTTCGTCCAGCGCCGGGCGGCAGGACCATTCGTGCTGCGTACGGCGGTCGACACGGATGTCACCACCCGCGCGTACGAGCAGATACGCAGGGAATTCAAGGCAATGCGGGAGTCTCATCCGACGGACGATGAATTGTCCTTTGCCGCCAATGCCCTGACCCTGTCCCTGCCGCTCCAATTCGAAACGGCCGGGCAGATCGCCGGCCGGCGTGTCGAAACTGTGACGTATGGGTTGCCCGATGACTACTGGGAGACGTTTCCCGAAGCAGTGCGGGCCGTGACGGCTGAACAAGTGACGGCGGCGGCGCGCCGGTACCTCGATTCCGCAGGTCTCGTACTGATTGCCGTTGGGGACGTTGCGCGATTCGCGGACGAACTGAGTAGCCTGGGTACGGTGCAGGTGCTTCCTGCCGGCGTTCCCGTGCAGACCACTCCGTAGCCGGAACCGATCCCGCATCAGCCCTGTTGCATCAGCAGCGTCCATCCATAGCGTCTGAGGGCAAAGCCAACCCTGTGCACGTTTCGGGTGTCTAAGTATATTGGGACGCTGTGGGGAGGAGGGGCGGCGGCGATCCGGGCTGCTGCGAGGCCCGGTACTGAGGAGCAGACTCATGGCGAAAATTCGATTGCGGCATATACAGGCTCCCGTTGAGAGAGTTTCACGGTCTGATCTCAAGGAGTTCGATGACGCGGCGTTGGTCGCGGCATACCTGGCGGGAACCCGACTGGCGTTTCAGGAATTGGCCGAACGGTACCATACCCGTCTGCTGAACTTCATCTATCGGACGATCGGCGATCGCGATCGTGCGGAAGATCTCGTACAGGAGACGTTCGTCCGTGTCTACCGGCATCTGCACCGCTTCGATCCGACGAAGAAATTCTCCACGTGGATCTACACCATCGCCAGCAACCTGGCTAAGAACGAGCTACGCAATCGTTCGCGCAATCCAATGGTCCTGTTCCAGGCAATCAAGAAGAATTGGGATGCCGACCATCGGCCGCTGCAGTGGGAGGACTCGACGTATTCGCCGGACGACCTGTTCCGGAAGCGCCAGCTTCGCGAGCAGGTGGAGAAGGCCGTCACAGAGTTGCCTGAACACCATCGGGTGGTATTCGTGCTCCGCGAGATGGATGGCAAGACGTATGAAGAAATATCAGACATTACCGGAGTCACGCTGGGTACGGTCAAGTCGAGGCTGAACAGGGCGCGGAACCGATTTGCGCTGATCATCGGCCCTATGCTCGAGTAGATTGGCAGCAGGATCATGCATCGGACGGAAGTGGCAGCCTCCCGGGCTGTCACTTCTGCGTTCAGGATGCAGAGAGATTTGCGGAACTCGGATCTGGGACGAGCGTATATGAATGGCACGAGAGGATTCGGTGCGGGTCAAGAAGCGCATCGGGCGCCAATCGAAACACAAGACACAAAGCAGGGAACTATGCAGTGCACGTCATTTGTCGACGAATACACCGACTATCGGGACGGGTTTGTCAGCCCGGCCCGCGAGGCGGAGTTTCGGGAGCATGGGCTCCACTGCCCGGACTGCGGGCGGTACGATCGCGTCATGCGCAGCGGACTCGAATTGCTCTCTGAACTTCCCCGACCAGAATCTTCCGACGACTTCATGACCCGGCTCCAGCACCGGCTGTACAATCTGGATCAGGGCGTCGTCGACAAATCCTCCCACCGCCTGCTCGGTAGCGCCGCTTTGGTCGGCGTTGCGACGGTCGGTGTGTTGGCGCTGTTCTGGCTACCGTTTGCGGCCAGCGTGCCGGTCGAATGGGAACTAGCCCCGGTTGCCGTGGAAAAGCCATCTGAACAGCTTGTCTTCGATAGGGGGAACACACCGTCACTTCTCGGCCCTGGTCCCTTCGTAGTGCCCGTGAGTTTACTGGATGAGCGGGCCCCCGAATCGTTCCTGGACGGCGAGCTTGAATGGCTTCCACGCAAGAAATCGGGTCCCACAGCCTTTCTCATGGCGGACCTGCGCTAACCTCCTTCAACTCCGTACGCGTGTCATGAGCCTGGTAGCGGATCAACAGTTGAACCGCATCATCGGGTCCGGCAACCTCGGTGGGGCATTCTTCTTTCATGGCGGAGAGACCCGTCTACGCGACGAAGCGGCACGACGGCTAGCTGACGCGGCGCTCGAACCTGCGACACGTGATTTCAACTTTGATGTGTTCCGTGGCGGCGATGTCACAGCAGAAGCAATCGTTTCGGCTCTTGCCATGCCGCCAATCATGGCGCCACGCCGTGTGGTCCTGTTGTACGATGCCGAGCGGTTGCCCCCGAAAGCGTGTACGGCCGTGGAGTCGGTGCTATCGAAACTGCCTGGCGATGTCACGTTCGTGGTCACTGCAACGATCCCCGATCGATCGAAAAAGGCCTTTTATCGACGCCTCAAGGAAGGTTCGACATCACTGGAGTGGAAATCTCCACGAGAGGCGGAAATTCCAGGTTGGTTGCTCGAACGCGCGCAGGTCCGGTTTGGTGTGACCCTTGAGCCTGATGCCGCACAGATCCTTGCCGGGGCGATTGGTGCAAATCTGGGGCTGCTGGAGGCGGAGCTTGAAAAGCTCGCCGGTGCCGCAGTGGAAGGTCGGATCGGAACAGATCTGGTGAGGGCTCTTGTCCCGAATTTGCGCGAGGTGAACCGCTGGGAGTGGATCGACGACGTGGCGTCCCGCCGCTACGCGAAGGCCCGCGGACAACTGTCGTCACTACTCGCCGTGCCGGACCAGAACGCGGTTGGGCTGCTGATCGCCCTTGTTGAGCACCACCTTCTGCTTGGCATTGCCGTAGAGGGAGGGACGGGCCTCGTGGGCCGCACGCTGGATCGGATCGGCAAGCCCTACCTGAAATTCAAGTCCCGTAGTCTGGGTGGACAGGCGAGTGGCTGGACCGCCCCGGAGATCGACGATACACTGCGGCGCCTGCTCAACGCCGACCGGCGGGCAAAAACCGGCGCATCGGACCAGGCGTGCCTCGAAGAGTTGTTGCTCGGACTCGAATACGAATTTCGTGCGAGAAAACTCACGTGAGTAGCCACCTGGTCATGTTCCTGTCGGCATCTGCGCTGTTTGTCGGACTCGCCGGAGCCGCGAGGGCCCAGACCGGGACCGCCGATCTGGACGCCATCGAAGTGCTGGCAGATCGTGGGGACACTGCGCGGGCCCGCGAGGGGCTGGACGCATGGCTTTCGGCCAATGGCGGCCAGGCATCCAGAGCCGAACTCACACATGCGTGGTTCCTGCGCGGCCGGTTGATGAGCGATGCGGATTCCGCCGAAGTGGAATATCTTCGCGCTGCAATCGACGGAGACGGTCCATTTGCTTCTCGTGCGCGACTGCGCCTGGGACAGCTGCAGCTGGCGCAGGGCGACCTTCGACGCGCTGCGGCATACCTGGAACAGCTACGCGCCGACGATCCCGAAGGTGCCCTGGTCCCGGTTTCCTGGGTATGGACCGCCCGGGTGGCCGAGTCGAGGGGAGATGCGGAAATCGCCTGCGAGGCCTGGGCACGCGCCCGGTCGTCGCTGAAACCGGCCGATCCCGCTCGAGTCGAGGCCGAGAGGAGTCGGTCACGCTGCGAGGAACCGGCACGGCAACCTGGCGAGGTGGTGACGTATACCGTCCAACTGGGCGCGTTCGGTACGGAGCAGGCCGCCGTCCGTCTCAGGGACGGTGCGGCCGACATCGGCGTCGCCGTCAGGGTCGAGCCCCCTTCAGGCGGTGTTCGGGTGTATCGCGTCCGAGCTGGCCGGTTCGGTTCGCGCGACTCAGCGGACATGCTGGCACGTCGCTTTCAGGTCGAGGGATTTGATGCCATCGTAGTACCGGAGGAGCCATGAGCCGGGCTGCGACACACACTCCATTGATCCAGCAGTACCTGGACGTCAAGTCGCAGAATCCCGATGCGATTCTTTTCTTCCGGGTCGGCGACTTCTACGAGATGTTCTTTGACGATGCGAAAGAAGGCAGCCGCCTGCTTGGGATTACGCTGACATCCCGGAACAACGGTGGTTCTGACGTTCCCCTGGCAGGCATACCGGTGAAGGCCCTGGCCGATTACCTGCCCAAGCTGGTGCGTGAGGGTCGGCGTGTGGCGATCTGCGAGCAGGTCGAAGACCCCGCACAGGCCGAGGGCCTCGTGCGCCGCGAGGTTACCGAGATCGTGACGCCGGGAGCAACCCTCGAGGACAGTCTTCTCTCCGCCGGCCGCAACAATTTTCTCGCCGCGATCGGTGAACCCGACTCCGCTGACACCATCGGTCTGGCCACGGTCGACCTTTCCACCGGAGAGGCGGAGTTGTGGGAATGCTCGACCGCTTCGCTGGAGGACGAGTTGAGTCGGATCGGACCCTCGGAGATTCTCGTGGCGGCAGGTCAGCCACATCCCGAGGGAGATTGGCTCGTCACCACCCGAGAGGCGTGGCGGTTTTCACCGGAGGTGGGTGTCGAGACACTCCGCCGTGTGTACGGGGTCGCGGGGGTCGAGGGCTTTGGCCTCGTGCCCGGGGCCGATGATCACCTCATCGCCGCCGCAGGCGCGGTGCTCTCGTACCTGGAGGAAATTCGGCCCTCCGGAATTTCGCACTTGCGGGCACCCGTCGTTCACCGTCGTGGTGGGTATGTTTACCTGGACGAAATGACGCGGCGCAACTTGGAACTGGTAGATCCGATCCGCGCGGAAGACGGGGGAACCCTGCTCTCGGTGCTTGACCGAACACTTACGGCGATGGGTCGCAGAGCGATGCGCCGCCGACTGCTCAGTCCCTTGCTCGATCCCGTGGAGATCGGCGACAGGCTCGATGCGGTAGAGGAACTCTTCGATCGGGCCGATTCTCGCGCTTCGATGCGCAAGTCGCTGGCACAGATCCGGGACCTCGAGCGGCTCACGGCGAAAATCGCCTCCACCCGGATCGCACCGCGGGAACTTCTCGCGCTCGCCGAATCCCTCGGGGCGCTTCCCGAGCTTGCAGCCGCACTCGACGCACCACGATCTGAGCGTCTGGCCGGGCTGATAGACGGGCTTGCCGACCTGCAGGACATCCGTGAGCGGATAGAGAGCACGATCGATCCGGACTCGCCGCCGTCGCTGGGTGCCGGTGGCGTTATTCGAACCGGGTGTTCAGCGGATCTGGACGTGCTGCGGGCCGTGCGCGAAGAGGCTGTCGCAAAGATCGCCGCGCTTCAGGCAAGCGAACGGGAGTCGACAGGAATCGATAACCTGAAGATCGGGTTCAATAGGGTGTTCGGGTACTATATCGAGGTGACGAGATCGCACCTGGATCGGGTTCCAGAGCACTATCAACGCAAACAGACTCTGACCGGCGCGGAACGGTTTGTCACTCCGGAACTGAAGGAGTGGGAGCAGTCTGTGGTCGAGGCTGATGTAGGTATCGTTGACCACGAGGCGGAGCTGTATCGGGACCTCAGAACCTATCTGGCGAAACAGGTACGCCGAATCCAGGCCGCGGCGCAGCACGTGGCGGACCTGGATGTGTTTGCCGGACTGGCCGAGGCGGCAGTTCGTGGCAACTACGTACGTCCGGTAATCGACCTGGAGTACGGTCTCGACATCCGGGCAGGGCGTCACCCGGTAGTCGAGCAGATGATCAGCCGTGAGTCATTCATTCCGAACGACGTAATCCTGGACGAAGAGGCGTTCGTGATGGTGCTGACCGGCCCGAACATGTCCGGAAAATCCACCGTGTTGCGCCAGACAGGCCTGATCGTGCTGATGGCGCAGACCGGCTCGTTCGTTCCCGCCGACGCGGCTCGAATCGGTCTCTGTGACCGGGTGTTCACGCGTGTTGGAGCGTCGGATAGCCTGTCGAGCGGTCAGAGTACGTTCATGGTGGAAATGACGGAGACCGCGACGATTCTGAACGGAGCGACCGACCGCAGCCTGATTTTGCTCGACGAAATCGGCCGCGGCACGTCGACGTACGACGGCGTCGCGATCGCCTGGGCGATAACGGAGTATATCCACGCGAACATTGGCGCGCGGACGATATTCGCAACGCATTATCACGAGTTGGTGGAGTTGGCGGACTCCCTGCCGGGTGTCGCAGCGTGGAATGTCGCCGTGCGCGAGACGGGCGATGATATCGTATTCCTCCGCCGGTTGGAGCCAGGCGGGTGCGACAGGTCCTATGGGGTCCAGGTAGCGCGGCTCGCGGGAGTTCCGGCTGCGGTGGTCGAGCGCGCGTTTGCCGTGCTTCATGAACTTGAACAAGGGGCTGACGGTGGAACCCGCCTTTCGCACCTGGATGACGCCGATCGAGATCAGCTGTCGTTGTTCGAACGCCGGGAATCCGAGATCCGTGAGCGGCTTCGCAGCTACGATTTGAACGGAATGACACCCCTGGAGGCACTCGCCGCATTGGACGACCTGAAGAAACTGGAAGAGGACGCAGGATGATCCGAGCCGTTCGCACCGGGCTTGTCGTTGCTCTGGCGGCGGTTTCGGCTGGATGCGTGGATACGCCGCGTACGGCAGGCGGATTGCAGTTGGGTATGAACGACGCTCCGCTTCGGGCCCCGATGCGAATCGACAGTGGCCCGCCATTCCAGTTTCCTGCTGGCGCCTGGCAGGAGGGCCTGCAAGGCACGACCATCCTCAGGCTACTGATTTCTGAGCAGGGAACCGTCGATTCGGCACTGGTGCTGGAATCAAGCGGTCATCCGTCACTTGATTCAGCGGCTCTAGCACAGGCCTTGGTCCTGCGATTCAAACCGGCGGCGCAAGGTGGGGATCCCGTGCGGGTCTGGGGTAGACTTCCCGTAGTTTTCCCGCGACGGGATGAAACGGAGTCAGATGCAGACACCCCATAGACAACCTTACGACAATGTTCTGGAGACGATCGGCTGGACGCCGATGATCCGCCTCGGTCGGCTGGCCGATGGAATCAGGACGCCGGTCTACTTGAAGGTTGAATCGTTCAATCCCGGCGGCTCGGTGAAGGATCGGATCGGGGTCGCGATCGTGGATGCGGCGGAGCGTAACGGAACACTGCGCCCGGGCGGGACGATCGTGGAAGGCACGGCCGGGAATACTGGAGTGGGTCTGGCGATTGTCGCTGCGGTGCGAGGATACCAGTGTGTGTTCGTCATGCCTGACAAGATGAGCGACGAAAAAGTCCAGTTGCTTCGCGCATTCGGGGCCGAAGTGCTCGTCGTACCGACCGTAGGACCCGATCATCCGGAGTTTTACGGAACCGTGGCGCGAAGAATCGCCGATGAGCGCGAGGGGGCAGTGTTTGCGGATCAGTTCTACAACCCCGCAAACCCCGAAGTGCATTACCGAACGACCGGACCTGAGATCTGGGAGCAGAGCGGCGGTCGGATCACGCACTTCGTCGCGTCGCCAGGCACCGGGGGTACGATCACCGGGGTCTCGCGCTACCTCAAGGAGCAGAATCCGGACATCCGGGTGATCGGAGGAGACCCACTTGGATCGACGTATGCGGCCTTCAAGCGGACGGGAGATCTGATCAAGGGAGAGCGCTACAAGGTCGAAGGCGTCGGAAACGAAAAGATCCCCGGCACGCTGGACATGGACAGTGTGGACGAATTCCGTACCGTGGATGACGCCACGTCGTTTGCCATGGCGCGCCGGATCACTCGTTTCGAGGGTCTGTTTGCCGGCGGCTCCACGGGGTTGATCGTCAGTGTCGCCTTGGAGGTGGCGCGCGAAGTCGACGATCCCGATGCCTGCATAGTCGCGCTGTTCTGCGATACCGGCGAGCGTTACCTGTCCAAGGTGTACAACGATGCCTGGCTGGCCGAACACGGCCTTGCCGAAGACGGCCAGACCGAATGAGCGTACCACTGCGCATTGCCGTGCTGCTGGGCGGCACTAGTGAAGAGCGGCGCGTGTCGCTGGCGACGGGCCGTGCGGTGGTCGAGGCGTTGCGCAGCCGTGGCCACGACGTGACTTCCGTCGATCCGGCGCTTGGCGCGATCCCTCTCGAGGATGAGACCCGGTACCTCGGAGGCGACGTCGGAGCCGAACCCCCGACCCTCGAGGAACTCGAGTACATGGGCCCCGTGGCGCCTGGCACGACGCTGACGGAGCTTCCCACCCTGCGGCATGCCGATATCGTATTTCTTGCCTTGCATGGTGGAGAAGGGGAGAACGGGCGGATTCAGGCTGTTCTGGATCTCGCCGGCATTCCGTATACTGGTTCGGGCGTCATCGGCAGTGCCATCGCGTTCGACAAGCGAGTGTCCAAGGAGCTGTTTGCCCATGCGGGAGTGCCGACCCCTGTCTGGACGCCACGTGACGCCCCGGTGGACGAGGTCGTTCGGGCGCTCGGTCTGCCGCTCGTCGTCAAGCCGGCAAACGGTGGATCTACCGTCGGATTGACGGTCGTTCGCGATGCACAGACACTGCCCTCAGCGATCGAACTCGCTGCGACCTACGATCCCGACGTCCTGTGCGAGGCGTTCGTCGACGGACGAGAATTGACGGTGACCGTGCTGGACGGGGTAGCGCTTCCCGTGATCGAGATCATTCCAACCAACGAAATCTACGATTACGAATCCAAGTACACGCCGGGAAAATCGACGTACGTGGTTCCCGCCGAATTGGCGTCCGGCGAGACTGACGAGCTCTGCAGGCTGGCCGTGGCCGCTTTCCATACGCTTCGTCAGCAGTCATATAGCCGGATCGACTTCCGCCGGAGCACGGACGGTTCGTTCTGGTGCCTCGAGGGGAACAGCCTGCCTGGAATGACGGCCACAAGCCTGGTGCCCAAGGCTGCTGCGGCGGCCGGGATCGAATTTCCGGAATTGTGTGAACGTCTCGTGCTTGCTGCGCTACGGCCGCCAACCGGCTCGGCGCATTCCGTCCAACAGTCGGAGGCCTGAGGATGGGCTTCGCGGATCGCAGGTACGGCGATGTTGGCGGGAGTAGCGGCAGGCGCTTCGGGGGCGGTCCGTTTGCCGCCGTCCTCACGCCGTGGGTCAAGCGCCTGCTGATCGCCAACTTCGGCATCTACCTGCTCATAGCGCTGGGTCTGCTTCCGTCGGTCGCCACCATGGCAGACATGTTCGGCTTTTCGGCCGCGAACATCCTCACGCACCCCTGGTCACCTCTGACCTATATGTTCGTGCACGGCGGCTTCATGCACGTCCTGTTCAACATGCTGGCCGTGTTCTTCTTTGGCCCGCCGCTCGAGCGGGCGATGGGCGGGCCGGCCTTCCTGCGGTACTACCTGATCTGCGGCGTCGGAGCGGCCATGACGTCCATCCTGCTGATTCAGCTCATCGGTACGCCGACCGTCATCGGTGCATCGGGCGCTGTGTTCGGTGTGATGCTGGCGTTCGCCTGGCGCTGGCCCGATGCGCCGATCTACGTGTGGGCAATTCTGCCTATCAAGGCCAAGTACATGGTCGGCATTCTCGGCCTCGGAGCTCTGTGGTCCACTATGCAGGCGAGCCGAGTCGGGGGCGTTGCTCACTGGGCCCACCTCGGTGGCCTGGTGAC
>SMVA01132931.1_pt1 | contig 12491 bp, 11 predicted proteins | sample 2456451 | NCBI WGS metagenome assembly SMVA01 (sample SAMN11095933, study PRJNA526329) | marine sediment metagenome | biome: Marine sediment; feature: Surficial sediment; material: Deep marine sediment; isolation source: Hadal surficial sediment | place: Pacific Ocean | collected 2014-05 | depth...
ACAGATCGCAAAGGGATCATCCAGGACGTGCAACACAGCAACCATCGACAATAAATTGACCTGACCGTCCGCAAAAGGCAATGGATCTTTTGAAATATCATGCAGTTTATATTCAGGTTTCTGACCGTCGTAACTTACACCTTCCGCATAGTCGATCATCGCCTGGGTAACATCACTGCCAAACAAATTGGCTTCAGGGTAACGCCGGCGAAGATCCCTCAAAAATAATCCAGGCCCACAACCAACATCAATAATCTGACTTTCGTTTTTTAAGTGCGGATCCACAAATTCATTAAAAAAAGACCAAAATGTTTCACCAAAGCGATCGTCGTGACTAGAAATCATTCGATTCACAAGTTCCTCATCACTAACATTAGCGATGTCTTGATGTGTCGCCATAGCTTTACTCCTGGTAGCTTTACTCCTGGTAACAGTCTCTGGTTAGCTGGCCCGTTTGACAAAATTCCTGAGATCTGCAGACAATCGGGCTAGAGATTACGCTGAAGGCTCCTTATGCCGCTGAAGGCTCCTTATGCCGCTGAAGGCTCCTTATGCCGCTGAAGGCTCCTAACTAACAATTCCCAATTCTCTCAACTTCATAATTTGTGTCGCATCCAGACCTAGTTCCTCGGTTAGAATTTGAATTGTATCCTGACCTAACTGCGGGGGCGGTTTTTCATGGTTAAGGGTGGATCTTGAGTATTTTATTGGATTAGCGACAAGTGGCATTCCACCGATATCGATCGCTATTTCCCTGGACTGCACCTGCGGGTCGGCGAACATCTGCTGGATATCGTTTATGGGCCCACAGGGTACACCACCCTTTTCGAGGCGGGTGAGCCATTGCGCAGAATTCTGCAGCAAAAACTCCTGCTGCAATTCATCCACCAGTCTTCGCCTGTGTTCAACTCTGCGGGCATTGCTGTCGAAATCAGGATCCTCCGCAAGATCCTTTCTGCCAACAACTTCACATAACCGCACATACTGGGCATCATTGCCAGTGGCAACAATAATGTGACCATCTGCGGTGGTAAATGTCTGGTAAGGAACGATATTAGGGTGTGCATTACCCAGCCTGACCGGCGCTATCCCGGATACCAGGAAATTTGAAGCCTGGTTAGCGAGGCTAGCTGACATTACATCCAGCAATGCCATATCAATATGCTGACCAAGCCCGGAGTGATGCCTTTCATTCACGGCTGCGAGGATGGCAATCGTGCTATACAAACCCGTCAGGATATCTGCCAGCGCCACGCCTACTTTTTGCGGACCATCTTCAGATTTATCATCCGGCTCACCGGTAATGCTCATCAGACCACTCATCGCCTGGATCATGAAGTCATATCCAGGTCGATCCCTGTAGGGTCCGGTCTGGCCGAAACCGGTAATAGAGCAATAGATCAATCGAGGATTCAGTGCCACCAGGGATTGATAATCAAGGCCTCTTTTTTCCATATCTCCCACTTTGAAATTCTCGACAAAAACATCGGCTTCTTTTACCAGTGCTTTTACCAGATCCCGACCCTGCCGGGATGCGATATCAACAGCCATGGATTTCTTGCCGCGATTGGCGGACATAAAGTAGGCAGAAAGCTTATGCCCATCTTGCGCGGTAAAAAAAGGTGGCCCCCAGCTTCGCGTATCATCGCCACTGATCGGTCTTTCGATTTTAATAACGTCCGCGCCCAGATCAGCCAGTGTTTGAGTCACCCAGGGCCCAGCCAGAACGCGACTTAGATCGATGACTTTCAACCCATTTATTGGGGGATCAGTAGTCACTATTGATAGCCCCCACCATCGGCGGTATCAGCTGCCGTCAGCATTTCATCCAGAGTACCTTGCTCCATCAACTGCATCACAATCGTACCGGTAAATGTTTTGCTCATGCTGGCGATACGAACGCCATCACTAACGTTAAGACGTTGATTGGTCTTTAAATTAAAGAGTCCTGAAGATAATCTTTCATGGATGCCCCGGGCCGGTGCATCCAATTCGAGAATAACACCTGGATCGCCTGCACCAACCGAATCATCCAACATTTGTTGCAGCTTTTTATGCATACTTTTTCATGGAAAAGAGAATAACATTGCTGAGCTTGCCAGAATTAGCGTAGATTTTTCACCCAGAAAACTGTGCCACCCGCTACTGCTACTGGCAGGATGATGAGATTGACAACCGGAATGGCCAATAACAGGTAGGCTGGCAACCCAAACATGATTGACTGCATTCGTGTTTCTGCCAGGCGTCTCCTGAGTTCCGTAAAACTTATTTCATTGTTGTCCGCTGCATAGTCCGTGTATTGAACTGCCATCATCCAGGTACCGAACAGGATCCATAGAATCGGTGCGGCCGCGTTAACGACAGGAATGATACTGAGCAGCAGTAATCCGAGTAACCTGGGCAGCAGATATAAGAGTTTACTAATCTCTCTCCAGATTGCCCTGGGCATGATCATCCACAGAGAAATGTTGGATTCACTGATTTGGCCAACAAGATATTCCTCAACCCTGATGGACAATAAAGCATTGAATGGTGCGGCGACGATATTGGCAACAATTGTAAACAGGTAAAACAATGCAAAAATGGTTGCGATGACGGCCAGTAACCAGACTAGCCCCGATAGAAAAGACAACCAGTCCGGCAACCAGGCGGTCATACGGGCAACCCATCCATCAAACTGTGAGACTGTGGCGCTAATCATCAATGTCAGAACGATCATGTTGATGATCGCAGGGATGATGACGTACTGCCGGAGGCCCGGCTTTCGCACCAGTGTGAACCCTTCAAAAAAACAGTCAATGCCTTTCATCGATCAAGCTCTCTGCAGGAAATAATCCTTGATAGGTAGAATACGGATTCGCCGACCGGTAACCCCGTATAACGCATTGCAGACCGCAGGGGCAACCGGCGGCGTTGCCGGTTCACCGAGACCCCCCCATTTGTCGCCGCCGGATAATGCAAAGTGTGTTTCTATCTCCGGCATTTCAGCCATCGATAATATCCGATAGGTATCAAAGTTATTTTCAAGCACAACGCCGTTTTCAACCGTCAGTTTTCCATATAATGCAGCCGTGAGCCCGTAGACAATTGCACTCTCAACTTGCATCTCGGCGGTCATCGGGTTAACGAGGTTACCGCAATCTACCACACTGACGATTCGATCAATCGATAGTACGCCTGTTGCGGAGACGCTAACCTGTGCCACCTGCCCGCAGATGGTGCCGAAACTCTCGTGAATAGCGAGCCCCATGGCAGTGCCATTGGGTAGACGGGCATCGCGCCAACCAGACTCCTGCTCCAGAACGTCGAGCACGTCAAGCAGGTCGGTTCTTCCCCTGAGGTGTTTTCGCCTGAATTTAAAAGCATCCATATCCGACGCTGTTGCCATCTCATCCACAAAACATTCCATCGCGTAGGCATTCTGGGAGTGACCAGCCGACCGCCACCACCAGCTTGTGAGATGGGTGTTTCTTGCAGAATGGCTGATCTTCTTATGATCCACCTGATATGGCATATCGACCAGTCCTTCTACCGAGGATTTGTCAACTCTTTTAGAATTCCTACCCGGCTGACGATCAGCAGCAAGCGAATGAGTCACTGAATGGTTGGAATAGGCGATCAGATTTTTTTGAATATCGAACCCGGCCTTGAACCGCATCGCCGCCATGGGCCTGTAGGATCCACCACGCATATCTTCTTCCCGGGACCAGATCATCTGCACCGGCTGGCCTGCTTCCTGGGCGATCTGAACTGCTTCTTCAATATAATCCGTATTACTGCGCCGGCCAAAACCACCACCCAGGAAACAATTGTGGACATACACATTCTCCGGCGATCTTCCCGTTAACCTGGCCGTAACTGCAAGCGCAGATTCCGGGTCCTGAACTCCCGCCCAGACATCAACCCTGTCTGGCTGGATGCTAACAGTACAATTCAGGGGTTCCATGCATGCGTGCGCAAGGTAAGGCACAACATAGTCGGATTCAAAAGATTTTTCCGCCTCATCCATCGCCTTTGCAACATCACCGGATTCAACCAGTATATTTCCATCCTTTTGCAGATCAGCGATATATTCACGCCTGAAGGTCTCCGAATAGGATTTCGATCCCGGACCGAGATTCCATTGAACCGGCATGGCTTCTACGGCAGTCTTTGCCTGCCAGTAGTGCTCAGCCACAATCGCCACGGAATTCTTCAAGCGCACGACTTTTATCACGCCAGGTCGATTTCGTACTGCGTTATAACGAAGGCTACGCACCTCGCCTCCAAGAACCGGGCAATGAATTACCGCCGCGTAAACCATGCCCGGTAAGCGCACATCAATGCCGAATATGGCTGACCCATCAGTTTTGGAAGGCACATCAAGACGGGGAGTCGGTAAACCAATCAGGTTAAATTCTTCCGGGGTTTTAATTCTTACATTGGCGACACTTACCTTCGCCGCATCTGCTGCGATGGCGCCATAATTAGTCGATCGACCGCTTCCTCTGTGAACTATTTTCCCATAATCCGCATAACATTCGTCCTGACCTACCAGCCATTTTTCAGCTGCTGCCTTGATCAATCTTTGCCTGGCTTCAGCCCCGGCCCGCTGCAGGTACTCCCGGGAACCACGCACCGCATAGCTACCGCCCGTACTCATGCGTTTATAGATCTTGTCTTCTCGAACACTTCGATTAACATCCGCATATTCAACCTGTACATTTCGCCAGTCTGCCTCAAGTTCCTCGGCAATAATCATGGGAAGAGAAGAAAAAACACCCTGGCCCATTTCAGCCTGGGCTACCTTGATGGTGATGGTGTCATCGACGTCAATACTCAACCAGGCATTTATCTCGGCACCGGTATCTGCATAGGGTTCATAGGGACGCATCTTCGAATTTGAGGGAATATGAAACCCCAACAACAAGCCACCAGTAACAGTTGTGGCGGTTTTTACAAAAGCGCGCCTCGATAGTTTTTCCCCCGCAATTTCTTTCTCTGCAAAATAGCTGCCTGGTAACTTCTCCATTACTTGCTGCCTCGCTCATCGGCAACACGGTGAATGGCTTTTCGAATTCTTCCGTAGGTGCCACAACGACAGATATTGGTCATTATCTGGTTAATATCCTCGTCAGTGGGATGTGCTTTATCATCCAGAAGCGCCACAGCGGACAATATCTGGCCGGACTGGCAATAACCGCACTGCGGGACGTCTTCTTCAATCCAGGCTTTCTGCACCGGATGATTACGATCTTCCGACAATCCTTCAATGGTAACGATTTCAAACTTTGTCGCTGCGGAGACAAGCATCGTACAAGATCGGGCAGCATGACCATCTAACAATACTGTACAGGCTCCACATTGTGAGATCCCGCAACCAAATTTGGTTCCTGTAAGATTCAGGTTGTCCCTTATCACCCACAATAAAGGTGTATTCGGGTCCACATCAACTTCAGTGACTTTTCCATTGATATTCAGACTAATCATCAAAACTCCATTTTCCACTGAGTACAGGGTGGCAAAGACGATCTGCTACTCGCCACCCTCTCCATTTATCCATGCATATTAGATCAATTCTGAATTCAGGCCGCGGGTCTCGAGTCCGCGATGATGGAAACTCGCTCTCCGTATCGGCTGTGGGGATAATAATCCCAGACAGCGTGATGTTGTGTACACCGGTTATCCCAGAGCGTTAAGGTGTTGGGTTCCCATTGTACTCTCGCGATGAGCTTCGGAGTGGACGCAATGTGTCGATATAACATATCCAGAATGGCGCGACTTTCGATTGGTTTTAATCCTTTGATATGCGATGTAAAACCAGAATTGACATAGAGTACTTTTCGCCCTGTTTCCGGGTGTGTGGCTATAACCGGATGTTCATTACGAGGATATCCACCTTCTGGCGGTACCGACTTGTAGTTGCCGACATAGGGGATAGCTCCATCGTGAACCGCAACCAGGCCATCCAACATTATTTTCATTTTGTCAGACAACAGCTCGTAGGCAAGATACATATCTGCGAATAATGTGTCGCCGCCGCCACATTCGGGTGTTTCTGTGACATACAGAGCGGAGCCCATGGGGGGATATTCATCACAAGTCACATCGGTATGCCAGCCATCACCAGCCGTGTAAGGAGAATCAGCAGTTGTTTTTACTATCAGGATTTCGGGATGCTCGGCTTTATTCTTGTACATCGGGTGGACATGTAATGTGCCAAACCGCCGCCCAAATGCCTTGTGCTGTTCCCTGTCAAGGTGCTGATCCCGAAATACCAACACACTCCAATCCAGAAAGGCCTGGTGAACAGCGGAGAACTCCTCATTGTCAAGGGGCCGGGAAAGGTCAACGCCCAATACTTCTGCGCCGAGATGGGGTGTGATGGGTACTATTTCCATGTTGCTCATTTCTACTCTCCAGGGCTCGATCCACTATAAAAAGTAACTCCACGGATCATACAGCAGATCCAGGACGATGGGGCACCCAGCCTGCTTATCTTACTCGCCCATGGATTCACTTTTGATCAATCAACGCAATGGGAGTTGTCTACCGTCAAGATGTTCTGGACTCACCAAACCCAGCAGTCTTGCCAATGTCGTCGCAATATCGACACTATAAGCCTCAACATCCGTCTTACCCGGAGTAATTCCGTTGCCGAAGAATACCAGCGGTATATTCCTGTCGTAACTGTAGGGCGATCCATGCGACGTACCCGCGTCCCGGACGAGACAGGTTGCCTGTGGCTGAATAAAAAGGTCACCACTTCTACCATCGACGAATGAATTCCGATAGAGACGTGCAATTTCGCCATCATCACTTTCAATTTCCTCCGGTGTCCAGGTTCGAGCTATGACATCCTCGGCTTCCAGCATTGCCCTCAGACCGGTGATAATCTCCCCGGTATCAAGACCAAGCTCTTCTGCAAATAATCGATTTACGGTGATCTGGGAATCTGCAAGTTTCACCAGATTGTCCGGATTATCCAGCGGGAATGTGAAGCGGCTATATACATACCAATAGAACCGAAACATAAATCCATAGACCCCCTCCCGACCAGATTCGGCAGGACATGACAATCTGCCATTCTCTTTAGCCCATTCCGGAAGCTCGGCCACACCATGATCGGCCGAGAGTACGACAACATAACTGGCACGACCAATCGTAACGTCCAGGAAAGCCAGAAATTTCCCCAGATATTCATCAACATTACGCAGTGTATCTTCAGATTCAGCACTGAAGGGCCCGTACAAGTGCCCCACTGTATCAGTTGCGGAAAGCGCGATAGCGAGCAGGTCTGTACTGCCCCGCTGACCCAGCTTCTCCCGCTTTACGATACTGGTCGCAAGTTCGAGCGTAAAGCTATCTACATAGGGTGACTGGTAAACCTGGCTAGCCACTTCTTCCCGATTACCTGCCATCAAGGGGTGGCCGCTGGTGTTACCCAGTTTTTCGTCTTCACCCTGATAGTCATCAACTCGATTCCTGCCGCTGCGGTGTGTCCAGGATGCAGGCAACCTGGAGAGGAATCCATCGACCAACGGATCACTGCCATTAAAATCAGCAATGTAATCCGGCAACTTGTCAACGTAATAGTGACTGGTGGTAAAAACGCCGAGTGTCGCATCAAACCAATAGACACCATCGGCGCTATGCCCTGCCAGGGTTATCGCTGCACGATCTTTGCCACCCACCGCATACACCCGGCTCTGATGATCATTGTTTTTAAGCCAATCACCCAGCGTGGTCACCAGGAGGTTCCTGGGAGAGCGATTGATATCCCTGCCGAATACCTGGTTTGACGGGTCTGCATCATCAACACAATACCGGCTCTGCCAATTCTGTCTGTCAATGTAACTATTACCGGCAATGCCCGCTTTTCCTGGATTTGTCCCAGTCAGCATCACAGCATGGCCAGGGCAGGTGGTACTGATAGCGTGATTCAATTTCGCCTCACTAAAAACCCTTCCCTCCTTTACCAATCGACCCAGGCCCCCTTTAAACGAGGAATTCAGGCGGTCGCGCCGTAACTGGTCAATCGCGATCATAACCACCAGTGTGGGCTTTTTATAAAATTCGCCAAGGGAGGTTTCATCAGACCCTTCATAGGTCTCTGCAAAAACCGATAAACTCGTAACTAGGACAATCACTAGGGCAATGGTACAACACAAGAAATTCAGGACGACATTCACGATCAAATTCACCAGCACCAATACAGGCAGCTCAAGTTACCACACATGGGGGTTGATTCTGACCTGGGACAAATATTTCGTGGAGGCGAGTGTTGTCCGGCAACAGATTTAGAAAAGCAATGCTTGAAATGAACCCAAAGCTCTGGCAGGTTAGACAGGACCATGACTGGATGGAAACTAAATTTGACCGAAACACCACTGTCAATCGATACCCGATCAGAATCAGAACTCGAAGCGATCGTGCATCAATTGGACCCGGATCTGGAGTATATCCGCGATTTACACCCGGATGCTTCCACATGCCGCACCCTGCTCGTTAACTACCAGGGCGCTGACTGCGCTTTAAAAGTCCGTAGGCTTTCACGCAACATGTGGGATGACACCTATTTTTACTACGAGATCAGTGCCCTGAAGCGTGCAGCAGAACGCAGGATTAAGGGGGTGACCCGGCTACTCCGTGAATACAAGGATGATCGTTTTCATGCAATTGTAAAAAGCTTTATTCCCGGCACTCCCTGCAACGTGGTGGATGTGGACGAGCTGCTCACGAGTGCTGAATTTGTACAGAAACTCGATGCCCTCTATCTGAAACTTCACCTGGCAGGTATTGCAAAGATTCATTTTCTTCCGAGGAAAGTTGTCATTTCAGATGATGGCGATCTGACCCTGGTTGATTTAAGTACTTGTATTGTTAATACGGAATCAGGCATCCAGCTATTTGTCCAGGCGATGCGAGAGGATTCCCGTTTCATCACGAAGCTGGAACGACACGCCACCCACTAGGACACCAGGAGGCTGACCAAGAATAGAAACCGCCGCTGGTGTTTATGCCCTTCCGTTGGTCAAAGAACTTATATAGGCGTCAAGATTATTCCTGTTGGACTCTGTTAGATTTTTCCAGCGAAAACGCATGTCGATAGTTCCCATCACGCTGGATCTGCTCCAGTACCTCAGCCGCTGTATCCACAACCTGCAAGGCCACATCCTCACCGCCGCTGCTTACCAGAATCTCGTTAGCAATGTCTGCGTTTTCCACAGGCATACACCCTGTAGAACCCGCACAATTCCTTATTAACATACTGCTTATAAAGCCTCATGTTTTCTACCAGCCTGCTGCCAATTAACCCGGTTCTTTACTCAGTTCGTCAATCAACTCCATTCTTTTGATGGTTCTAATTATAATCGGTTGCAGAGGAAGATCATTAAAACCATCGCTCGATTCCGTATCCACCAACTCAATCTCTTCGACAATTTCCATACCTGAGATAACTTCGCCGAATACAGCATAACCAAAAGTCTTGCAGGTCTGTGGTTTATACAGGCCCCTTTCAAGTGCGGCCGAACGGCGTTGTTCATCTGCCCGACTGCAACTTTCTTCACTATGATCGAGGTTAGTGTTATCAGCTGTATTGATAAAAAACTGCCTTCTCGCGCTGTCAATTTCACTCAATCTTGCCATAGCTAATGTACCCCTGATATTTTTCAGGCCATTGTCCGCCTCATTGAAAATGGCATCTCCTTCATCCGCATCACTCAAATCCATGAAATATCCACCCGCCTGGATCATAAATCCGGCAATAACGCGATGAAAGATTATCTTGTCATATTCGCCTTTATCCACATAGGACAGAAAGTTCTTAACTGTAACCGGAGCCTCGTCAGCATATAATATGACCATGACATCACCCTTGCTGGTCTTAATGATTACCCTGGGGTTATCCGCAAAGGAAAATGCTATATAGAAAATTGTTAACAATAAGGTGAGGGTGCGCATTACACCGTCACACTGACAAACGATCTAGTCTTTGTAGGCATTGGCAGGAACAAATCCTCCGATTTCCTGATGGACCTTTCTCGCGAATTCAATGGTGTGAAGGTCACCCATTTCCCTGCCGACGATTTGCACGCCAATTGGCAGGCCCTGGTTGTCAAGGCCGGTTGGCACTACTGTAGACGGTAGATAGGAGACTCCGGTTAACCCTGCCCAGTAGACCTGCTCAAAATATGGGCGCGATTCATTATTGACCGTTAGCACCCGCTGGCTTTGTTGCGGGTTCTGGTCATGGGGGAAGGCAGAAGTCACGCACATGGGCGTTAGCAGCAAATCAAATTCTTTGAAGAAATTGTGCCATGCCCAGCGCAGGTGTGTCCGATTTTCATTGTGTTTATGCCATTCCCTGTAAAATAGGGTGGATGCGATAGTCACTTGCGCCAGAGCACTATCGTCACCTTCCTTAAGCGATTGGCGCCGCTCCCAATTTTGTTGAAACATTTCATCCGGTTGTCTCGCCGACATAGCGGAATGTAGAAGATTGGTATACTGATCATGGGAGTAAGCCGCGTCAAAATCCGGTCTGGCACCAAAGTCAACCTCACCGCCGGCATCCTCTACCAATTGCGCAACTTTGAGAACGCGATCTTTTATTAATGGATCAACCGGTGCCAGAGAATCGTCAGCCCAGACCGCGATCTTGTAATCACTGAATGATTTCTGCTGTGGCTGTGGCAGTTCCAGGTTCCAGCCCGGTTGATGAATTTCATCAGCACCGCCGACGATGTCCATCACCATCCTCAGGTCTTCCGCACTTCTTGCCAATGGCCCGATTACCGATATATCCGAGGGTGTTAATATCCCTGGCATCGCATGACCGCGCATGGGTAATACTCCCCATGTGGGTTTGTGCCCAAAGACACCGCAGTAGTGCGCCGGATTCCGAATGGAACCACCAATGTCACTGCCCATCTCCAAACCCGTCAAGCCTGCTGCGAGTGCTGCAGCAGATCCTCCGGATGACCCGCCGGGTGTCCGCTCCAGGTCATGGGGGTTACCGGTCGTGCCGTAAACCTCGTTGTAGCTCTGGAAGTCAGCCAGGTGGATTGGCACATTGGTCTTGCCGAAAATTACGGCACCAGCATTCTGTAATCGCTCGCAGGCAACGGCATCATGATCTGCGATATTATTCTTCAGCTGCGGATCACCCCAGGTGGTGGGTAACCCGGTAATATTGTATGACTCTTTGACGGTCATCGGCAGGCCATGCAGGCGGCCCCAGCTATCACCCCTGGCCAGCGCTTTGTCCGCTTGCCCGGCCCTTAGACGCGCCTTGTCTAATTGGGTGCAAACGATAGCATTGATGTCGGGGTTGTATTTCTCTATTCTAGAGACATAGTGCTCTAACAATTCTACACTGCTGATCTCCTTGTCTCGAATTTTCTTCGCCAGTGTTGTTGCATCTGCAAACGCCAGTTCGTCCATTTTTCACCCCAATCAATGTTAATAAGCTCTAGCTTATGCCAGATATATATTTGCGACAACAGGTTGTGGAAATGAACTCCTTTCCCGGTTTGATCACATGAGATCGGCCATTCTTATTGAGCAGTAATCGCTGCTGCAGTCAAGCGCTTGCCTGCGTGTGTTACCTCGACGAGTCATGCTGACGTTAAAACAGAAATTCATGCATTAGATTTACCGGCTTCAAACAGACTGGATAAAAAGTTAGGATTCATTTACAGGACAACTCGAATAGGCAACACAAATGTCAGAAACGCCAGAACAATTCAGGCACGAAACAAGACAATGGCTGGAAGCGAACTGCCCGGAAGGTGCTCGTGGTCCAGGATTTATTCCATGGGGCAGCAGCAAGATTGAACTAAAACCTGAGACGCGGCTCTGGCTGGAACGAATGGTCGACAAAGGCTGGACAGTGCCAACCTGGCCGAAGGAATATGGTGGTGCTGGACTGTCAAAAACCGAGTACCTGATTGTTCAGGAAGAAATGCAAAAAGTTGAGGCCAGACCTCCGTTGACAGGAAGAGGCGTGAATTATATCGGACCGACGATACTCGAATTCGGCACGGATCAGCAGAAGTCGAAGTGGCTCCCCAGGTTTGCACGGGGAGACGGGGGCTGGTGTATGGGTTACAGCGAACCCGCGGCTGGCAGCGATCTGGCAAACCTGCAATTAAGGGCAGTTGATGAAGGCGACTTCTATCGTTTAAACGGCATGAAGATCTGGACTTCAGATGGCATCTACGGAGACTGGATTTTCTGCCTCGTGCGCACTGACCCGGATAAGCCCAAACATGAGGGCATCAGCCTGGTGCTTGTCAATATGAACCAACCTGGTGTTCGTGTTCGTCCGATTCAGCTTATTAACGGCGATGCCACATTTTGTGAGACCTTTTTTGAGGATGCACGCGCGGACAAGGATGATCTGATTGGTGAAATTAACCATGGCTGGTCTGTGGGTAAACGGTTGCTGCAATATGAGCGATCGGTGCACGGTGGTGTCAATACCAGCGGAGCCCAGGTGAAACAGG
>SMVA01177749.1_pt1 | contig 12491 bp, 9 predicted proteins | sample 2456451 | NCBI WGS metagenome assembly SMVA01 (sample SAMN11095933, study PRJNA526329) | marine sediment metagenome | biome: Marine sediment; feature: Surficial sediment; material: Deep marine sediment; isolation source: Hadal surficial sediment | place: Pacific Ocean | collected 2014-05 | depth 0-1...
TAGACCTGCTTTCAAAACCGGTGTAATGGAAAATCATCGAGGGATGAATCTCGCATTTCGAGTCAAGGCTCACGTAGAAAACCTCCTTGGCATTGGCCTGGAGAAGGCTGTGACGAGGGGTGCTCATGCTTGATCTATTGGGATTCGCTCTGCGCTACAACGAAAATATTGAGAGTGTTTTATGTATGCAATCATAGCGGGTTTCCTTGCTGCAGGGTCAACGATTTTTGGTATGAAGTTTTGTAAAAGCGAAAACAAGCCTTGGGCTTACCCCTTGGTTCTTTCCATATATCCAATGTTTTATTTTGGGTTTGCAATATATGCCAACGACCAAGAGGCACTCATACAAGAGCTCAAATACGCAGTTCCAATCTTTATCATCTGTATAATTACAGCAATAAAAAATATTAAATATTCTGTATTTATTCTGTCTCTTGGTTATATTGGGCATGGCATTTATGATGCAGTTCATTTTCATTTATTTGAAAATCCAGGCGCGCCAATCTGGTGGCCAGAGTTTTGTGGTACTGTAGATATTCTTATGGGTTTGTATCTCATTGCGTATTCTATTAATCTACCAAACAAATCAATTGTATTCAGTGCAAATGCATAACTAATAGGGATAGGTCGAGCGTAAAATCGAAGCTCGGAGAGAAGTGCTTTCACGATTCAACTACACAGCCTCCACCAACTCCCCCCCACCACTCGCCACTTTTATCAACCACCCCATCCCAGGCCTTGTCAACATCAGGCATAAACGGATGGTAGACACTATGTATCACATCATTCGGTGTTTCATCAGCTGTCCATGGCGAAATCCTAATTTAGGCTGCCACCGGTAGTTCAAACAAACCACGACAATGCTTTTCCCAGCGGAATAGCTCTACGCTCCACAAGCTGTCTTTAGCGTGGGCGATGATAGTCAGCCAGGATGGCCCATGGTTACCGGGATCTGGTCGGTAGTGGGTTTCGAGAATTCGCCTGACGACATCCTTATTCAACTCCAGACCGAATGCCAAGTTGATCTGCTGTGCAATGCGGGGACAACCGTATCGTGGATTACGGCGTTTCATCTCAACGATGGCATCAATGACTTCTTTGGATGGTCCCTTTGGACCTGGTTTCCTCCCGCCACCTGGCGAGTACAGTAGACGGTATTTCCGTTTCTTCAGGGCGTTATGGAATGACAGTAGTGTGGAAGGCTTGATGATTATGGCTGTTCTGACAATACGCCTGGGATTCAGAAATAACGACCAGAAACCGAGCAGGGCACGATCCTGGGTTGAAAGATTCGGTGCTCGTTGCCTCGACCTGCTGTGGATTATTAGCTGCTGCTTCAAGAGCAGGTTCTCGGCAATAACAGTTCGGCTACCACCGGGTCCAATAAGCCTAGCCAGGTTGGTGAGCAGGTGAAAAAGTAGGCAAAAGACTTCTTTCATGCTTCCCGAGAGTATTATCCTTCGGCGGTGGCAGCAATAGCTAACCCTTTGATACTATGTCTGAATTACCAATTCGCCAGCCACAGGTTGTGGGGAAGCTCGACAGTAGCTGGGAGAAAGGTAACAGGTTTTTATCAGGGGGCAGGCCTTTAGCATTTCTGGTCATTCAGTTGTAAACTCGTTCCTCCCATATATTCAATAAATCACCTGCCAGGAGTAAACTAATGCCTGCTACCCCCGTTGACCTCAATAACAAGAAGATCCTGATTACCGGCGCCACCGGACAAGTGGCGTTTCCGGTGGTGGCGCACTTTGCAAAAATAGCTGACGTTTACGCCCTGGCCCGCTTTCGCGGGGAGAAGGACCGGTCGCGGATCGAGGCGCTGGGTGCTACCGTGTTGCAGGCGGATCTGGCGGAAGCCGATAGTCTGCAGCTTGTGCCAGAGGACTTCGATTATGTGCTCAATTTCGCCGTGGTGAAAAGCGGCGATTTTGACTACGATCTGGCGGCGAATGCGGAGGGGGTGGGCAACCTGATGACCCGCTGCCGCAACGTGAAGGCATTCCTGCACTTTTCATCCACGGCGGTGTATGAATACGCCGGCCAGGAACCGCGCAAGGAAAACTCGCCCCTGGGTGATAACCACCGGGTGATGTTTCCCACCTATAGCATTTCCAAGATAGCCGCTGAAACCGTGTGCAGATTTGTGGCCCACCAGCAGGGCATACCCACCACCATCGCCCGCCTCAGCGTGCCCTACGGTGACAATGGGGGTTGGATGTATTTCCATATGCTGATGATGCAGCAGGGCATTCCCATCGATCTGCATCCGGATAAGCCCAACTACTACAACCCGCTGCATGTAAACGACTACATTGAAAAAATCCCCTATCTTCTGGGGGCGGCGGCATCTGAGGTGACTACCCTGAACTTCGGTGGTACCCGGAGAGTCAGTATCGAGGAATGGTGCGCCTACATTGGCGAACTCACCGGCTTGGTACCCACTTTTCAGGACAACCCCAAGGCCTTTGGCAGCCTGTGTATCGACACGGAGAAAATGCACGAGTTGATCGGCCCGACCAAGGTGGATTGGCGCGACGGAATCAAGAGCCAGATCGAACAGCTGGCGCCCCAAATGCTGCTTACAAACCAATAATCAAGGGGAATTAACTTATGTCCTGTGACAGCTGTGAAATAAAGAACCTTATTTACCGCTACGCTGACCTTATCGACCGGGGCGACCTTCGGGCGGTGGCAGCCATGTTCAGCCGGGGCAAGATTGTCACTGTGGATGGGCAAGGAAAGAAAAGCGAGATAGTGGGTGACGAGGCGGTTTACGGTATGTACAGCCGCTTCACCCGCCTCTATCAGGACAATGGTTCACCCCATACCAAGCACATGACCACCAACGTGATGGTAGATGTCGATGAGGCCGGAGCTACCGCCAGTTCACAGGCCTATGCTGTGGTGTTTCAGGCGCTGGATGACTTTCCGCTACAGCCCATCATCGGGGTGCGCTACTATGACAAATTTGCCAAAACAGAGGACGGTTGGCACTTCACCCAACGCCAGATGGATTCTCACTTGTTCGGTGATCTTAGTCGGCATCTTCTTCAGGAAATCTGAGTGCAATTGGTAGTTACCGTACTGCCAGGTAAACTCCCGATAATTGATAGAATCGGCTAATGAATACATATAAATACCACCGATTTTCACCCGATATCTTCAGCAACCCTTGCCCAATATCCTCAGGTTGTCCAGTTGGCCTTTATAGAAACTCTCTCAAAATTTCCGGGCAGAATATTTGCCAAATTTAGTAAAAAAGGGAGTAGTACCCCAGGGTAGAAACTCCAGCTATACACGACGGCGAAAAATTGCCATATAAAAACAGGAGCTGGCGATAAATTAGCAAATAAAGCCTTAAAAGCGAATAAAAGACAACTCAAAAGAGAGAAAAGATGAAATATTGACGACTAAGAGAGTTCTAATGACAAACGGTGTTCAAAAGATCAAATAGACAATTGCTGGATATCGCATCCCAGATGTAGCGGCAGTTATCAACCGTGATGGTCGTCGGTGCCATCAATAGTACCTCAGACCCGCTTTTTGTGACACAAAAGTCTACGAAAAACCTGTGGCCGTGTTGTTCGTCACTGTCGCGGATACTCGAGTATAGATTTCAATACTCGTACGACACCTCAACACCATAGGTGCGTGGTTTGCAAAGGCCTGCGCTATAGAGGTGCAGCTACATCAAATCACTGGCACAGCATTCGAACGAGCAATCCCACTGAATCGCCATTAACATCATTCTTTCTTTAGTAATGACTCGTAAATAGGTAATATAAAGGGAGTTAAAAACAGTTCCGCTTTACCTAATTACTAATAAGAAATAGTGGGGAATCATCTTGAGTGCATTCAATGAATTTATACTTTTACTCGACTCGTATCTAGGGTCAGCAATCTACTTTCCATGGATGCTGTTGGGAACAGGCTTGTTTTTTACCATTTATTTAAAATTCCCCCAAATCCGATTTTTTAAACATGCAATCAAAGTTGTTTCAGGAAAATTTGATAAAGACAGCGACAAGGGCGATACCTCTCACTTTGGTGCATTAGCCACTGCACTTTCAGGAACAGTGGGCACGGGTAACATTGGTGGGGTCGGTTTAGCACTCTTTTTGGGTGGCCCAGCAGCACTTTTTTGGATGTGGGCAACAGCCTTTCTAGGCATGACAACAAAATTTGTCGAAGTGACTCTTTCTCATAAATATCGTGATGTTGATGCTGACGGTAAGATTGCCGGTGGCCCCATGTATTACATGGAAAAGAAGCTAAATATGAAATGGCTTGCGGTATTATTTTCCATTGCTGTAGTTCTCAGTTCATTCGGCACAGGAAATATGCCGCAAATCAATTCGATAGCTGCTGGTATGAATGAAACATTTGGCATTGAACCCATGGTTACCGGTGGAGTGTTATCAGTTTTACTGCTCATGGTTATTGTCGGTGGTATTCAGCGTATCGTTTCGTTTACTGAGGCGGTAGTACCTACCATGGCGCTCATCTATATTATCGGGGCGCTGGGTGTCATCTTCTATAATATTGAAAATGTTATCCCCTCCTTTGGCATGATCTTCGGCGATATATTCAGTGGCACTGCTGCAACGGGTGGCTTTTTGGGAGCATCACTAGCCTTTGCATTTGACCGAGGTGTCAACCGAGGGCTGTATTCAAATGAAGCTGGACAGGGCTCTGCACCCATTGCCCACGCTGCGGCCAAAGCAAGTGAGCCGGTATCAGAAGGAATGGTATCTATCTTAGAACCATTCATTGACACCTTAGTCATCTGTACCTTGACAGGGCTAGTCATATTATCTTCAGGTGCCTGGACGAAGAAGTATCAAAATGATTTTCAACGTGCTGATTTTGAAATTGTGCAGGGTATATACAGTGATAAAAACGATGCGGATGTTGCGACACTCTACCAGCATTTAAACCCTAAAACCGCTGAACATTTGGAGTCGTTTGACGGTTCATTAGAGGTATTTAATGGTGTTGCAAGACCCGGAGAGTATACGATTATCAATGCCCGTTCATTAGCGGAAGATGTTAAATTTAATTTAAATGATGAGCCCTACACAGGAACTCTAGTCATCACTAATGGTGCGCTGGCCTCAGAATCAGAAGTGCTTGTCTCAGGCAAATCACTATTGCATTCTGTAAGACTGACCACCCAAGCATTTACCAGTAGCTACTTTGGTGATTATGGAAAGTACATTGTCAGCATCGGCTTATTATTATTTGCCTTTTCAACGGCCATTGCTTGGTCCTATTATGGAGATAGAGCGATAACCTATCTACTGGGTAGCAAGTGGGTTATGCCTTATAGAGTAATTTATGTGGCAGCGTTCTTCGTGGCTTCCTTTGCCGATACAACAGTCATTTGGAACATTGCTCTGGTGACCGTTGTACTAATGACCATACCCAACCTCATAGGTATCATCATGCTGCGAAAAGATATGAAACAAACGGTGAAGGATTACTGGGAGAGTTTCGACAAAGAACATCCAGATGAATACAAATAAATTTATGTCAGTTGACTAGATTTATTTTTGGATTCGCTCAGTAAGTGCATAGCTCGATGGGAGTAGAGAACGCGGCCAGCAGCCGGCACAGAGAAAGGCTAAGCAACGCCGTATTCATGCCGCCGAAGATGGCAGCCATCAACCCAATTGAGAGAGCTTTAACGCACAATAAATTCTACTCACTTAAGGCGGTAGAACCACCTTGACTAAAAGCTATCCACACTACCTGCAAGTCAGCGGCTGGAACGCGCTGCTGCCTCCACGTCAGGCTAAACAGTCTCTGGTCAGTGACCTGGAGGTGGATGTAGCCATTATCGGCGCCGGTTACACCGGTCTTGCCGCTGCCAAACGCTGGCGTGAACTGGCGCCCGACGATGAAATCGCTGTCATCGATGCCAGCGAAATAGGCGAGGGTACGCCGGGGCGACATTCGGGCTTTCTACTAGAGATTGCGCTGGCCAACGATGCCAGGCCGGCACAGATGCAGCGTATGACCCGTTGCAATGAGTTGCTCGCCCAGGCGATGAGCACAATTGTTCGTGACGTAGAAGACGCAGCTATCGATACCGGGCTGCAACGTAGTGGTGTGTACCGCGCTGCAGCCGGGCCCGCGGGTGCCCGGGCACTTGCTCAGTACCGGGTGTTTCTACAGGCGGCTGGCTTGCCTTTCGAAGAGCTAGACCGCAAAGCCATGCAACAAAACCTGGGCAGCAGTTTTTACAAAGAAGGAATATATTCGCCCCATTGTTACCTGGTGCAACCGGCTGCCCTAATCAGAGCACTCGCACAAAAATTGCCCGCCGACATCCAGTTGTATGAGAACACGCCTGCCACGAGACTGCGTAAGTCCGGCGGCCGCTGGTTAATCGAAACCCCCGGGGCAGCTCTACGTGCAAAAAACGTAATCCTGGCGAACAATGCCTTCAGCAAGCATTTGGGCGTCGGCAAGTCCCGCCTGGTTACTATTTATACTTATGCGGGATTAACCCGGCCAATCGATAAGGAATTAGGCGATTCACTCGGCAGTGACTCGAGCTGGGGAATTTTGCCAACCCACAGACTGGGCAGTACGCTCAGAAAGATGCCGGACGGCAGAATGCTGGTGCGCTCGTTCTACGGCTATGAAAAGGAAACCCCAACTGCGCTGGTTAGCAAGCAGTTGAAAAAGAATTTGTGCACACGTTTCCCTCAGCTCAAAGCGCAAGAGTTGGATAAGGTATGGGGCGGTGCTATCGGTTTTACGCTCGGCGGTGGCTCGTTGTGGGGCGAAGTGAAGCCCGGCTTGTTTGTGTCCAGCGGTTGCAACGGCGGCGGGGTGGTTAAAGGAACACTGTTTGGTGCCTGTCTGGCCGAATTGGCTAACGGCAAGCAGGGCGCGGATATCCCCGCTTTATTTGGCCATGCGAACTGGATGCCGCCAGATCCCTTGCGTTCAATTGGTTTTCACCTGACCTCTGCGCTTGAAAGATTTCGCGGGCGGGCTGAAATATGAGCCTGCAGACTTGCTTGGTGGAGCTACTGTCAGTGTCATGTCCGATCACATAATCGTCATCGGTGCCGGGGTTATCGGTGCCGCAACTGCCTTGGCATTGCAAGCTGATGGCTACAACGTCACCCTGGTAGACCGTAAGGCACCCTGTACCGGCGCGTCGTTTGGCAACGCAGGCGTAATAGTAAATGGCTCCTGCGTGCCCACCGCCATGCCGGGGATTCTCTTTGATGTGTTACGGATGGCCCGCCAACCATTGCCGCCATTGTCCATACGGGCTAACTATGCACTCAAGATATTACCCTGGCTGACTCGCTTTGTTTGGCAGAGCCGAGCCGTAGCGGTCGCCAGCAATGCCAAGCATCTACATGCGCTAACGCGCCACGGCGTGACAAGCTGGCGCCAGCTAACCGCCAACACGGCACTCGCTGCAACCCTGGTGGATGCAGGATGGCTCAAGGTTTATGAATCGGAAAGAACGTTTGCCGCCACCGCCCGGGCCAGAGAGCTCATGGCCGAGATGGGGGTCTCTTTCGAGGTGCTTAACGGCGAGCAGATCAGGGAACTCGAGCCGAATCTGGCACCGATTTTCAATTATGCCTACTACCAGCGAGACTGCCTGCGCATCACCAACCCCCAACGTTTGGTGCAGGGCATGGTGGACTTATTTACCAGTCGCGGTGGTGTCTACAGGCAATTTGAGGTTGACCTTATTCAGGCTGGCAGGGACAAGGTTCGTGTCGCGGGTTTAACCGGTGTGCTGCTTGGCGAGCGGGTGGTGATTGCTGCCGGCGCCTGGTCGCGTGCCCTGGCGCAACAGTTAGGTGACAAGGTGCCGCTAGACACAGAGCGTGGTTACCATCTCATGCTGGGGTCATCCACCGGTGAGCTACTTAGTCAGCCGGTGCTGAATGGCGAGTCATCGTTTGTACTCTCACCCATGGAGAGTGGCCTGCGCCTGACCAGTCAGATCGAGTTTGCCGGTCTCAAAGCGCCGCCGGACTATCGTCGCGTACGCAGCCTGATACCAGCGGCGAAACGTATGTTGCCGGCTCTCAAGGGCGGTGAAGAGTCGGTGTGGATGGGCTTTCGGCCCTCGCTGCCGGACTCGCTGCCGGTGTTGGGCTTCTCAAGTCAGAGCAATCGGGTACTCTATGCGTTCGGGCACCAGCACCTGGGCATGAGCCTGGGTGCAATCACCGGACAGCTTATCGCAGACCTGGTGGTGGGCAGGACGCCGGCAGTGGATATGCATCCTTATCGGGCTAATCGGTTTTGATGCACCAAATGATCATTTTGCAGGGTAACAAGCCAATTCGAACTCAGAAGGCTGAAGAAAACTATGGATGATTACGGCATTTTATCGATTGTTCCACCGCTGCTAACGATCGCGGTTGCGCTCTACAGCAAGAACGTGTTGCTGGCCCTGGTGTGTGGAATATTGAGCGGCTCCTTCATTATAACTGACTTCAATCCATTTAATGCCATCCTGAATGCCATCGAAGACCAGGTACTGCAAGAGGTGACCAGTGGCACACAGATACAGGTTGTGCTGGTCATCCTGATTATTGGTGGTTTTGTAAAACTGCTTGAAGTCTCCGGCGGAGCCAGCGCATTCGCTAGCAAAATAAGCGGGGTGGTGACCAGCAAAGCCAGGGCACAAATGTTGGTTTGGGTCTCCGGGCTCGGGATCTTTTTTACTGACTCCGGTAACAGCCTGATCATCGGGCCTCTATACCGTTCAGTGTTCGACCGGTTCAAGCTCTGCCGGGAGAAACTTGCCTACATTCTTGATACAACTTCATCACCCATAAGCATTCTGATTCCCTTCATAGGCTGGGGTGCCTACATTATGTCGCTTATCGAGCGGGCGTACGCAGAGGTAGGTCTCGATGAGAACGCTTTCACGGTATTGATTAATGTGATTCCGTATCAGTTCTACGCGTTTCTGGCATTGGCCACCGTACCCATTATTATCTTTACCGGCAAAGAGTATGGCCCCATGGCCCGGGTTCAGCAGCGCTATCTCGATGCAGTCGATCACAATGATGTCGAAGAACAAACGGCAACAGCTTCCGCAGATAGTGATGTCAGCGCGGCGCATATAGGCATATTCCTCTATCCGCTCGGTGTGATGCTGCTACTTGTCGGTGGTCTCATCAGCTGGCATGCAACCCACGACGGCATTTCCGGCGTGCATATTCGTTCTACCTTGATCATCGCTTATCTCTCCGCCTCGCTTACCTGTGCGGAAATGATGCGCCGTTACCAGTCCATATCCTATACAGAATCCCTGGGGGTGTTTATCAAGGGTGCGGAAAGCCTGGTTTATATTTCCATCGTGCTGGTGTTGGCCTGGTCCCTGAGTTCGGTGACCACCGATATCCACACCGCCGACTATCTTGCCGCTATTATCTCCGGTACGGTGGCACCGATGTACTTTCCCATGATCGTGTTCGCACTCGGTGCTGTTATCTCCTTATCCACCGGTTCATCTTACGGCACCTTTGCTATCTTGATGTCCATCGCTGTACCGGTCGGTTTTGAATTGGGGGCGTCGATGTATCTGACCATCGCTGCGGTGTTAAGTGGCGGGCTGTTCGGTGATCATGTCTCACCGATTTCAGATACCACCGTGCTGGCTTCGGCCGGCGCCGAGTGCGGCCATTTAAGTCATGTTACAACCCAAGCGGCCTACGCTGGCATAACCGGGTTGGTGGCTCTGTTCGCCTATGGTATGGCGGGTGCCTATGAGACGCCGCTGGTATTGCCGGTGGCCATTTGCTTGCTGTTTATTTTGATGCTGCTGGCGATGAAACTGTTCGGCTCGAAACCGGAGTGAGCGGGGCCAGCGGCCAGGTATTCACCCTAATTGCTTTTTCACAGTTGTTTGTTAGATTTGCGCAGCTTTGCGCTGCGACAATTTTCAAATAGTTACACGTAACGCAGTGTGCCGCCGCTGTTCTCGATGTCCACCGTATGCACGATTCGTGTGTTGTAGTTTCGCGACTCAACAGTGCTGACAGTTACAAAATCGGCATGCGCACCATCATGATCAATCTCCAGACGAATAAACCCACGATAGTGGCCCTCAGTCCATACCCATTGTTGCCCGGGTCATAAACTTCGATCATGGCTAGGTCTCACCGATCGCGCTGAATCGTGTCAAAAGGGTGCAATAAGTTTAGCGTGTTTTTTTGGGTTTTATATTGTATATATGAGGATAATTATCGATAGTACGCAATTATATTGCATTTATAGGGTGTTAAATGGCATCTATTGAGCTTGATCGCATCGACCGGGAAATCATCTGTGAATTACAATCCGACGGTCGGTCTACCAATGTAGAGTTGGCGAACCGGGTTCACCTGTCGCCGTCACAATGTTTGCGGCGCACCCGCCGTCTCGAGAAAACCGGCGTTATCACTGGGTATACGGCAGTTATTGATCATCGCAAGTTGGGCTATCTGCTGCGAGCCTACGTGCTGATCTCTGTTAGCAGTCAGGTCAACGGAGCGCGGGACAAGGTCATGGATTTCCTGATGGCCAAGGAGGACATACTTTCCATTCATGGGGTGGCGGGCAATGTCGACATGATTATCGAATTGCAGGCCAGGGATATGGAGCACTTCACCGAATTGGTCATTGGCCAGATCTACGGCCACAAATATGTGGTGAACTCCACTTCCTATATTTTTCTGGATAGCAGAAGGTGAATAGCTTTTTTCACAGCCGCGCTTTTGGAGTGGCGTAACCACCATGGAACCGAACCGACTTTGTGCTACAAGACCGGTGAATTTGTTTATTTTTATCACAAATCCACCTGTCGCTTGTTTGTGCCCCCGTAATATGTTCTAGTGCGGACGCTTGTATAAATATAAAACTTCTGGGGAATAGAAATGTCTAAATTAGTTAAATTTTGGAGCTTGGTCACAGCAACGGCCATGGTGTCAGTGCCTATCTTTGCTGCTGACGAGGTCGGAAAAGCCGGTGCCGACAATATACTTGAAGAACTTATAGTCACCGGTACCCGGTCAAAGCCACGTTCAATCGCCGATTCACCAGTGCCGGTTGACGTTATAACCAGTTCTGAATTAAGGGCAAGCGGCTCAACTGACATGGCCAACCTGATAAGAACAGCAGTGCCTTCTTACAATGTAAATGATCAGGCAATTTCAGACGGCGCAACGGTTGTGCGACCTGCAAACTTGCGTGGCCTGTCCCCTGACTCTACATTGATCATGGTTAACGGCAAACGCAGGCACAAAGGTTCCGTTATCGCTTTTTCAGGTGGTGGTATAGCCGACGGCGCTCAAAGCCCCGACATTTCCACCATCCCTGCTATCGCAATTAAGCGGGTTGAAGTACTGCGCGATGGTGCATCGGCCCAGTATGGCTCTGATGCGATTGCCGGCGTCATAAACTTTATTCTCAATGATGCTGACTCCGGTGGCAGGTTTGAAATAAAGGGGGGGGAGTATGCTGAAGGTGACGGCGAGCAGCTGAGTGTGGCCGGAACTATCGGTATGCCTTTAACTTCTAACGGCTTTTTGAATTTCAGTTTTGAAGTCAGTGAACAGGATCCTACCAGCCGAAGCGTGCAAAGAGAGGATGCCCAGGCTCTTATTGACGCGGGAAATACCAATGTCAGAACACCGGCAGCGCAAGTTTGGGGTACACCAGAAATTACGAATGACTTTAAGCTGTTTTTCAACAGTGCGATTGACTTGGGCAATAATAACGAAGCTTATATGTTCGGCAACTGGTCTGAAAAAACCGTGGAAGGTGGGTTTTTCTTCCGCGACCCAAATAATCGAGGCGGTATATTCAGAGGGCCGGTTCTTGAAGATGGCACAAAAACAATTCTTGTAGCGGATCTCACCCCCGGCGCGACAGATAACTCTGCCTGCCCTGTTGTTCGCGTCATCGATGATGTTCCCGATGCTACAGCGCTTGCTTCTTTGGAAGCGGCTGGTTGCTATGCGCATAACCTTCGTTTCCCCGGTGGTTTCACACCTTTCTTTGGTGGTGACGTAGTCGATCTGTCGCTGTACGCGGGAACCCGTGGTCAATTTGCCGATGGCACAGGCTATGACTTCAGTGCTGGCTTTGGTCTGCACTCTACTGATTTCGCTATGAGCGACACCGTCAACTCATCATTGGGTCCGGATACGCCAACAGCGTTTACGCCCGGCGGATACGAGCAGTTCGAAGTATCTATCAATGCCGACTTGTCCAAAGACCTGGACTTTATGATCCTTTCCTACGGTGCTGAATTAAGAGAGGAAACGTTTACCATTACCGCTGGTGATGAAGCTTCATGGGCTTTGGGCCCTCTGGTCCCTCAAGGTTTTAGTATCGGTTCAAATGGATTCCCTGGCTTCAAGCCGGCAGATGCCGGCGAAAATGATCGTCACAGTGCCGCAGTCTATGTGGATATGGAATCGCAGCTGACAGACAGACTCCTGGGTCAA